>VOFB01001829.1_pt1 | contig 30423 bp, 21 predicted proteins | sample 5384141 | NCBI WGS metagenome assembly VOFB01 (sample SAMN12384721, study PRJNA508395) | human gut metagenome | isolation source: healthy gut A | host: Homo sapiens | reverse complement strand
GTTGCATAAGGTGATTGAAGAATCGTTGAGGCGGAATGCGAAAAGTATCCTTCCTTCACGTTTGGCTTCCTTGTCCAAGCAATGCGGACTTCCTTATTCGAGTGTGAAAATAAACTCCAGTCAGGGCAGATGGGGCAGTTGCTCGGCTCGAAAGGATATTAATTTGTCCTATTACCTGGTTCTGTTACCTTCTCATTTGATAGACTACGTGTTGCTGCACGAATTATGTCATACGCGCGAGATGAATCATAGCGAACGATTTTGGGTATTGCTCAATCAATTTACAGAAGGAAAAGCATTGGCTTTGCGGGGGGAATTGAGAAAGTATCGTACGGAGATTTAGAATACTTTATTGCCAGGATAGTGCTATCGTGTTGGCACACTTGTGTCAACACGCTGGCACAGTCGTGACAATGCGATGGCATGGTTGTGCCAATATGGTGGCACAGACTTAGTTAATACCTTTATTACTTGGCTAATTGTTTAATCCCGTCTGATTCTTTTTCGAACTGATAAGTTCCTCCTTTTTCACTAAGATCAAACGTAGACACTAATTCTGTGTTATTATCTACAATCAACAAGGCGCTCTGTTCGGCAAAACGTCCTATTTCTACAGTGTAAGGTTCTTCCGACATGGTTTTGTTGGAGATCAGACTGTCGTTGACAAATAATGAGATAGAATCTCCGGCAAAACCTTTTACCAGACTGATCGTATAGCTTTCGATGAAATGACGTTCTTCCTGCTTTTCCCGTTGTAGCCGCATGCTCATATAGACAAAAATAACCACGACAAAAATGACGGCAAAAGCAAGAATTCCGTTACCTACCATAAACTGTTTATTTGTGTTGAGACGATGTGCCATAGTCGTTATTTTTTGAATTACGGCGTAAAGATACGAATATAGCACTGTTAATTCATACTTTTTTTCTTTAATGTTTTGTAGTCGAACAGATTATTTATATCTTTGCAACCGAAAACGGATGAAAGGTGGAGGGGCAATTAAGCTCCTTTTTTTGTTCTTATATAGCTAATAAATGATAGAAAAGAAAACTGTTTGTCAGATTGTAGAAGAGTGGCTGGAAGGAAAAGACTACTTTTTAGTAGAGGTAACCGTGAGCCCGGATGACAAGATTGTGGTTGAAATAGACCATGCAGAAGGTGTTTGGATTGAAGATTGCGTGGAGCTTAGCCGCTTCATAGAGTCGAAACTGAACCGCGAAGAGGAAGATTATGAACTGGAAGTAGGGTCGGCTGGGATCGGACAACCCTTTAAAGTTCTGCAACAGTATTATATCCACATCGGACAAGAGGTGGAAGTGCTGACCGGAGACGGACGGAAGCTGGCCGGTATACTGAAAGATGCCGATGAAGAGAAGTTTACGGTAGGCGTACAAAAGAAAGTAAAAACCGAAGGATCAAAGCGCCCGAAATTGGTAGAAGAGGACGAAACCTTCACTTATGAGCAAATAAAATATACTAAATACTTAATTAGCTTTAAATAGTTATGGCCAAAAAAGAAGAAACAATCAGCTTGATTGATACATTTTCGGAATTTAAGGAACTGAAGAATATCGATAGAACGACGATGGTTAGCGTACTTGAAGAGTCGTTTCGTAGCGTAATCGCGAAAATGTTTGGCACCGATGAAAATTACGACGTAATCGTGAACCCGGACAAGGGTGACTTCGAGATATGGCGTAACCGTGAAGTTGTGGCCGATGAAGATTTGACTAACCCGAATATGCAGATTTCGTTGAGCGAAGCACAGAAAATTGATGCTTCTTACGAAGAAGGTGAAGAGGTGACTGACGAGGTTATCTTTGCCAAGTTCGGACGTCGTGCGATCCTGAATCTTCGCCAGACACTGGCTTCCAAGATTCTGGAACTCGAAAAAGACAGTATTTATAATAAATATATAGATAAGGTAGGTACTATCATCAATGCAGAAGTATATCAGATCTGGAAAAAAGAGATGTTGCTTTTAGACGATGAAGGAAACGAATTGCTGTTACCTAAGACCGAACAAATTCCGAGCGACTTTTATCGTAAAGGTGAAACGGCCCGTGCAGTAGTTGCCCGCGTGGATAACAAGAATAATAATCCTAAGATTATCTTGTCACGTACTTCTCCCGTTTTCCTGCAACGCCTGTTCGAGATGGAAGTACCCGAAATTAATGATGGTTTGATTACCATCAAGAAGATTGCCCGTATCCCCGGCGAACGTGCCAAGATCGCGGTGGAATCTTACGATGACAGAATCGACCCTGTAGGAGCCTGTGTAGGTGTAAAGGGAAGTCGTATTCATGGCATTGTTCGTGAACTTCGCAATGAGAACATCGACGTAATCAATTATACATCGAACATCTCATTGTTTATACAGCGCGCTTTAAGCCCGGCTAAGATTTCTTCTATTCGTCTGAACGAGGAAGAGAAGAAAGCAGAGGTATTCCTCAAACCGGAAGAAGTTTCGCTGGCTATCGGTAAAGGCGGTTTGAATATCAAGCTGGCCAGTATGTTAACTGAGTACACTATCGACGTGTTCCGTGAGTTGGATGAGAATGTAGCTGACGAAGATATCTATCTCGACGAGTTTAGAGACGAAATCGACGGATGGGTGATCGACGCTATCAAAGCTATCGGCATCGATACAGCGAAGGCTGTGTTGAATGCTCCTCGTGAGATGTTGATTGAAAAGACGGACTTGGAAGAAGAGACAGTGGACGAGGTAATACGCATTTTGAAATCGGAGTTTGAAGAAGAAGATCCTTCAATTGAAAATAAAGATGAAATTAAAGATTAAAAGTTGCGATACAATATAATGCAGCAGACTTTTATTTCTTAATTCTCAATTTTCAATTAAACAAGTCTCCATTTATTCATTAATTTTAAAATATGACGATAAGGTTAAACAAAGTTACAAGAGATTTGAACGTAGGAATCGCGACGGTAGTTGAGTTCCTGCAAAAGAAAGGGCATACCGTTGAGGCTAATCCTAATACTAAAATTAGCGAGGAGCAATACGCTATACTCGTAAAGGAGTTTAGTACAGATAAGAACCTTAGACTTGAATCGGAGCGTTTCATACAGGAACGTCAGAATAAGGAACGTAATAAGGCGTCGGTATCGATTGAAGGCTTCGAAAAGCAGCCCGAAAAACCGAAGTCGGAAGATGTGATTAAGACAGTCGTACCTGAGGATGCACGTCCGAAGTTTAAACCTGTCGGAAAAATAGATTTGGATAAATTGAACGGTCGTAAACCTGAAAAGGTAGAGAAAGAACCGGAACAGAAACAGGAAGAACCGGTTGTGGAACGGCCTGTCGTTAAACCCGAAGTGAAAAAGGAGCCCGAGAAGAGAGAACCCGAGGTGAAGAAGGAAGAGGTGGTGACACCTCCTGTTTCTGTAGTAGAGCCTACTCCAGTGGTGGTTGAACCCGTAGTAGTGCCGGAACCTGTAGTGGAGACGAAGCCGGTAGAAGTTGAAAAAGTAGTAGAAGAAGTGAAAAAAGAAGAGCCGAAGGTAGTAGTAGCTGCACCTGTGAAGGCGGAAGAACATAAAGAAGAAGAAAAGGTGGAAACTGCACAGGCTGAAGTAACCCCGGTAGCGGAAAAGGCTCCGGAGGATGATGGTGTTTTCAAAATCCGTCAACCGGAATTGGGCGCAAAGATTAATGTGATCGGTCAGATCGACTTGGCTGCATTGAATCAGTCTACTCGTCCCAAGAAGAAATCGAAGGAAGAGAAACGTCGCGAACGTGAAGAAAAGGAAAAAATCCGTCAGGATCAGAAGAAGTTGATGAAGGAAGCTATCATCAAGGAAATCCGTAAGGATGATTCTAAATTGGCGAAGAGCGGACCTAAGGACAGTGCGGAAGCGGCTGCTAACAAGAAGAAACGTAACCGTATCAATAAAGAGAAGGTGGACGTTAACAATGTTGCAACTTCCAACTTTGCTGCTCCAAGACCTAATGTACAGGGTAAAGGCGGCAATAGTAACGGTCAGGGTGGCCAGGCCAACGGACAGGGAAATAACAACAGAAGAAATAACAACAATAAAGATCGCTTCAAGAAACCGGTTATCAAACAGGAAGTGAGCGAGGAAGACGTAGCAAAACAGGTAAAAGAAACCCTTGCACGTCTGACAACCAAAGGTAAGAATAAAACGTCCAAATACCGTAAAGAGAAACGTGAAATGGCTTCCAACCGTATGCAGGAACTGGAAGATCAGGAAATGGCAGACAGCAAGGTATTGAAGTTGACCGAGTTCGTTACGGCTAACGAATTGGCAACGATGATGGATGTTTCTGTTAACCAGGTTATCGCTACTTGTATGAGTATTGGTATCATGGTTTCCATCAACCAGCGTTTGGATGCTGAAACCATCAATCTGGTGGCTGAAGAATTCGGATTCAAGACTGAATATGTAAGTGCGGAAGTGGCACAAGCTATCGTTGAAGAAGAAGATGCTCCGGAAGATTTGCAACCGCGCGCTCCGATTGTAACGGTGATGGGACACGTTGACCACGGTAAGACTTCTTTGCTTGACTATATCCGTAAGGCGAATGTAATTGCCGGTGAGGCCGGAGGTATTACCCAGCATATCGGTGCTTATAACGTGCAATTGGAAGACGGTCGTCGTATTACATTCCTCGATACTCCGGGTCACGAAGCGTTTACCGCTATGCGTGCACGTGGTGCCAAAGTAACGGATATTGCTATCATTATTGTGGCTGCCGATGATAACGTGATGCCACAGACGAAAGAAGCGATCAATCACGCGATGGCTGCCGGTGTACCTATTGTATTTGCAATCAATAAGGTAGATAAACCGACTGCAAATCCGGATAAGATTAAAGAAGAACTGGCTGCAATGAATTACCTTGTTGAAGAATGGGGTGGTAAATATCAGTCACAAGATATCTCTGCCAAGAAAGGTATGGGTGTGGAAGACTTGCTGGAAAAAGTATTGCTCGAAGCGGAAATGCTCGACCTGAAGGCAAATCCGAACCGTAATGCTACAGGATCCATCATCGAATCTTCACTGGATAAGGGACGCGGATATGTAGCTACTGTATTGGTATCTAACGGTACTTTGAAAGTAGGAGACATCGTATTGGCGGGAACCAGCTACGGACGTGTGAAGGCTATGTTCAACGAACGTAACCAACGCGTGAAAGAAGCGGGACCGGCCGAACCGGCATTGATTCTGGGACTGAACGGTGCTCCTGCTGCAGGTGACACATTCCATGTAGTCGAAAGCGATCAGGAAGCTCGTGAGATCACTAATAAACGTGAGCAGCTGGCTCGTGAACAAGGTTTGCGTACGCAGAAGATCCTTACATTGGATGAATTGGGTCGTCGTATTGCTTTGGGTAACTTCCAGGAATTGAACATCATCGTTAAGGGTGACGTGGATGGTTCTGTTGAGGCATTGAGCGACTCGTTGATTAAGTTGTCTACGGAACAAATCCAGGTAAATGTTATCCATAAGGGTGTGGGAGCAATTTCCGAATCTGATGTTTCTCTGGCTGCTGCTTCGGATGCGATTATTGTCGGATTCCAGGTACGTCCTTCGGGTGCTGCCGGTAAGATGGCCGACCAAGAGGGTGTTGACATCCGTAAGTATTCTGTCATCTACGATGCAATCGAAGAGGTAAAGGCTGCTATGGAAGGTATGTTGGCTCCGGAAGTAAAGGAACAGATTACTGCAACCATCGAAATCCGCGAAGTATTCAATATTACGAAAGTCGGTCTTGTAGCCGGAGCAATGGTGAAGACCGGAAAGGTGAAACGCAGCGACAAGGCTCGTTTGATCCGCGATGGTATTGTGATCTTTACCGGAAACATCAACGCATTGAAACGTTTCAAGGACGATGTGAAGGAAGTAGGTACAAACTTCGAGTGCGGTATCAGTCTGGTGAACTGCAACGACATGAAGGTAGGCGATATGATCGAGACATTCGAAGAAATAGAAGTGAAACAGACGCTGTAAATATAGTAAGGTTATAAGTGTATTATAATGTTATAATATAGCAGAGGTCATGATATGATAAAGAGGTGGTAATGTGGTACTGTTTGCAGAACACCACCTTACCACCTTATTTTTTTATCATTCGGCACCTTCTCATTATAATCAGCTTATATACGACTTATTGGTTTATAGCTTATAACATAATAAACGTGGCAACGATTGATATAATTATCCTTATTGTAATAGGCGCCGGAGCGATTGTAGGTTTTGTAAAAGGCTTCATTCGTCAGTTGGCTTCTATTTTGGGGTTAATAGTCGGTCTGTTGGCAGCGAAAGCTCTGTATGCTTCTTTGGCGGAAAAGCTTTGCCCGACGGTGACGGATTCAATGACAGTTGCGCAAGTGTTGGCTTTTATCATGATCTGGATTGCCGTACCATTGATCTTTGTATTGATTGCCTCGCTATTGACAAAAGCAATGCAGGCTATTTCGTTGAACTGGTTGAATCGCTGGTTAGGAAGTGGGCTGGGAGCACTTAAGTTTCTGTTGTTAACGAGTGTAGTGATTGGTGCGATAGAGTTTGTGGACAGCGATAATAAGTTAATTAGTGCAACAAAAAAGGAAGAATCTTTGTTATATTATCCGATGGAAACGTTTGCGGGGATCTTTTTCCCTGCTGCGAAGAATATGACGCAACAATATATATTAGAGAATAAAGATAAAGATGCAACAAGAACCCAATAAAATGAAACCCAATCAGAAAGACGAACTTGAAAAGAAGACTGATAATGAGTTTGTCCGGAAATTTGCGGAGGAGAAATATAAATACGGTTTCACCACAGAGGTGCATACGGACATCATTGAGCGTGGACTTAATGAAGATGTCATTCGTCTGATTTCATCGAAAAAGGACGAACCGGAGTGGTTGCTGGAGTTTCGACTGAAAGCGTATCGCCATTGGCTGACGCTGGAAATGCCTACCTGGGCACATCTCCGTATCCCTGAAATTGATTATCAGGCGATTTCTTATTATGCCGATCCGACAAAGAAGAAAGAAGGACCGAAGAGCATGGAGGAAGTCGATCCTGAACTGATAAAGACGTTTAATAAACTGGGAATTCCTTTGGAAGAGCAAATGGCTCTTAGTGGAATGGCAGTGGATGCCGTTATGGACTCTGTTTCCGTAAAGACTACCTTCAAGGAAACGCTGATGGAGAAAGGAATTATATTCTGCTCGTTCAGTGAAGCCGTGCGGGAGCATCCGGATCTGGTGAAGAAATATATGGGCTCGGTAGTAGGTTATCGGGACAATTTCTTTGCAGCGTTGAATTCCGCAGTGTTCTCTGACGGCTCTTTCGTGTATATTCCGAAAGGAGTACGTTGCCCGATGGAGCTTTCCACTTATTTCCGTATCAATGCCCGTAACACGGGACAGTTTGAGCGTACGCTGATTGTAGCGGATGATGATTCGTATGTTTCTTATCTGGAAGGATGTACGGCTCCGATGCGGGATGAAAATCAGCTGCATGCCGCTATCGTTGAGATCATTGTGCATGACCGTGCAGAGGTAAAATACAGTACCGTTCAGAACTGGTATCCGGGAGATGCAGAAGGCAAGGGCGGTGTATACAACTTTGTGACTAAACGCGGTAACTGTAAAGGAGTGGACAGTAAATTATCCTGGACACAAGTGGAAACCGGTTCGGCAATCACCTGGAAATATCCTTCCTGTATCCTGACGGGCGATAACTCGACCGCTGAATTCTATTCCGTAGCTGTAACGAACAACTATCAGCAGGCAGATACCGGAACGAAGATGATTCATCTGGGTAAGAACACTCGTAGTACGATTGTAAGTAAAGGCATTTCTGCCGGACATAGTGAGAACTCCTATCGTGGGTTGGTACGCGTGGCCGAGAAAGCGGATAATGCCCGTAATTATAGCCAGTGTGACTCTCTGTTGCTGGGAGATAAGTGTGGTGCACATACCTTCCCGTATATGGATATTCACAATGAGACGGCAGTGGTAGAACATGAAGCTACGACAAGCAAGATTAGTGAAGACCAGATATTTTATTGCAACCAGCGCGGTATTCCGACAGAAGATGCTATCGGACTTATTGTGAACGGATATGCAAAGGAAGTGTTGAATAAACTTCCGATGGAGTTTGCGGTAGAAGCACAGAAGCTGCTTACCATCTCATTGGAAGGAAGCGTGGGGTGATGTTGACTTTTTAATAGTAAATCGTAAAATCGTAAATATAATCATGTTAGAAATAAAAGACCTGCATGCCAGCATTAATGGCAAAGAGATATTGAAAGGTATTAACCTGACGGTGAATCCCGGTGAGGTGCACGCTATTATGGGACCGAATGGTTCCGGTAAAAGTACGCTTTCCTCCGTATTGGTGGGTAATCCGGCTTTTGAGGTAACAAAAGGTTCGGTCACTTTTTATGGAAAGGATCTGTTGGAGTTGAGCCCCGAAGATCGTAGCCATGAAGGAATCTTCCTTAGTTTCCAGTATCCGGTGGAAATCCCGGGTGTGAGCATGGTGAACTTTATGCGTGCTGCTGTGAATGAGCAACGTAAATATAAAGGTCTGCCTGCACTGACCGCCAGTGAGTTTCTGAAGCTGATGCGTGAGAAACGTGCGGTGGTGGAGTTGGATAATAAACTGGCTAACCGTTCGGTGAATGAAGGCTTTTCCGGTGGTGAGAAGAAACGGAACGAGATTTTCCAGATGGCTATGCTGGAACCGCGTTTGAGCATCCTCGACGAGACAGACTCCGGTTTGGATATTGATGCGCTCCGTATTGTTGCGGAAGGAGTGAACAAGCTGAAAACTCCTGAAACAAGTACAATCGTTATTACCCACTACCAACGTTTGCTCGATTATATCAAGCCTGATATTGTGCATGTCCTTTATAAAGGTCGTATCGTAAAAACTGCCGGACCGGAACTTGCTCTGGAACTGGAAGAAAAAGGATACGATTGGATCAAGAAAGAAGTAGGAGAATGACAAATATAAAACGATGATGGTTGAACAACAATATATAGAACTTTTCTCACAGACGGAAGCGATGATCTGTAAGCATAGTGCCGAAGTGCTGAATGCACCTCGTGCGTCAGCATTTGCCGATTTTGAGCGACTCGGATTTCCGACCCGTAAGATGGAGAAGTACAAATATACGGATGTGAGCAAGTACTTTGAACCGGATTTCGGTTTGAACTTGAATCGTTTGGCTATTCCGGTCAATCCGTATGAAGTGTTTAAGTGTGATGTGCCGAATATGAGTACCTCCTTGTATTTTGTGGTAAATGACACATTTTATAATAGAGCGCTTCCCACAGGAAATCTGCCGGAAGGTGTGATTTTCGGTAGCCTGAAAGAAGTGGCCGAGCAACACCCGGAATTGGTGAAGAAATATTACGGTCAACTGGCAGATACCTCTAAAGATGGTGTGACTGCTTTCAATACCGCTTTTGCACAAGATGGCGTTGTCTTTTATGTGCCGAAGAATGTGGTGGTGGAAAAAACAATCCAGTTGGTAAATATCCTGCGTGCAGATGTTAACTTTATGGTGAACCGTCGCGTACTGATTATCCTGGAGGATGGCGCGCAAGCCCGTTTGCTGATTTGTGACCATGCAATGGATAATGTGAACTTCCTGGCGACACAAGTTATTGAAGTATTTGCTGGTGAGAATGCGGTATTCGATATGTATGAACTGGAAGAAACACATACAAGCACAGTTCGTATCAGTAACCTGTATGTAAAGCAAGAGGCCAACAGCAATGTATTGCTCAACGGAATGACTTTGCATAATGGTACTACCCGCAACACGACCGAAGTGTTGCTGGCAGGAGAAGGAGCCGAAATAAACCTTTGTGGTATGGCGATTGCCGATAAAAACCAGCACGTAGACAATCATACAAGTATTGACCATGCCGTACCGAACTGTACCAGCAATGAGCTGTTCAAGTATGTGCTCGACGACCAGTCGGTAGGTGCGTTTGCCGGATTGGTACTCGTGCGTCCCGATGCACAACATACGAATTCCCAACAGACTAACCGGAATCTTTGTGCTACGCGTGATGCAAGAATGTATACACAACCTCAATTGGAGATTTATGCGGATGATGTGAAATGTTCGCATGGAGCAACAGTAGGCCAGTTGGATGAAGGCGCATTATTCTACATGCGTTCGCGCGGTATTGCAGAGAAAGAAGCCCGTCTGCTGTTGATGTTCGCATTTGTCAACGAAGTGATCGATACCATTCGTTTGGAAGCGCTGAAAGATCGTTTGCATCTATTAGTAGAGAAACGTTTCCGTGGCGAGTTGAATAGATGTCAGGGTTGTGCCATTTGTAAGTAACCACTAAAAAATAATGAACGTGGATATTCAAAAGATACGTGAAGATTTTCCGATATTGAGCCGTACGGTTTACGGTAAACCTTTGGTTTATTTCGACAACGGTGCGACAACACAGAAACCCCGTCTGGTGGTTGATGCGTTGGTGGATGAATATTATTCCGTCAATGCCAATGTGCATCGCGGCGTACATTATCTTTCCCAGCAAGCTACGGAACTGCATGAAGCTTCCCGTGAAACGGTACGTGAGTTTATCAATGCCCATAGCACGAATGAAGTTGTCTTTACACGCGGAACAACAGAAAGTATCAACCTGCTTGTTTCCAGCTTCGGCGACGAGTTTATGGAAGAAGGGGATGAAGTGATTGTTTCCGTGATGGAACATCATAGCAACATCGTTCCCTGGCAACTGTTGGCTGCCCGTAAAGGAATTGCCATAAAAGTCATCCCGATGAATGATAAAGGCGAACTTCTGCTGGATGAATATGAAAAACTATTTTCCGAACGCACGAAAATAGTCAGCGTAGTTCATGTATCGAACGTACTGGGTACAGTGAATCCGGTGAAGGAGATGATCGCAACAGCTCATGCGCATGGTGTACCTTGCCTGATAGATGCTGCACAGTCTATTCCTCACATGAAAGTGGATGTACAGGAGTTGGATGCCGATTTTCTGGTATTCTCCGCCCATAAGATATATGGTCCGACAGGTGTCGGAGTACTTTATGGAAAAGAAGAATGGTTAGATCGCCTTCCACCTTATCAGGGAGGAGGAGAGATGATTCAGCATGTCTCTTTCGAGAAGACCACTTTTAATGAACTTCCTTTCAAGTTTGAAGCCGGTACGCCCGACTATATCGGAACTACCGGACTGGCAAAAGCCCTTGATTATGTGAACGGACATGGCATTGAACAGATAGCCGCCCATGAGCATGAACTGACAACTTACGCTTTGCAACGTCTGAAAGAAATCCCCCATATACGTATATTTGGTGAAGCAGCCGAACGGGGAGCGGTCATTTCTTTCCTGGTGGGAGATATCCATCATTTCGACCTCGGCACGTTGCTGGATCGTCTAGGTATTGCCGTGAGAACAGGGCATCATTGTGCACAACCTCTCATGCAACGTCTTGGCATAGAAGGAACTGTACGTGCTTCGTTTGCCATGTACAATACCAAATCGGAAATAGACACTTTGGTGGCAGGAATTGAACGTGTCAGCAAGATGTTTTAAAGATATGAGCTGCTATTCCTGTGGAGTAGCGGCTTTTTTTATTCTTTAACTAAAAAAAGAGGGCCTCGAGTGCAGTGATTTGAGCTTTCGTGCGTCTAATAGGTAAAGAAACAAAATGTTCATTGAATATCAGGAGGGTCGTGAGACCATGCTTATATTATATAAATTCTCTCTCTTTAACATTAATGCAGCTATATCGTAAAAAGTTACGGTGTAGCTGCAACTTTTTTAGAGACTTCCTCCGTCTAATAGAATAGTTGTAACCATTGAAACAGCTGTTGCGATTGAAGATGAATTGAATATTATTGTATGTAAAAAGAAAGGGGAAACGCTGATAACAGCGAATCCCCCTTTTTTATCGATTATTTCCTTCCTTTTTATTCAGCAGTCAGCTCAATTACGCGGCTGAAAGCCTGATTTGTTGTGAAAGCATTGATTCCCACTTTCATCAGATAATCTCCTGAATAAGTTTTCTCATTGGCAGCCAGATTCGATTTGGAATTCGGCATCAGGTTGATTTCTTTCACCTTATACATTTTCTTCGCATCCAGTCCCTGAAGTTTTACCGGGAGCAGTTTCTCACCGAAACGTGGGTGGATATCGTAGGTATAAAGCACAGCTTTGTTCTTATCCGGTGAGGCATACATGAGAGACATGTGATTGCCATCGTAGGGAGAAACCAATCTGTATTGATCGCCGTCCAGAATCACTTTTTTCAGACGCGTCCAGTTGGCAACTGCATTCTGGCAGTAAGTCTGTTCGTCTGCATTCAGTTCCTTCAGTCCAAGGTCAAAGCCCAGTTTGCACATACTTGCCACATCCGTACGGAACTTCACGCTTGTGTTCTTGTTCCAGCTGGTTACGTGTGCACACATGGCTTTTGCCGGGAAGATTTGTGAGAATCCCCACTGGATAAACAGACGTTCTATCGGGTCTGTGTTGTCGCTGCACCAGAATTCTGTGTAATATGTTTCACGATTAGGCAGTGTGATCGCCCAGTCCGGATGTTTCTCGAAGAGTTCGCTCTTGGGATTCACCATTTCTGGTTCAATCCAGATACCGAACTTCACATCTGCATCCTTGGCAGCTTTCACCAGCGCCGGAATGCCACCGGGCAATTTATCGTGATTCACATCCCAGTCTCCCAAACCCGCATGATCATTCTTACGGGGATATTTGTTCGCAAACCAACCATCGTCCAACAAGAACATATCTACACCCAGATGCTTGGCTTCCTTCATTAACTCGGCCAGTATCTCCTGGTTAAAGTTAAAGCCTGTATTTTCCCAGTTATTCAGGAGAGTCAGACGACTCCCTTTACCATCTTTCAAGCTGTAGTTGCGTGCCCACTCATGAAGGTTACGGCTTCCTTTCCCGGCACCGTCATTACTTAAAGTAAATATGAATTCGGGAGTGGTAAACACTTCATTCGGTTTCAGTTCATAATTCGAAGCGTAAGGATTGATACCGGGAATCACACGAAGATTCCCAACATTGTCCACTTCAAACGTAAAGCGGAAATTACCGGTCCATCCCAACGTACCCATCAATACATTTCCCTGATGTTCGCTGACCGGCTGATCCAATCCTACTTCAAAAAAAGGATGCGTATGCATGGCAGCACGGCTTCCCAACTTCGTATCAATTACTTTCTTGCCAAATTGCAGTTGCTGGCTGCTCATTTGCGCTTCCTTTGCCCAATCACTGCTGAACTCAGTCAGGTAATAAGCGGAATTATTGAAATAAAGCATGGCAGAGGCGTATGTAGAAAGCAGGACAGGTTTCTTTTCCTGATGCTTGATTTCACTCCAAGTCTTGATAACATTTTCTTTCGGATAAGCCATGTAATGTAGTGTGACTTCTACCGGATACTGATTATCTTTTAGTTGAATGATCGTTTCCGTTCCGCCCGCCACTGCCTTCTGCTCGGAGGATATATAGCGGAGAATCGTACTTGGATTGCCATCATTGTGAGTGATAGCGATAGCCGGTTCAAAGTAATCTTCGGCGCCGGAGCCCGGATATACTTCCCATCCTCGGGTGGATACGCTACCGTCACTTCCTCCTTTTACGTAAGGAGAAAAGTTGTTGATGTCTTTCTCGTTCAGTAACTTATCGCCCAGATAAGCCTGATAGAGTCGTCCGTTAGGAGCTACTTGGAGAATTAAGTCTGTGTTGTCCGTTGCGATGCGGATAACGTTCTTTTCCTGGGCGTCCACTTGCGCCAGGGTAAACAATGCCATAAGTAATACGAGAAGTTTCTTCATGGTTTTTTAATAATTAATTAGGTATTAGTTAGTTTGTGGGCATAGAATGCCGCAAAGATAATTATAATTCGTCAGGAATGAACTAGAATTTAATGCTTGCGCTAAATTCTACGGTAAATGGGCGTAAATAATTTCCACTCATATAGTTGCCTGCATACTGGGCAGCTTCTTCTTTGGTAATCAGTTCCGAACCGTTGATGGTTCCGCTGGCCCCCTTCTGATTCAGGAAGTTGATGACTGTTGCCCCTAAAGAAAGATGCTTGTTTACATTCCAGTTGATCCCCCCGAAGGTTTCCCAACGACCGTTGAAATAGAGGGCATTCCTGGAGATTGGCATACGTCTTCCCGAAATAACGGAAACTGAGCCAAAGGCGTAAGTCCTTCGTGATATTATAGCTTGGGTCGAGTTCGACAAGAATCTGCGGAATCTCTTTTACAATCATCCCATTGGCGTTGACAGACATTTCCGAACCATCGTTGAATGTGACGCTTGCGTTATAGTTCTTGTAAACAGGTTTCTGATACGTGAACAGAGCGTGCAGGTGAAAACCTTTGAACGGGTCGATTTCGGCAGATGTGGTCCATCCCAGTGTTTTGATATTATAAATAAGCAATACGGTCTTTCCTTCTTCCGTTCCCGGTTTCGTCAGGTTTTGCTGGTCAATATTATTAGATTTAGAGATATAGGTAACCATAGAGGTGAGGTTGATCCACTTGTTCTTGTAGAACAAACCGCCACGGATTAACGGTATGGTGACACGTTTGTATTGCTCTTCCGTAGGACCTGTTCCGGCATATTCGTTGATACGTGGGAAGCGGGTGGCTACTGTTCCGTCGGCAGTCAGGCCGAATTGCCCGGTTACGTTGTAAGTGGCGCGGAGCGTGGCGGCATAGTTCAGTTTATCCTTTACCACTTTGGCGGGATGAATGCTGCGTTGTGTGGCAATGATATTTCCTGTTTCTTCCTCTTTGCTATAAGTGGTAAAGTCGCCGATGCGGAAACCCGGGAAACGGGAAGCGGATATTTGATCGGCACTCATCCGGTAATATTCCAGGCGTCCGCCATAATAGATATTGAATTGGGGAGTTACTTGCCAGTTGTCTGTAAAGTAAAGGGCGAGTTTGTTCTCATATCCCTTTGTATATTCGGGACTAAGTTCGTTGTACCCGTATGTCTGTACGCGCTGACCGGTCAGAGTAGGGTCCAGGGAACTTGTAGTTGTGGAAGTCAGCAACTGTGGATAGTTCTGTACGGTGGCCATCCATTGCAGAGAAGAGGAATAATAATCAAGATGGTAATACCATTCGTTCACTCCCAGACGCAGATCATGGTTGCCAAAGGTCTTGTTTAGCTCGGAAGTGATTAGGAAGTTTTTCACTTTGCCTACGTGCAACCAGGTGCGGCGACCTTCTGCCAGTCCCTCATACGGATCACCGTTTGATAGCGTAAAACCATCGTTGGCGGTTACTTCGCTGATGGTGCTGCCTCCGAAGTCGACATAGTTGGCACGTGGAGCATCCATATATTTCAGATTGAATTTCCATAGCAGATCGTTCCTGAAACGATAATCGGAGATCAATGCAATCTCATTGGCACGGTTTTCAGAACCATCGCCCAAATTCCATGTTTTCATCTTTCCGTCTCTTACGTCCATGTATGGAAAAGAACCGTTCTGCGGAACATAAGAATTTGTTCCCAGTTTGAAACCGTCTATCTCTTTGACCGAGCCGTCGCCGACATAGATAAAAGGAGCTGCATTGGCATAGCTGGCCGGATTTTCACTGCGGGAGTGTTTGTAGAGCAAAGATATTTTGCCGCGTCCGTTGTTGAAGAGACGGGTCAGGCCGGCATGATAAATCTCTGTGCGGTCTGCATAGTTCGTAAATTCCAGGTCGAAACTTCCCGGGTCGAAGTTCTGGTAAATGCTTGCCGTGTAAAGCCATTGGTTATTGATGGCTCCTGAAACATTGAAGTCGAAGTTCTGCATACCGAAATGATTGGTGCGGTAGTTTAATATACCTTGGAAATCCTTTTGTCCCAGTTTGCTGAATGAGTTGACGGAGTAAGCAATATTACCGGTCGTGATGGCCGATTCGGAAGGAGATAAAAGTCCTACTTCTCCCAGGCTGCTGTCGCTACGCCAATGAGCGGCAAGTTTGTGAACGGTAGAGGAATATACGGCAGGAAGTCCATTCTCATAGACATTAACGTCCTCGCTGGGAAGGCCGATTTGAATTTCGCGGGGTTTGTTGGCGTCAGAAGCATTCAGCATCACATTGCGTTCGCCTTCTTCTGATTCTTTTTTAGTAGAGTTGGCAGGAATCGTATCCTGCTTCATTTCGGTTCGGTTCGTCTTTTTCTTGTTCACCTGAATGTTCGCTGCATTCCCGTTGGAAGGAATCAGTTGCAACAGGGTTGCTAGAGTAAGGCAACTAAAGGTTACTTTTTTCATCACTTGTATTCATTTAAAGATTTGGAAGTTCACATCGGTTGTGTCATTTTGACGAAGGCAAAGATAGGAGGAGGAGAAACAAGTGGCTATACTCTTTTTTGTCAAGATGTGCAAGAGATGTTTCAAGTGTGCGATAGCCCTTTGCAGTGCGACATTTATTGCCATCCGTGCAACAAATGTTTCATCCTTCCTATGCATTTAGCGTAAAAAAAACTATATTTGTCGCTATCTAATATCTGTGTATGAAAAGGAAATTGCTGCTTTTTCTCCTTTCTATTTGTTTTTTCCTTCCGGATTTTGCCGCGACGGGACAGTATAACTTTATCCGTGTAGATGGAGGAAGCGGTCTTTCGAACAGTCATGTCAAGTCCATTATTCAAGATAGTTACGGTTTTATCTGGCTGGGTACGCGCAACGGTCTTAATCGTTATGACGGCGTGTCGATGAAGCTTTATAACTGCTATGACGAAACTTTGCAGCATGGCAATCAGGTCATATCCGCTCTTTTTGAGGATAATCACCGTCAATTATGGGTAGGTACGGATGATGGTGTTTATATTCAAGAGCTTGCTACCGGGAAGTTTTCGTTCTTTGATGCCCGCACAGAGAGCGGAGAGCAAATCAGATACAACTGGATTGAAGATATTCTGGCAGATCATTCAGGAAATATCTGGGTGAATGCACCGAATCAGGGAGTTTTCCGCTATCAGGTGGAGACGGGTAAACTGTTCCGCTATATTCCCTGTCCCAGTAAGGATAAAAGCAAGGACTTTCCGCAGTCTATCTGTGTAGATAAAGAAGGTACGGTCTGGGTGGGTACGTATGGAGCGGGAATTTACCGTTACAGTCCGGAGCAGGATAAGTTTGTGCCCTATGCAACAGAAGCCCTTAAAGGGGATTTCATCTTTACTCTGTGCGATTATGGCGATGAACTGATTGTCGGAGTGCATGAAGAGGAACTGAAACGGTTCAATAAAAAGACTGGAGAAGTGAGTATATTCCCTGCGCCCGAAGTACATCGAAAAATTATTCGCTACGCTGTTTGCTTCGGAGACGAGCTGTGGGTGGGTACGCAGAATGGCGTTTATGTGATTAATGAGAAACACAACAGTGTGCAACATATTCCTGCCGATGCCGGAGGGAAGTATGGGCTTGGAGATGCTATCGTCGATAAGATTTATCGTGATCGTGAAGGGGGAACCTGGATCTGTACGCAATTTGGAGGAGCCAGCTATCTGCCTGTACGTACGCTCGATTTTTCGGTTTATCTTCCGGGAGCGCCCGGTACAGTCAGCGGACGACGCATCAGTGAATTGGCGGAAGGAAAAGACGGAGTGGTGTGGGTTAGTACACAGGATGGCGGTGTTTGCTACTGGAATCCGGGAACACAGACTTTCACTAAAATTCCCCAGTCGCCTGACCGTCAGAATGTATTAAGCCTGTTCGCTTCGGATGATTTGGTTGGCGCAGGTTACTTTAAAGGGGGCATTGACCTGATTGTTCCTCAAGATCAGGTTCAGACGTTCTATCCCGCACAACTTGGTATCAGTGAAGGTTCCGTGTTTGCCCTTTACCGCGATCGTGGGGGAGCAATCTGGTTGGGTGATGGCTGGAACATCTTCCGTTCGGCCGACAAAGGACAGACTTTTGAGAAAATGGAGCAATTCGGGTATGCTTATATGCGTGATATTCTCGAAGATAAATCCGGCAATATATGGGTGGCAACGATGGGCAGTGGAATATTCCGGTATCATCCGCAGACAGATCAGATGGTCAGCTATAAATGTATACCGGAGGATAGCACTTCTATCGGAACAAATGAAGTGACAGGTATTTCGGAGGATAGTAAAGGCTTTATCTGGTTTTCTACAGACCGGGGTGGATTGTTGCGTTTTAACCCCGAAACCGGAAGATTCCGGACATACACCAAAGCGGACGGGCTTCCGGACAACGTAACATATAAAGTCGTGGAAGACCGGCAACATCGTATCTGGTTCGGAACAGACCGTGGGCTGGTTTGTCTTCATCCGGAAACAGACAGCCTGCAAGTTTTCAACCGAAATGACGGGTTACCTGATAACCAGTTTAACTATAAGTCGGCCTTGGCTGCCTCTGATGGTACTATTTGGATGGGAACTATCAATGGATTGGTCTCTTTTAATCCACAAATTGTCCACCCGAATACTTTTGTGCCTCCAGTCTATATCACCGGAATGTACGTGCAGGGACGTGAAACTCCTTTCACGGCGGATGGTGTGCAACTGCCTTACCGTTCTAACGTCAGCTTTGATTTTGTTGCTTTAAGTTATACCTCACCGGGTGCAAATCGCTATGCCTACAAAATGGAAGGGATAGATAATGACTGGAATTATACATCTGATGTGCATACAGCGTCTTATGCCCAGCTCCCGCCGGGAGACTACCTGTTCCGTGTGCGGGGCAGTAATAATAATGGTGTCTGGAATCAGGAAGAAGCTACTTTATCAGTGCGTATTCTTCCACCTTGGTGGCGTACAGTGTGGGCTTACCTTATCTATATCATTGTAGTGTCCGGCAGCTTTGTCTTGACTCTTCGCGCCTATCGCCGCCGGGAAGTACAAAAGATCCGTGAGCAGCAATTATTGGCAGAACTGGCGCGTGAGCGTGAATCCCATCGTACGCATGAGATGTTTATTAATCAGATCACTTACGGAGCTTGTACTCCGCAAGGGGGTGCGATGTCACGGGCTGATGAACAACTGATGTCCCAACTGATAGCCAAAGTGCGTGAGAATCTTTCCGACGCCAATTATAATGTGGAAGCATTGGCTGCAGCCATGAATATGTCCCGCTCCAGCCTGCATCGTAAGATTAAGGCGCTGACCGATCTTTCTTCACTCGACTTTATCCGTATCATCCGATTAAAACGTGCGGCAGAACTATTGCAGGAGGGAGAATTGCGCATCAACGAAATCTCTGACAGAGTAGGTTTCCAGTCGCCTTCTTACTTCGCAAAGATATTTCAGAAGCAATTCGGAGTTACTCCTACAGAGTTTGCCCAACAAAATAAGCAGAGAATGGCAGAGGATTAGTAACTATGGGCTATTATTCGTTATTTTATCATGGGGTGGTGAACAGGTTTTAGCTCCTTTCGGTACTGGAATGAACTAATCTTAGTTCTTCTAAGATTTAATTGGTAATATGCGATGATTTAATATTCATCATACATAGATTTATTCGTCTGACAGTTGTTGAACTTTCGTCTGACAACTGTTGTTTTTTCGTCTGACAATTGTCAGACGAAAAAGAAACAGCTGTCAGACGAATAAATTCATGTATCATTCAGGGCAGACGCATTATATTTTTTACTACATTCTCCTTTTCCGTTTCTTTATTATATTATTGGTTATTACTATATTACCATTTGTTTATGTCGATTATTTTTCTTATCTTTATAAGATATATTAAAACATAAACTAACATGAAAATTGGCATAATTGACCTTTGTAAACAAATAGAAGATCCTAGGATGAATCGCAAAAAAGTACATAAAATGGAAACTATTATCTATATATCCATTGCTGCTGTAATTTGTGGCGCCCAATCCTTAATGAGATTGAGGAATTTGGCAATGCGAAAATTGCATTTTTCAAAAGTCGCATACCTGGTCTGGAGTTCATCCCTAGTCATGATACTTTTAATAGATTCTTCAGTATAATAAAGCCCGAGTATTTTGAGTTGATCTTCCGTAATTGGGTAAAACAAGTCTGTCAGGAGGTGAAAGGTGTTGTAGCTATAGATGGCAAGCTCATGCGTGGTCCAAGCCAATGTGATGGAGAACATACTACGGGAAAAGAAGGATTCAAATTATGGATGGTTTCCGCCTGGTCTGCCGCTAATGGAATTTCTTTAGGTCAGGTAAAAGTAGATGATAAAAGCAATGAGATTACAGCTATTCCATTGTTAATTAACTCTTTGGAACTAAGTGGTTGTATTGTTACAATTGACGCGATGGGATGCCAGAAAGATATAACCCAGACCATTATTGAGCATGATGCAAATTATATTATAGCTATAAAGGAGAATAAGAAAAAAATTATCAACTAGCTAAACAAATCATTGACGATTATCAGGATAAAGATGAAATAATCAATAGAGTCACCAGGCATGTGTCGGAAAACACCGGACATGGAAGGATTGAGACAAGAACATGTACTGTAGTCAGTTATGGATCTATTATGGAGAAAATGTTTAAGAAGAAACTTGTGGGGTTGAAGTCTATTGTAGGGATAAAGTCGGAGAGAACAATAGTAGCAACAGGAGAATATACTCAAGAGGTCAGATACTATGTAACTTCACTTGATAATACCAAACCGGAGGAGATTGCATCTGCCATCAGGCAGCATTGGTCTATTGAAAATAATCTTCATTGGCAACTGGATGTTACCTTTCGAGAAGACTACAGTAAAAAAGGTGAAAAATGCAGCCAGAAACTTTTCGGTGGCAACAAAGATGGCACTTACCATACTAAAGAATGAGAAAACAACAAAAGGAAGCATGAATCTGAAAAGACTAAAAGCCGGATGGGATGAAAAATATTTGTCACAACTTTTACAGGAAAATAATTTTTAATGCGTCTGCCCTGATGTATCATTAGCCATAACCCCATTAGGTATCAAAAATAAATCTGCACAAGCTCGAAATTAGTTCATTTCCGTATAGAAATGAGGAATGAAGTAAATAACTACAGTGTGCCCATTTTGTTTAAAGAGATTAAAAGATAGAATAATTCAGCTTTATAAATTCTTTCTTTTTTACTTGCTTATTTCATTTGATTTCCATACTTTTAGCCTCCGTAAACCCTTTAAAAATTGCTCCTATGGACAACATTCTTTTCTGGCTGGTTCCAGTCGCTTCCGTGTTAGCCCTCTGCTTTGCTTATTACTTTCATAAGCAAATGATGAAAGAGAGCGAAGGTACACCCCAAATGATAAAGATAGCTGCTGCTGTGCGCAAAGGAGCTATGTCTTATCTGAAACAGCAATACAAAATAGTAGGCTGGGTATTCTTGGGATTGGTTATTTTGTTTTCAATTATGGCCTATGGCTTTCATGTACAGAACGCATGGGTTCCCGTTGCTTTTCTTACAGGCGGATTTTTCTCCGGGCTTTCCGGATTTTTAGGGATGAAGACGGCGACTTATGCGTCGGCTCGTACCGCTAATGCCGCCCGTAATTCTCTGAATGCAGGGTTGAGGATTGCTTTCCGAAGCGGCGCGGTGATGGGATTAGTTGTAGTTGGCCTGGGATTGCTCGATATATCTTTCTGGTATCTGTTGTTGAATGCAGTGATTCCTGCTGATGCGCTGACACCTACTCATAAACTCTGTGTGATTACTACTACCATGCTGACTTTCGGTATGGGTGCTTCTACGCAAGCACTCTTTGCCCGTGTAGGTGGTGGTATCTATACGAAGGCAGCCGATGTTGGAGCCGACTTGGTAGGTAAAGTAGAAGCCGGAATTCCGGAAGATGACCCTCGTAATCCTGCTACTATTGCCGATAATGTAGGTGACAATGTAGGTGACGTGGCCGGTATGGGAGCCGATTTATATGAATCTTACTGTGGCTCGATTCTGGCAACAGCTGCACTGGGTGCTGCTGCTTTTATCCATTCGGCAGATACAGTGATGCAATTCAAGGCAGTTATTGCTCCGATGTTGATTGCAGCTGTTGGTATTATCCTTTCTATTATAGGGATATTCGCTGTCCGTACTAAAGAGAATGCGACCATGAAAGACTTGCTCGGTTCATTGGCTTTCGGTACGAACCTTAGTTCCGTGCTTATTGTTGCAGCTACATTCTTAATCCTGTGGCTCTTGCAACTAGATAACTGGATTTGGATTTCTTGTGCCGTAGTAGTCGGACTGGTAGTAGGTATTATCATCGGACGTTCTACGGAATATTATACTTCTCAATCTTATCGTCCTACCCAGAAACTAAGTGAAAGCGGTAAGACTGGTCCTGCCACCGTCATTATTTCCGGTATTGGTCTGGGTATGCTTTCTACAGCTATTCCTGTAGTTGCAGTAGTGATTGGTATCATTGCCTCCTATCTGTTGGCTTCCGCAGGTGATTTCGGTAATGTAGGCATGGGATTGTATGGCATCGGTATTGCAGCTGTTGGTATGCTTTCTACCTTAGGTATCACATTGGCAACGGATGCTTACGGTCCGATTGCGGATAATGCGGGAGGTAATGCGGAAATGTCCGGTCTGGGTGCTGAAGTTCGCAAACGTACTGATGCGCTCGATTCATTGGGTAACACAACTGCCGCCACGGGAAAAGGTTTTGCAATCGGTTCCGCTGCGCTGACAGGTCTGGCTTTGCTGGCTTCTTATATTGAAGAAATCCGAATCGGTCTGACACGTCTTGGTAATGTAGACCTGACTTTTGCAGATGGAAGTTCTATCAGCATAGCAAATGCCACTTTTATCGACTTCATGGATTATTACGAAGTACACTTGATGAATCCAAAAGTACTTTCGGGCATGTTCCTCGGTTCAATGATGGCTTTCCTGTTTTGTGGTTTGACAATGAATGCAGTAGGACGTGCGGCAGGTCACATGGTTGACGAAGTGCGTCGCCAGTTCCGTGACATAAAGGGCATTCTGACAGGAGAAGCCGAGCCGGATTACGAACGTTGTGTTGAAATATCGACAAAGGGTGCGCAGCGTGAGATGGTTATTCCTTCCTTGATTGCTATTATTGCTCCGATTCTTACAGGATTTATCTTTGGCGTTCCCGGCGTACTCGGCCTACTGATTGGTGGTTTGAGCAGTGGTTTCGTATTAGCTATCTTTATGGCTAACGCCGGAGGTGCATGGGATAACGCAAAGAAATATGTGGAAGAAGGTAACTTTGGTGGAAAAGGCGGTGAAGTGCATAAAGCAACCGTAGTAGGAGATACAGTAGGTGATCCGTTTAAAGATACCTCCGGTCCGAGTTTGAATATTTTGATAAAACTTATGAGTATGGTGGCCATTGTGATGGCAGGACTTACTGTGGCCTGGAGTTTATTCTAAAAAAGCAGAAGGGAAAGTAAGAAAAAGGAGACAATACAAGTCTCCTTTTTTAATTTGAATTACCTTTGTATCAAAATAGAAGCGATAAATATGTTATTACCTTATTTGAACGAGAATCTGATTGAAGCCGGATGTGATGAGGCCGGTCGTGGATGTTTGGCGGGAGCGGTATATGCTGCTGCTGTTATTCTTCCGAAGGATTTTAAGAATGAACTTTTGAACGACTCCAAACAACTGACCGAAAAGCAACGTTATGCATTGCGTGAGGTAATAGAGAAAGAAGCGATAGCTTGGGCAGTTGGCATTGTGTCACCGGAAGAAATTGATGAAATAAATATCCTGCGGGCTTCTTTTCTGGCGATGCATCGTGCAGTGGATCAGTTGACCACCCGTCCCCAACATTTACTGATCGACGGTAATCGTTTCACTAAATACCCCGGTGTTCCCCATACTACCGTAGTGAAAGGAGACGGGAAATATCTTTCGATAGCAGCAGCTTCAATTTTAGCTAAAACATATCGAGACGATTATATGAACCGTCTTCACGAAGAATTTCCATATTATGACTGGGACCACAATAAAGGTTATCCAACTAAAAAACATCGTGCCGCCATTGCTGAACGGGGCACTACTCCCTACCATCGCTTGACGTTTAATCTCTTGGGGGATGGGCAGTTGACTTTGAGCTTCTAAAGTCGCTTTGTTTCATTTTACACACATTTTCTACATTTTTTTGCAGAATAAGCACGATTTTGTTACGGATAACCGTGAAATTGTTCCGTTTAGGCTAAAAAAGTGTTGCTTAGTGCTTTTATTTGTTATTAAAATGCTATATCTTTGCGAACAATAATAAGAATTAAAAAGTTTAAAATCATGGCAACGAACAAGCTATTATGGTCTTCTAAGCTCATTGGGGTATTTTTTATTATGTTGGTTTGCACTCTTTCTGCAAATGCACAGTTTTTACGTACTTCCTATTTCATGGAAGGTACTCACTATCGTCAACAACTGAATCCGGCTTTAACACCGACTAAAGGTTACTTCAATCTTCCGGTGATCGGTGCTGTTAATGCAACGGTTGGTTCTACTTCGTTAGGCTATCAGGATATCATTGATATTATTGATGATGGCGATGATTTCTACACCAAACCGGATTTCATGAATCGTCTGAAAGATAATAATAAATTGAATGTGAACTTCAGTACAGAAATTCTTTCTGCAGGATGGTATAAAGGAAAAAACTTTTGGTCATTCAATATCGGTCTTCGTACAGATATCGGTGCTAACCTGACAAAGAATATGTTTACCTTCTTGAATGAGATGGAAACAGTTGAAGAAAACTGGAGAAATAGTAACTATGATATTAGTGGTCAGCAATTGAACATTAATGCTTATACTGAAATTGGTTTAGGACTTTCACGTCAGATTAATAGCCGTTTGACAGTTGGTGCTAGAGTGAAAGCTTTATTGGGTATTGGTAACATGGAGTTGAAACTTAATAGAGTTGCAATGAGCGCTAATTTACCTAGTGATCAACAAATAAATCAGTGGTCAAGTGAGAGCTATTGGAATTCTATGACCCCTTCACAGGCAGCACAGGCAGCACAAGAATTAAAGGATAAGTTTAATAACTATCATGCAAACTTGACTGTTGGTGCCGAACTGAAAAGTTCTTTCAAAGGCTTGGAATTGCAAGAAGAAGAGGGTAAAGATTATGTAACTGACTTTGATTTCGATAGCGGTAAATTGGGTATAGCTGGGTACGGTTTTGGTATCGATTTAGGAGCTTCTTATAAAATATTGGATAATCTGACTGTATCTGCTTCTGTTCTTGACTTAGGTTTTATCTCTTGGTCAAAATCAAGTACAAAGATTGCATCTGCTAATCCGGATCCGATTGATATTAAAGGAAGTACCTATGCAAATATGGTTGATCCGAATAATCCGAATACTGTTATGAACGCTGTAAATCAGTTGCAGAATGACGCTCAAGGATATATGGACCGTGTAACTAACGGTGATGTACTCGACTATGATATGTTGCAACTCGAAGTAGGTGATGCAAAAGAATCTCGTAAGTCTCGTCTGGCTTCTACATAGTGTTGGGTGCAGAATACGGTTTCTTCAATAACAAATTAGCTGTTGGTGTATTGTCTACCACTCGTTTTGTACAACCTGACGCTCTTACAGAGTTGACATTCTCTGCAAATTATCGTCCGAAAAGCTGGTTTAACGTTGCACTTAGCTATTCTGCCATTCAGTCAGCAGGAAAATCTTTCGGTCTTGGTCTGAAATTAGGGCCGTTGTTCCTCGGAACCGACTATATGTTCTTAGGAAAGAACTCTAACACTGTTAATGGATTTGTTGGAGTTTCTATTCCGTTGGGTGGAAGAAAAAGTAAACAAGGATAAAAAATAATTTCTCTCTCTAAACATTCTCTTTTAATTAATTCTCTATAGAAGAAAAAACGTATTATTAAATTACAGCCTGTCATTTACTCAATAGTAGATGACAGGCTTTTGTATGTTAGAACCATTTGATCTTTCTGAATATCACAAACGCCAGCGTGGACAATCCGATAGAGAAGAGTACAATCAAAGAAAAAGCAAAGGGCACTTCTTCCAGATGAATATCTACGTTCATGCCATAAAAACTGGCAATCAATGTAGGGAGCATTAAGACGATAGACAAGCTGGTCATACGTTTCATGATAGTATTCACATTGTTTGAGATAATGGAGGCGAAGGCGTCCATTGTCCCAGTGAGAATGTCGCTGTAAATGTTCACCGTATTGAGTGCTTGTTTCAATTCGATGATAACGTCTTCCACTAACTCTTTATCCAGAAAATCCGTATCCTGGAAAATAGTCTTAAGTTTACCTATCATCACTTCATTGCCACGAATGGAGGTGTTGAAGTAAACCAAGGTTTTCTGCAATCTCATCAGACGGAGCAGGTCTTCATTACGGATGCTGCGTTCCAACTCCTTCTCTGCTGCACTGATATCTATATTGATTTGTTTCAGATATTTCAGGAACCATACGGCGGAAGAGTAAATCAACCGGAGAATCAGATCGAGTTTATTACGGACTACAATACCTTTCCTACGGGTATGTTCGATGAAATCCGGTAGTAAATCGGTGTTATGATAACATACGGATACTATAATCTCGTTGTTTGTGATTATGCCGATAGGTACAGTGGCGAAAGGCAGGCTTCCGTTCTGCTTGTTTTGCACAGGGATACGCAGGATCGTTAACAGCCAGTTACCTTCCGTATCCGTACGCGGACGTTCATCCGTGTCGGCTATGTCATCAAGAAATGATTCGGGTACGTTGAGTGTTTTAGTCAGAAATTCAAAGTCATCATTGTTCGGGCATACTACGTTTACCCAGCTATTAGGAAGCCATTGTGCTTTTTCCACAAAGCCGGCCTCACAATAAAGATACGTTCTCATCTTATTGTCTCCTTTCGTTTGTTTAGCACGAGCAGAGACATCAGACTTCAATGACTCTGTTCGCTTTAATTAATACTAGTTGTGCACGTTCGCGGGTTTGAATCGTCCATATTTCTATGATTTTAATGTAAAAGCGGTGCAAAGGTACGGAAAATCAAGCTGGCTTCCATTCTTTTGCACCGTTTTTTTCGAATTTCTACTGTTTGCAGTCCGTACTTACTCTGCGTGCTGCTCTGTTTCCGAAGGTTCGGAAGTACCGAAACGTTTCTTCAAATATTGTCCGATACTGTAACTACTTAATTTTTCATTGGAGATACTGCCGTCTTTCTCTACGAGTTCGTAATGAGGAATGCCGTTGAAATGGAAAAGTTGGCGGAGGTAATTATATTCCGTTCCGGTGACATAATAACTTGCTTCTCCTTTCAGATGCTTTTCGACATATTGTTTGTAAGCTCCTGCCGGAGATTCTCTTTCTCCAGTGATATAAATAAACTGGAACTCCGGATGATCTTTGTACTTCTTGCGCAAGTCTGCTGTTGCTTCTATTCCGCTACGGCAAGGCCCGCAGCTAGTGGCCCAAAAGTCAACAAATAGTACTTTGCCCGGATGATTCTTGATGATATTGCGGAAAATGTCGGTTGCTTTGCCTTCCGGGAGTTGGTATGATTTAGCATCTTCCGAAGGATAAGCATTTTCAAACAATTGTTCAGTTTCGGCAACTAAGAAGGGGGCGGTAAATTCTTGCTTGAGGCTGTCTATATATTCACGGGCAATTGTTTTTGTTTTTATATTTTGTAGGTCATAAGTGAGACGGCGTACTTTGGCTATTTGCCAGAGCAGAGGATTGGGAGTATTGCATAGCCGGGCGATAATGGCATTTTTCTTCTCTTCATATTTCTGTTCCATTGTTATGCTGGCCCTATCTTCTTCTTGCTGTGACTTTTCTTTTTGAGAAGGTTTCTGTTTATTGATATAGTCCATGTATTCTTTTACCAGTTTTTCTTCTTGTTTAAATAGAGCACTGGTCTTCCTGTCATCTTCTTGAAGTTCTGCAAGCGTTATTTTTATTTCTTGTCCGGCAAGTTTTTCCTGTTTTTGCCTTATCGCTTCTTGTTCAGCATTAAGTTTCACTCCTTTTTCTTTCAGGAATGTCAAGAGAGGCTTTTCTGGGTAAGTAAAAGGAATCTCCACCGATCCTTCGACTTCATCCGAATAAGCTTTTTGGAGGGGAGCCATAAATTCAAAGCGATTGGTGAAGATGTCCGCTTTCTCATCTGCGAGAATTGTTTTATCGTCAAGTGGCATCTCTTTTAGGAAATCGTAATACGAATCATCTTCCTTTACTTTCAAGGCTTGATTGGCCGTATCTTGTTTGGCATAATAATCCCTGCTCATTGCAAAATCGAAGAATGCATTTCCTGTTTGCAGTTTTACTTTGTTTTTAATCAGGCAAACTGCCTTCAGGGAGGGGTGGTAGACCCGGCATACGGAATCGGCAATATGTCTCCATTGTGCGATGATAGGTCTCATGTGTTCCTTGTATTGGTTGGGAGTAAGTGTCTTTTGTGATTTGGATAAATCTTCGTACCGATAAGGAATAGACTTGCTAAAATCGGATAGTATATAGGAGAAGGGAGCTGTCGGTCCCATATATGCTATATTGTTAATCGGAAAATAATGATCGCGTGCACGGCTTCGAGCCATGATTGCTTCCCAGTCAATGTACATGGTGAGAGTTTGTCCAGGCTCAATATAGAATGGAATCCAGTCATTGTTGAGGGTTAATGATTGCTCTACCGGATGATGAATAACGAACTTGCATGTAAAACTTCCGTCTTTATCTATTTGCACAACAGTAGGATAATCTTCACGGGTGAGTTCATTTGATAGATAAACAAGTCCTGTCTCGAATCCCAAACGCGGGTCGTAGCCATCGATATATCCTTGCAGACAGGCGGTATCTTTACGGAAGAACTGTTGAAAACCATTGTCCGGCTCTATTGTGCTTATGGCAGCCTTTTTGGCGGGTATACGATAATTCATTTGTTTGGTCTGTTTTTATAATACAGTTGCCACTCTTTTGCGGGGTTATCAACAATGTACGGATAGTCCCATTTTGTTTGTCTTTAACGGTCATCTCAATTCGTTTCCCTTTCTTGCGGATACTTTCATTGGTGTATATCCGATTATTCATGATCGTGATTGAATCGTAAATTCCGTATTCCCACTGACCGGAGCCGTCTGTCTTGAACCAGTTACCCTTGACGGCAGCTAGTGGAGGAGTATTCTTTCCTTTCTGCGGAATCAAGGAAATATCGTATGTATTCCCTTCATAATTAGTCGGGCTGAGAAGGTGGATCGTTTGAGTTTCTTCAGGCAGGGGTTCGAAAATAAGCACGTAGTCTTTTTCACCGGAATAAGGCATATATACTTCTTTATTGATTTCGATACCTTCTGCACCTTTAAACTTATATTTCTTTCCGGTGGTTGCATCTTCCAGGTAACTTGTTCCTTTTTCTTTAATCCACCAGTGCGGACGAAAAATAGCATGTATGTATACTCGTGTACTTTCTGGAGTACGTTCTATGCGGGTAATGTTGGAGATACTTCCCGAACGGGCTTTGAAAGGAGGATTGTCGATTGTTTGTGCACTTAGTATGCCCGATAATACAAGTAAAATGCAGAATAAGGTTGCTTTCATAATAATAGTTTTTGATGAACGTGTTTAATACTATCCTTACAAAGTAAGGAAAATATCCATAGCCTTGTATTCTTTTACTCTGCAACTTAACATAGATTAAACGTTCAGGTAATCATCTTTTTTGTACCTTTGCAGCCGGAAAATCAGAGTGATAATTTAAATATTGAAATATTATGAGTAAGAAAGCCCTTTTAATGATCCTCGACGGTTGGGGATTAGGCGACCAAAAGAAAGACGACGTAATCTTCAACACTCCCACTCCTTATTGGGATTATCTGATGAATACTTACCCTCATTCCCAGCTTCAGGCAAGCGGTGAAAACGTAGGTTTGCCCGACGGACAAATGGGTAACTCGGAAGTCGGTCACTTGAATATCGGTGCCGGACGTGTGGTTTATCAGGATTTAGTAAAAATCAACCGTGCTTGCGCTGATAATAGTATTCTGAAGAATCCTGAGATTGTCGCTGCTTTTTCTTATGCAAAAGAAAATGGAAAGAATGTTCACTTTATGGGGCTGACTTCTAACGGTGGCGTACATAGTTCACTCGTTCATCTCTTCAAACTTTGCGACATCGCTAAAGAATATAATATCGACAATACATTCATCCACTGCTTTATGGACGGTCGTGATACTGATCCGAAGAGCGGTAAAGGTTTTATCGAAGAACTATCTGCGCACTGTGAAAAGTCAGCAGGAAAGATTGCTTCAATCATCGGTCGTTATTATGCTATGGACCGTGACAAACGTTGGGAACGTGTGAAAGAAGCCTATGATTTGTTAGTAAAAGGTGAAGGTAAGAAAGCTGCCGATATGGTTCAGGCAATGCAGGAATCTTATGATGAAGGCGTGACAGACGAATTTATCAAACCGATTGTAAATGCTAATTTCGACGGAACAATCAAA
>VOFB01002011.1_pt1 | contig 30450 bp, 55 predicted proteins | sample 5384141 | NCBI WGS metagenome assembly VOFB01 (sample SAMN12384721, study PRJNA508395) | human gut metagenome | isolation source: healthy gut A | host: Homo sapiens | reverse complement strand
ATTTATTCCCGTATAGAATAAACCATCACCCGAATATCATTACCGTAGCCGCAGACTCAGTAAGTCCTCTTTTCCATATCATTTATATATATACCTCATTAATGCAACGAACCTCTGCATTAAAAACAATTTTCAAATTGCAATGCCATAAAATGAAAATATATATTTACACTTTTAGATAAAATTTATTTCTATATTCCAAATATAATTATATACTTTCATAATTATGCTTAATCTCACTCGTTTTAGTATAAAGCATTATCTTTTTCGTATTCTAATAATATCATTATTTAATATGATTTGATTATAATTTCTAATTTGTCCATCATTCCACCCATCATAATACGCACATTATAGCATTCATCACCAATATTATAGGTGGAAATGATGGAATTGTGGAATTAATTCTCTTCTAAAGTGTCTATAATTACCCTAACCACACAATTATAATTGCTTTCAATACAGCATCCATTACTATCAGTCTTTTCTAAAATAAAAGGTATTAATTACAGAACTATATTTCCGTAACTAATACCTTTTTCATAATAATATTATATAATTGATTATCTTGAATTTAACACATTAAAATCATCCTCATCTTCATGTGTGCTAAATCCCATATCATTTTAGCTTCTCCAGCTTCCTTTTAATATTCTTTTTCCCAGAGTTAAATAAATCTCTCGGTGTATCACTCATGCTTGCCTGTTTTGAACAATGCTTTATTACACTGTAAATTCCATTCAGAACTTTCCTCAAACTTTGTGGAATAATATGGTCTATATCCATATCGCCTTTTCTGAACTTCCTGCCACTTCTGACATGTATACCAGCCATTATTGTTATCATATGCGTCATTCTTATTAAAATAAGTATCTCTGTATCCCATATTAGTCATATTAAATTTTTTTTGGTCAATTGCCTAGCCCTCAAATCAGAGGACTCTTTTCTATATTGTACTGTTGTTTCTAAAACACATCCATGTTCTTGGCAAGTTTCTCCAAAGCCTCTCTAGTAACCTCCGGATTTGCCTCCGCATAAATGTTCATGGTTGTGCTGACATCAGCATGTCCCATTACTTCTTGAATAACTTTTACATTGGTTTCGTTTTCACAAAACCTTGAAGCAAATGTGTGTCTAAAAATGTGACATGAAAACCTGGGCAACATTATAGGTTCTCTCTTCTTTTTTTTGCCTCTACCTCTTCTTCGGCATTATGAGTATCAACGATTCTTTTGATTGCACGATTTACTGCCTGCGGATTATGTGGTTTCCAAACCGATTAGTAAATATAAAGTTTGTCATTCCATCAACCTCTGCAACACAAAAACCTTCTTCCTGCTGACGCTGGTATTCAGACTTGAGCACTTCATACACCGGTCCCATCATTGGAATTGTCCTTATTCCTGCTTCTGTTTTAGGTTCTGAAACCCTAAACTCACACTTGAATGAATTGTCAGATCTTGTGTAATAAGTAAGACTATGGTTAATATTGATTGTTCGTTTCTTCATATCAACATCGTCCCATCTGATGCCTATTGCCTCACCGATTCTGCATCCAGTTCCAAGCAGAAATACAAAAAACGGATACCAATGGAAGAAAAACGGATTCTTTGCAACATAATCAATAAATTCTCTCTGCTGCTCTACTGTCAGTGCTCTTCGACTCTTTCTAGCACCACCATTTCTTTTTTCACCTCGGCATAAGCTCCATCTACAGGATTTCTTCTTATTATATCATCTCGTACTGCCAGCTCAAATGTAGGTCGCAATACAGTATTGATACTCTCCAAAGTATTTACCTGCAATCCTTTGTTCGTAATCAAATCCGTATAGAAAAATAAGACATCAGAATACTTCACATCCTTAATCTTTTTCTTTCCGAACGTATCCCTGATAAAATGATCCCACGTATATAAGTAATTTGCCTTTGTAGTGCTTCGCAATTCCGTCTTGGTAGAAATATATCTATCAAACAAAAAATTTACATCTGCACTTCCAGCAACATATACATTTAACCCGTCCATCTGGTCACGAACAAGTTCGTCTTCTTTCTGCCTAAGTGTTACAAGAGATTTCGCATATATCGTCCTTTGTTTTCCCAATGGATCAGTATAAATATATGAATACCTGCCATCAGTTTTACGATAATGCTCTCCTTTTCGTAATACTCTTCCTTTACCATCTTTTCTACAAGCCATCTTTTCTCCTTTCTCAAAAAGAAAAGAGCCTGCATTACTTCTGGTCAGCCATTAGTTTCTCTAACACTGCCATTTTAACTACTTGCGTCATAGTCATGTTATGATTTTGGTGTATTCAAGCAGCAATTCATGTTCTTCACCATTCAGTCTGATTGTAACCTTCTTATCAGCAGGTTTCTCAGCCTTTGGTCGTCCCATCTTTGCCAATATATCACCTCCATCTGAACATAGTATACTTTATGTCCGACACAAAGTCAAGTATATTAATGCAAACTCTTTCATATTCTTTTCAATTTATTTGTAGAATTCCTCGTCTTCTATATGAAATGTCTCCAGATATTCATCAAGGATATCAAGATTCACCAGCACCAGTCTATTCATCTTATAACATGCTTTCGCATCCTTAGCTAACTGCTGGAACTTTGATAAACTCATCGAGTACATCTCTGCACCCTCTGGATATCTGACAAATCTCTTGTTATTTGTTTTCTTCGTTCTGTTATCCATTTTGTTTCATCTCCAATTCCTCTAATACCATCTTGCGTGCTACAGGTAACAGATTAAGCTGCATTATCATTGCTCTATCCATAGCTTCCCTTATCTCCGATTCTCCTGGTATGTATCCCGACTTAAAACGAACACAGCCCTTATTCAAGGTTGAATATCCTCCGGCATAAAATCAGATCTGTTGCTCAATGCGTACCCTCTTATTTCTGAAGGCTCAACTATCACATGCACAGGATTATCTTTCAATTTTGATGATAATGGAACAACTGAAATCTGAGGTGCACCGCCATGATTACTTGCATCACACGAGACTACAATTCCAGGTCTGATTCCTCCCTGTACTCCATGCGGGTTACGCCAAAGTCAGCATATACAACATCAAACTTCTTATATTTGTCATAATGTTTCTTATTCTTTTTCATAATCTAAAACCCCCTTAACTGCATAGCCAGCCTGCCATCATCTACTGTAACGATAATTCCTCCGGCAGCCTGAACTTGCGCTACTTTTATAAATGCGTCAATAAGATTGTCTGTAATAACACTCATGTTTGCGACTATTACACCATCTACCTGCTTTTTTCTAATCTTATCCACAATCTGATGCCACTGTCTGTCCACATCATTCTGCGAAAATCCATGTCGGCGTTCAGTACCAACAATCATGTATTCTTTATTTTTACATACTCATGAATATATTTACTTTGCTTATCCTCTAAGTGATCCACTTTATCCAATGGTGCACTTACTGACAGATACTCTATACATTCAATCGTCTTTTTTCTTTCTTCTCATAGCTAAACCTCCTATGAAACAAGCATCTCTGCACTATCTAGCATTTCGTTAAATATCTTTTGAAAATATGCCCTCTTGCTGCAATCCATTAATTCCAGCCTGGAATCTATTGAAGTTTTTTTCTTACTCTCTGCCACATTCAGGATTGTATTAGCATCTACCTTGAAATAATCAATTATCTTAAATAGATTTGTGATACTTAATGCACGTTCTCCATTCTCATACTTTTTGATAGTTGACTCACTAATGCCAAGCTCAGTAGCAAGGGCTTCTTTTGTAAGATTTCTTTGGATTCGTAACGATTTAATCACGATTCCAACTTGATAACCATCATATTTCATCGCTATATCCTCCATCGTCCTTTGCCATTTCTCTTAACATCTCTACAGCTGCATCTTCTGTTTCGTAATGACCAAGCCACTTCCCACTTGAATCGTGTACAACTGTTCCGAATGCAGTCTGTGTAAATCTGCAATCCTTCACAGCCGGGACTTGTTTGTCCCGACCGGATTGATTTCCTGTTATCGATCTCCCGCAGGACTCCGTTAGCATCCAAAGTCCTCTGCATGAGATGCAGTTATTGGCACTGGACCAACTTCAAGAGAATAGAGCCATATGCCCATATCTGTGATGGTCTTCACAAATTCCTCCAGGTCATAGATATCATCTGTGATCTCATTCAGGCTTATGACTACTACAACCTCAAAATCTTCCTCTTTAAGTGTTGCAAAGAAAGCATTCAGTGCTTCTCTGTCATAGTCCCTTGTCATTGAGCGATCACAATACGCATCATTTATTATTACTCCATTAGATATTGCCTGATCTCGCATATTTCAACCATCTGGACTACATTGAGTTCCGCTCTGCGTGACTTTACAAATGCAATACCCTTTGCAGACTCCTGATTATCTATTTCATTGTTTTCTACTACGTTAAAGTTTCTCTTATTCATTTTGTTATCTCCTTTACGATTTCGTATTGGAGAGTTTTGGCGCCTCCACTCTCGTGGTGTGCTGTATCTTAAGCACATGATTATTGTATCCTGCCAGCCTTTAATTGCCGACCGTGTACAGGCGACAATTATGTCGTGTAAACACGACAATCACTTTTTCAACTGACACGCTTTTCATCGCTTTCATCATTGCAAGACACTGTCTTATCTGCAATTCATCCATATCTGAAAGAACTTCCATTGCCTCAGATAATAGTTCTGACTTTTCTTCATTCTCTCCATACATTATGAAATCAACAGATACACCAAGTATGATTGCTAGATTATCTAATGTTTGTGTCTTAAAATCTCCACCATTTTCAATAGCCGACAATGCTTGTCTGCCTATACCTACTCTATGAGCTAACTCATCCTGTGATAATCCTATCTCCTTTCTTCTGTCAGCAATTCGTATTCCTCTCTCATAATCCTTTTCTCTTGTCTGTGCTTTACTGCTCATAAATCCTCCTTGCCGCCCTTGGAAACGAACAAGTCGGATTACCTTAACAGCACACAAAAAAGACGCACGAGGAAACCAGTATCACAAATACTGTTCGTTTCCCCTGCGTCTCTGGTGCTTCCATCTTTCAATGTGCCCTTATCAGGTGGGCTGTAATTTAATTGTCAATCGTTATATTCTGAAAGTCCCATTCTCAGAATGTTCCTTCATCATTCCCTCGGAATACTTCTTGAGCATCATCACTCGCTTGCATCTGTCACACTTAATTCCAATATTCTGAAGTGCTACAGCGGAATCATCCCCGCATACAAAGTATTCCATCATTAACTTGTTGCATTTTTTACATCTAATTTCTATAACATTTCCTTTGTTCAATTCAGTTCGCTCCTTATTCATACAAAATCATCAATCTACAATTCTGTACTCGTAAAGGAAAGGGAAATCACCTTTGCAAGCCTGTTGCCGGGAGTTCCGATGAATGTCTACACATTCCCCAGCTTTGCTGATCTAAAGCCAACTGACATGATTGTGCTGTCAGCACATATTCACATCAGGCTCCGGCTCTTTCCATAAACCACATATTGTTATCTTCATAGAAAAGGAATATTTCCTTTCCATCTACCACACAGGTATAACGCTCTCCAACTCCACCAGCCCTTGTACTGGCTGCTCTGCGCTTGTCTTTTACTCGTGTAATCTCATACTTTCTGCCATCTTCCCACGTTATCTCTTTTGGGATGAGCAGTCCGTCCTTTGAGAACTCTGCAAGTACATCAACATATACCTTATTGCTCAATGTAATCACCTTCCTTACAAGATTGCTATTGCTCTGAAGCATCCATCTTCCTTGCTATATAGCCTTTTTCTTCTAATATTTTCAGATGTGCATAAACACTTGAAGTCGATGCCACCCCTACCATCTTGCATATCTCCCTGATAGTAGGAGCATAACCATTAACTCTCTGATATTGCATAATGCTTTCATACACATTCTGCTGCTTCTCCGTCAATGGTGCTCTGTCTACCAGATCAATTCTTGCTGCTTCGCTCATGTTCCGCCTCCCTCTTTATCCAAAATACCCATGTGGATGTACTGTGTGTTCTTCTTTTTTGCATTGACTGCTGATAGAATCCTGTCCCGGTACATGAGTCCCCTCTGGATACTGTAAAATCCAAATCTTCTGCGTATCTCATCCACCGCTGAATCCATCTTCATCTGCTTTTCACGCTTCTCCACACTTGAGAACAAATCAATCTGTTCCCAATAATTATCTGTTACTAAGTCTGCACCTCGGACACCAACACTACGGATTGGCTTGCTCCAGTTATAGTTTTCCTTAAATATCTGATAAGCATATGCAGCTATCTCTCCGGTAATGTTAGTTGCGTGGTCAATCTTTTTCTGACGGGTAAAAGAGAATAACTCATTATCCCTGACACTTATCTCAACCACTCTGCACCGGAATCCATTCTCACGAAGTCTTGCTGCAACACTCTCCGCCAGAATATAAAGAACAATCTTTACATCCTCATCGCATACTAAATCCTTTGGTGTCGTTGTACTGTTTCCCACCGATTTGATTGGAGCGTGGGTATTCTCCAGCTTGACAGGTGAATCATCATAGCCATTAGCAAACGACCATAAGATACTGCCCATCTTTCCAAGGTGACTGTTAAGTACTTCTTCATTTGCCCTTGCAAGATCACCTATGGTTCTGATACCAAATAATGCAAGCTTTCTGTTCGTACTTTTTGCCAACGTATAGAAGATCTGCCACCGGAAGTGACCAAGCCTTCTGCTTAAACTCACTCTTATACATAGTTGTAATTGCATCAGGTTTCTTATAGTCTGAACCAAGCTTTGCAAATATCTTATTGAAAGAAACACCAACACTGACTGTAATTCCAAGCTCTGACTTCATTCTCCTGCTGATTTCCTGTGCAATGAGCAATCCATCTCCCTTTAAGGGAGCTGCTCCCTGTCACATCAAGCCAGCACTCATCAATCCCATATGGCTCCTGTCTGTCCGTATATTCTGCATATATCTCATGTGCCATTCTTGAAAACCGAAGATATAAGTCCATTCTTGGTGAAACAAATGTTATGTCCGGGCAGACCTGCTTTGCCTGCCAGAGTGCCATTCCTGTTTTCACACCATACTTCTTGGCAATATAGTCGGCTGTTAAGACAATCCCATGTCTTGCCTCCGGGTCACCGCCTACTGCCAGTGGCTTTCCTGCAAGCTCAGGATGATGCAGATGTTCAATCGAAGCATAACAACAGTTTCCTTTTTCATCACTTACTGATGAAGGCAGGGAAAAAGCTATGGATTATATTAATCTGCTCCACGCATCCGGAATGTATGAAAAGCAGACTGCTAAGATAATTCCATTCCGAAGCATTGATATTTTTGAAAATGCTGTATCAGCCGGAACCGGTAACTTCCTTGTAGACGGACCGAAAGAGACTGTATTTATAGACGAATCTATCATACCGGAAGATACTACTTTCGGTGTCCGTATTAGTGGTGACAGTATGGAACCTGAATTCCACGATGGTCAGATTGCATGGATATTACAGCAGGAATCTGTTGCTAATGGAGAAATCGGCATCTTCGCTCTTAACGGAGAAGCCTATATTAAGAAATTACAAAACGATAAAGACGGAATTTTCCTTATCTCGCTTAATGAAAAGTATGCACCTATCAAGGTTGGAGAAAACGACCGCTTAGACATATTTGGAAAAGTTCTTGAAAAATCTAATGCTTCTGCTATCACAGGACATTGCTGATAAAATTGCAAGTTCTTTTTATTGGACACATTATTTTGCATAATTGAAAATAAGAAAATATCTATAGCTATAGAACTGAAAGAAGGGATTTTTATGGCGGTTACTAATAATATCAGAGAAATCCGGGAACAGCGTGGCATTTACCAGGATGACCTTGCCGCTGCTATCGGATACAGCACCAAAACTGTCGGCAGGATAGAACATCTGCCGAATTTATGCTGCGGATATCAATATCTCTGTAAAATCAACAAATAACATAACTTTTTTACATATAATTCTCCCATCATTGGATCTTTATCAATTGCTTTTGTATAACAACGCAATTCCATCTGCTTGTCCTCAAGTGCATTATATATTGCAGCCATATTCATATACAATCTAACATTGTCATACCCAGCCGCTTCTGCTTTGTTGTAATATTCAATACATTTCTTTAATCTTTCTTGCAATAAATATACACAACCGATATCAAATAGAATTTCGCCATTGTTTGGATCCAATAGCAAAGCCTTAGAAAATGCATCAACAGCATTATCATACTCACCCATACTTGCATAGGCATTTCCTAAATCCATATATACATCTGAATTTTGCTCAATTTCAATTGATTTGGAAAAAAGCTCTACAGCTTTATCAAATTTTTCAACCCCCATCATTGCAAAACCTTGCATTTTATAATCAAGTGCTTGTTCGTTCAATGCTGTACTACCTCCTATATTTTATTGTCTAAAATACTAAAATCATTTAATTGTTCATCAATAATTGGAATCCCTTTTTCAGATAATGATTTAACAATGCTTGGTTCATAATAATCATAAAGAATACACTTATATCCTTGCTTTAAGTTCCATTGCTTGTCGATTCGTCCAGTTGCAATGTCTGCATAGTGATTTCCTTTACCTAATGCTAGAAATTCTACTCTCTTTGTTTCTTTATCAAAAAACACTTGATTTACAGAGTTCAAATCAATTTCAAACAGATATCCTGTATTATCAACACTTCTCGAATTCCATCCTGATCCCCAAGAAATTTGAAAGAAATGATTTAATACATCATTTTTTCAATCCACATTTTTCATTTATTCTACTATGAATCCAATGTCTAGTAAAATTTAATGTTAATGCTCGAAATACAATTCCAATCACAAATGTTGATGCAAATACTATTGCACATTTATCAAAAATTAATATAATTTGTCGATGTAACTATCAGCACTCCATAAACTAATGAACATATCGCAATAAGAAAAAGAAATGATACACCATTTTAAATGGCCTCCATTTTTTTTCTTTGTGTATACGATTTTTTGTGCTTTATTTTTTCCTTTTTTAGATATAGTAAATTCCACAATAGTCCTCCTTAATCAGCCGTTACAATATTCCACACTTTTTGTCGATTTTTTCCCTAAATCTCCCAAGATATAACCTTCATTTTTATTTACATCGTACTTATAAATATATTTGTCAACCTGACTCATAAAATAATTTTTCTTAACCAAGTTTGTTATTACAGTATTTCTCTGTGTATCATCTGATGCCTTTAAGTAGGCTGAAGTGTCTGAAACTGCCGATGCAGTATTTTTTACAAATGTAATTCCTTTTTTCAAATTTGAATCAGAAATGGCTTTTGCCGCAGCAACATTTTTAGTGCTTGAAGTTGCATTAGTATAATCAATTACAGTTGTGCTAGCAGAAGCATGTTTAGTATAAGCAGCAACCTCTTGTGTTACAACTCCATTTGAAGCAACAATACTTCTATATTCTGAATTCATAGTGCCTCTATCTAATGTAAGCGTTTTAGTAACTGTTTTCTTCCCATCCACAATATCAACTGTTTTTTCAAGTGTAGTTGCCTTATATGTAGCTTCCTGACTTCCTCTAGTAATCTGCAAAGATGTATTACCTATATCATCAAGGTTTGAAATTGTTGTTTTTGCTACTCCTGCTTCATCAACGACTACTGAAGTTTTATCTACTTTAAAACCAAAGGTCTTTAGTACATTTGTTTTAATATTACTTGGACTACGATCAAATCTAGTATATTTTGATACATTACCAACATCGTCAACGACTTCAATCGTTTTACTTCCAAAAGTAGTAGCCATTCCACATCCTAATGAAACAAAATCTGCCACTGCCTGCGTTTTATCTATATTCTGTGCTTTTTTTTTGCAGCCTTCTGATTTGCCTCCGCAGAACCAAAATCAGTCTTTTTTAACATAATCCGAATACTTTGATACATCTCCATGAAATCTAGCCATTGCTGGATCATCTTCTATGCCAAGTGCAACCTTATTTTCTCCTATTGTATATGCAGTATTATAAGCTGATATACCTGCGCTTATTGTTGCAGCTCTAAACCAATCAAACTAATACAAGCCATTGTAACTGAACACGAAGCCCCACCAGTAAACGGCAATGCCATAACTGATAAACGACACCAGCTACTGCAACTGTCGTCAAAGCAATACTTCCAACTATATTTAATACGTACCTTCCATTACCATGCTTAAACCAATCTTCTGCTTGTTTTTATAGTAGGATACATCATCAGCTACAGATTTTCCCCAATCAAATATAGCTCTTGTAAATCCATTACTATTTGCAAAGTCCACCGCAAATGTATTATAAAAGAAATCACCAATTCTATTAAAAAATCCACCTATACCAGAATAGTTTACATATGATGATGACGTAGATGAAAATATTTTTACAACATTGTCATCGGTATCTTTTAAATACTGTAAAATTTACCAAGATTATCTGATAAATCTATCCATTGCTGTCTTTTTTCCTTGTAAATCATTCTGCTTATTTGTTATACACTGTTGGGCTGAAGAAACATATCCTCTTCCATATGGTTCTTCTCCTGATAGCCTCCACTCATCAAGAGGTGATGAAAGTTTTCCTTTGATTCCATCTTTATAGGAATCCATACATCCCCAACCGGTAACAACCTTTTTAGCATATGATTTTGCATCAGACAAAGCTGAATAGTCAAATACAACATTACTCATAGATTGCTCCTCCTATACTTTAAATATTTTTTTTTGCTGCTTTTTTGCCGCCTCACGCTCAGCTTCAACAGCCACATTATAGCTCCTATTAAGAGAACTAATTTCACCCTCTAAAGCGCTTATTTTTGTGTTACAATCACTAATTTCACTTGCTAAATTCAAATCAAAAGAAGATAAATGACCATCAGAAGTTCCAATCTTCTTTTTTCCCAAGAACATTATTTTTTAATGTTGTCACATCTGATATTCCCATAATAGCTTTTCCTAGTGCTCCAGCTAAATCATCAATTTTGGAATTAATATTATTTACATAATCATCAGAAGCATCATAAACTTTATTTTTACAGATGAAACTTGAGATTTTCGGCTTTCATATTTACCTTTTTCACGTTCCTTTGATTGTTTACTGTACCATATTGACAAAGACGACATAATACATTCACCTCCTTATTTATGTGATGCTTTAGCTATATCTACATCAGTCTGAATTAATTCCTCTTGTGCCGAAATTAAATCCTCATACATATCCCATGTAACATCTCTTCCAGCTTCAAGCTTTCTTAACATAACTTTATATGTTCTTTCAAAATGGTTTCGACCTTTACCAACCCAATTCTTTAAAAGATTCTCCTTATATCCATTTAAGTTATCAACAATCTCTTCCATCTCTTTTGCCATAGTTTTTTATGCTTTCTAACGCGTCAGGAAAATTTGAAGTATTAATATGTGCACTTTTATCTGCCATAAAATCACCTCCCTATGATATAAAATTTAACTTTATTTAAGTCTTGTCCCATTACAATGTAAGCCTCGTCCTGCATTAATGGCTTGTCATAACTTCTCGGCAACGCCACTAGGAATATCGAATATTTTTACTGTGTTAAGGGCATCACCAATAATTGCCTTACGATTATCCTTTATTCTCTTAAATAGTGCAGGGGCACTATAAGGAATTGTAACATTATCAACATTTCCGTATATTACAAGCAAGCCATAGTTCTTATAACTTTCTATCATTTCCTTGAACTTTTCTAATACTGGTTTTGTCGTTGAAATATAATCTAACGCATCCTTACTATTTAATACTAAAATATTGTATGAAATATCCGACTGTACTCCATTAGCAATTATTTTCTGCTTATTATTCTCTAACAGATTAATCATTGCATCAATCATAATCTCGGACTCACTTGCATCAAGAGAGTAACTTACAACAAACGGATTTTCCTTGTATTCCTGAAGTCCTCTCTACCGAATCAATAATAAACATATTAAACTGCATTGTAAAAACAATTCTTAGTAATTATATTAATAATTCGTTTTGTCAGTTCATTAGAGTTTTGGCGTTTCTTTGATACAATTGAAATTTCCGCATCGTCTGTAAGATTAATAGAAATAGGTTCGATTGATGCATAATCCAAACCAATCGGCAAACTATGTTTTTCTATATTTTCCATATATTGGTTCCTAAAGACGTCCCACTCTAAAACTGTAGGTATTTCAGGAATTTGCCTTGCACCTGTGTAATCAAAATACTTCTCATTTATATTGTTCACAAAACTTCTCATTGCTTTTGCTCTATCAATTTCTTTTTCACCTTCAAAAGCCAAATAACTTTGAGCCTCATAAATCACCTTATCTTGCTGGAAAAGTAATCTTCCTGGCACATTTTTGGCTCCATTCTACAACGATCCAACATACTGCTATAATCCGTCTTATCATTACATGAAAGACATAACCTGTTTGAGAAGTTCGAGAGATGTCTATATCCAATACCCGTTGTAGATGCATTAGTTATAATTACAGATATACCTAGCGATATACCGTCTCTACACAATCTCACAAAATCCTGTTCATATTTTTCTAAATACAGTTCTTTAAATGCGTTAAAATTATCAATAAGCATATAAATTTTAGGTAAATCATTAAATCCTGCTTCATTGTACGCCCCAAAAGAGCTAACTCCCGCTTTCATTAACTTATTCTTTCGAATTTCAATTTCATTAACCATGAGCCTGAAGAAATTCTTTATTTTCTCATCTTCAGAAGCTAATACAATTCCACCAATATGCTTCAAGCCTTCAAAATTCTTTAGCACCATTGAACCAAAGTCTAAAATATACAGAGATAATTTTTACTGGGAGTTAAACATAGTCAGTTGACGAATACACAATTGCAATAAATTGGTTTTACCTGTCTGTGAGGCACCAATAATAATTGTATTTTCTAAACCAATATTGGAATAATATTCTCCTTGATATTGGTGATCCGGATCATCATATTTACCTATTGCAATTTGCATCAATTTATCATAGTCACTTGATATACTTACATAATTAATAACATCCGGTAAACTCTGTAAGCAAATATTCGAGTTTTTTCTATGTTATTTTTTTCACAATAATCACTTATATATTCTACTATCGCCTCCAATTCTGATATTGAATCCTTTTTATTTTCCACTCTCTTCGTTTCAAATAATATACTTTGTCTTCCACCAATTCCCATGTTGAAAATCTTAAATTTCTTGGATGAACTTTCCTCCTCTCTAACCGCTGGTCCTCCACTATATGCTGATTGAAATAATTCAAAAATTTCATTGTTTCCAACCTGCAGATACGCTCTACCTGGCTCTTTAATTTCTGCAGCCAATGGAGACTTAATTACCTCTTTACTATCTTCTTGATCCTGAACCTTCAAACATAATTTAAATTTAGAATTACTCCAAATCTGTTCATTTACCTGTCCCGCGGGTTTCTGTGTTGCGAGTATTAAATGAACACCTAAACTACGTCCAATTCGAGCAGCACTAATTAATTCTTTCATGAATTCAGGTTGCTCAGCTTTTAATTCTGCAAACTCATCTACGATTATAATCAAATGAGGCAAAGCAATGTTTACTCTACCCTCTTTAAAAAGCTTTTATATATTTATCAATATGATTGACATTAGCTTGTGCAAAAAGTTCTTGTCGTTTTATTAATTCAGCCTTTATTGATTTAAGTGAACGATCAATTTCTTTACCATCAATATTGGTAATAGCACCAATTAAATGTGGTAATTTTGAGAATTGATTAACCATTCCGCCACCCTTAAAATCAATAATGACAAAACCAATCTCATATGGATGAAATAAAGTAGCTGCACTCAATATATAAGACTGTAGTATTTCACTTTTTACCGTAACCAGTAGTACCTGCAACAAGACCATGTGGACCATGAAATTTCTCATGTAAATTCAAGTACACTATTTCTTCTTTAGAGTTCACACCTAGCGGAACTGCCATTGTTTCATATATTCGAGAACTATTCCATCGTTTTAGTAAATCTAAGTCCGACGCTGCATATATTTCCAACATTTCAAACATCGAAATATTTTTTCTTAATGTACTTTCCAAACTAATTTCTTTCGCAATATATAGCAGCTAATTTTTGTGCCATTTCCATCATATTCTCAAAACTCAAACTATCATAAGAGAATAACTGTCGCTCTACTTCATTCTCCGTCTTATATATCTCGCCCTGAGAAACATCTTTACACTCAACAATAGCCGAACAATGTAACGGAAGAAAATCAACTGAATCTTCAAAAATACAAATGTTGTATTTATCGCTGCTGCATTTGGAACAAACTTTGAAATCGGATGGCTCGTTATTCCGTGATTATTTAAAGCAAACACAATCAGATGCGTGAAATTTCCTTCATTTTCGCTTCTAAATGTTAATTCTTTGAACAGATTTTCGAAAACATTCGTTTTTGATGTATCATCAAATACAATATTTCTGTTAAAATTTTCATCATTAATTTGCGGTAACAATTTTAGCCATTTAGTTTCTTCAATCTCGTCCTTTAACAGAACATACATCTTCACATCTGTATGATACTGCCTTGCCGTAATATCGCATATCATATTTCTGAATAGATTTACACGATTCTGAGCATCTCCAACTACTCCTATGGCATTCGCACTTTTTAAATCAACTGTTATTGGCATCTCATCAATAAACTCATACTTATCAGCTAATGCGATTGGAAGATTTGCTAACTCATCATCATCTACGAGTTTTTCCTGCTCTTTATATTCTATTTTTCTTTTTTTTGCCTTTGCTTTGCCTTGACCTAAATATACATAAAGGAAATCATCATCCGTGGGAATTCTATCAAAAATATCTGAATCAAAATTTTTAATTTTTTCAATTCCCTTATTAACACCGAAATACATGTCATTAAGAAGCTCACGTTCTTCTTTACGCGCTACTATAATTTCTTCCTTCTTTTTTTCGATGTAAGAATTGTATGTATCAGTTCTCTCCTTTATATCCTTTTATATTTTTTTTGGCTCTGAATCAAACTCACAATCGTTGTTATTAGTCCTAGTCCCATAGAACAAATGCTAAACAAAACATACGTTCCGCCAGTAGTACTCATAAACCCTCGAAGAACAACCACTAACGCAAACATAGCAATTGAAGGCATTAGAGATGTAACAATATTGAGTTCAGGCTTTGTCGGCTTCTGCCTTGGATCCAATATTTTAATGTTGCCCTCTATCGTTTTTTTTTTTCTACGGGTATTTCTAATAAATTTTGGATATAAAAACTTATTCTTCTTTTTGAACCATATTTACTTCTATCCCATTCACTCTAACATCATTTATATCAAAGAATAAAATGGCATCTTTGAAGTAAAAAGACACTCCTGCCAAAGAAATGAATTCATAATCTGACAGAATCTGGTAATCATTGACTGCTTTACCATTAATATAAACACCATAGATTGAATGTTTATTTCTAATAATGTAACTTCCATTTTCTTCTACTACACTAATAGATACATTTTTTTCTAGTGGATTTAAAATCACAAGATTATTATTTTCAGCATCTCCTATGTTTACTCCGCTAGTATTTCTTAAATCTATATACCAATTATAAAAGGTGTTTTATAATCAAAATCAATGCTAAATCTCAACTGAATAATTCATTCCCAGATTCTGAATAATGTAATGTTACTATGTCCCCATGACGCAACTCAACAACCATCAATTTTCTTGAATCGCCAACATTAAAATAAAGACCATCATTACATATTGCTTGCCAAACACCATCTTTTTTTGAAAAGATACCTGAACCTTTTCAAAAAAATACTCTTGATTAATTCTGAATATGCAATCTGCCGTAGTACCTAACATTACTTCTGACATATTGTTAGTTATTATAAACTCTTTGCATATTCGCCTATTTGTTAAAATAAGTTTATATTGATATTCCACCGAAACTTAACTCCTTTTTATAAATAATTTTGGTTCCATTTCTTATTCCAAATTCCTCTAAACTTCTGTTACCCTTTAAAAAATGCTATGGGATTTTCTGCCACAAGATAATTGTTAAATACATCCTCAGTGTCCATCTTTAAATCCAAAGAATCATTTAATGCATAAATCAAATCATTTGCAGTTATATTTATCGGAACCTCTAATTCCAATTCGTACTTTTCATCACAATTGTAAAAAAAATAACTCTATTATCCATATTTTCACCTACATTAATAAGAATGATACCTTTCTCATCCCAATATTTTTTGAAGAATATTCAATGTTCTTTAAATACTCATCATCTATATAATCGACATACTCACTAATAGTAAAATTTATTTTTTGCTTTGAATCAATTAAAAGCATTATCCTTTTCTTTATCAAATTTGTTACAAACAAAAACATATTTATCCTCCCCATGCATACTGATATTTGCAATCAAATCATTAGTTGCTTCGATTGATGAATGCTTTTTGTTCTGTTATTATTACAACCTTCTGAACTATCAAAGAATTTAATCATCGACTCATCGTAAACGCTTTCTAAATCAACAATTATATAATCAAATTCATTGCTTTTTTTGCATCTTCTACAAAATTGTTAAAAAAACTTTTGATAATCCAATCGACATAAGAGATGTTTTAAATGCTGGCAAATAAGTAAATCCCTCTGTTCTTAATAAGTGCTTCAATTCCATATATAAATCATTTTTTTTTCATATAATTTGTTTCTAATATCATTTATTAATAGTTTTGTAGTATTATTAAATTCAAATTGAAACGACTGTAAACTGCCATTATTCACATATAGAACCCTTTTGTAATTATTTGCTAAACATAGTGCTACATTTCTGGATATTGTCGTCTTGCCTGCTCCTCCATAGCCAGAAGTAAACACTATAATTTGCGTCTCTTTCTTCTCTACAGTAGCAACATTTAATTCCCCAGCACTCTTTCCAATAATCTCATTAAAAATCTCCTTAATGCTTGTATACTTAAAAATCCGGTTTACGTTTAGTTCTCCCGTACTGCCTTCATCATACTGCTCCATCATTACAAAATGTTTTGAATATTATGTCTCTGCAATGATGAATCATACAAGTCGTCAGATATAATCAAAATTTCAGCATTCTGCGGTCTGGAAAAATACTCATCAAAATATGCTCTATCAGTAATAATTTCTAAATCTATTTTATTAAAAAAATCTGTTACAAACTTAAACTGAAGCGGCACTATATAACTTGCGTCTTCGTCTGCGATAATCACTTTCGGTCTTGCCATTTCTCACACCTCTTTATACAATCTGAAAATCACTGTCTGCCATGCGGATTATATCTCCACTGATTAATCTGTGCTTTCTGTCCCGGATTCAATCGAACTCCATTTACAAATGTTCCATTTGCACTTCCTTCATCATTGATGTAATAAATACCTGTCCGATTAGTTATGCGGCAGTGTTTTCTGCTAATCATCCTATTGAACGGAATTACCATATCTACCAATTCCTGTTTCTTGCCTATTACTGCATCATCACGATCTATTACCAGTTCAAAATGACTCGGTGCATTCATGGCAACAAGTTTAATTGAGCCATTAGCGCTTGTTCCCGGCATCATCGGCTTCGTGCCTCTGATCTTACAATAGGTGCCGTCCCTACTCCTCTTGATTTGTTGTACACATCCTCAAGTGACATTGAGCCATTACACAAATCCTGTACGAACTGGTCTAATCTCGCATTTGAAGATGTAATTACCTTATCTGCCAGCTTTACAATGCTTGATCTTAATTCACTTTCAAATTCTGCATAACTGTCAAATGCTCTGACACTCAACGGCAGATATACCAGTTTTACCTTCAGTGTATTCTGCTCTACAAATATTTTATCCCATGACAGATCTATACACTGGCACGCCAAAAACCCATTATTTCTTACTTCAATCACACTTGCAAAAAAGATTAATTATAACATTAATAAGTGTATCCGGACTTATACCTACAAGCATAGAAGACATTGGTCTGTATTCATCAGTCACATAATACAAATCAACTAACCCATTCCTTGTCATTTTCATGCATTTTATAAATATGCCATTATTAAATACTCTGCAATACCTTATAATCGGTGTTCACAAATTGTGAGCTATCCTTTAGTATGTATTCAAAATTATTACCACACATAACTTCTGAAATCACATCATTATCTTTTTAATGTATACATATCCTACCTTCTTCCTAAATGCTGTTTGCCACAAGTAAACACTTAATCTGCATTAAATATTTACTTAACAAATAGCTTATGATTTCTGCACATTTTGTGCAGAAATCATAAGATCCTATTTTATTTTGCAGCCTTAAGCTTTCTCTTTTTTAAAGAAAACTATTACTCCAGCTACTCCGCCAATTACAACAACTGTTCCCCTGCAATTGAGCCATAGAATAATGCCTTGTTAGCAAACCAACGTACAAATATGTTGGTTGATACAGTCACAGCATTGTTAAATTTATAAGAGCTTGTAAAATCATCAGAATTAGTATCTGTGACATTTCCAGCCTTATCAGTCACCACAAATCTTACATTCTGAGCATTAGAGCTTTCTTTTAATACAAATGCACCATCATAGTTATTTGCATCAGCACTAAAGTCTGTAATGTTATCTGTTTCTTTGTCATTCACATAAACCTGTACGGACGCAAGTCCAATCGTGTCATAGACTGTGTATTTAACTGTCTGCTCTGTTGCATTGACAATAGAATTCTCGGACCAGTAACACTCGTAATCTCCGGTGCTGTGCTGTCTACTCTAAAGAGAATTGTTTTGTCATCATAATTAATATTTTCAGGGCTGTTTCCTGTTGCATCCCTAGACGATACTGCAATCTTATAAACTCCATCAGATGCAAATTGTCGCTGCAATGGTATAAGAATACTGATACCATCCACTTGAACCTGTTGCTACAGTCTCATTTATTTCCGGAGATACACTATAATCAACATCGTCAAGAGGTTTGCCATCTCTTAGGATTTCAATATCAAGTGAATCTTCCACTAATCTGTCAGCATTATACTCAGTGATAACTAAATCATCATCTACACTCTGTACATATGCTCCGCCATCTCCAATAAGATAAACAAAGGAAATCGTTATATTCATACACTGAGCCAAATCTGTTGACTGTAAATGTAATACTCTTGTCAACTGAATGTCCCCGCCTTATCCTTTAATGTAGTTGTAATCGTGTAGATTCCATCATTTTCAGCAATCTTATCAAAGGTATCAAATTCACCATTTCCACCAGTTTCATTGGTAGAGATATGACCAGTAATAAACATATCTGTTACATCTACATTCTTATCTGCATAGCTGGTTCTGTACATTTTGACTTCACATGATTCAAAGTTGGTATCATTAAAGCTTACTGCCGGAACCACCTCATCTTTAAATGCTTTACCATCTGCTTCCTGACCATTAATTGTAATACTTGCCTCCGTTATCTCTGTGTCAATAGTCATTTGTTCTGATGTATATGCCTGCATTGCATTAGATGATTTATCTGTATATGTAATTCCCTACAGTGTAATCTCCATCTCCTGAGATTGTGAATGTTCCTGTGTGTACATCTGTACTATTATCAGTCCAGTTTGCATTTACTGCAGTTGCTACACGTCCCTTGTTACTGTAATCTGTACATCATCAGAATAGAAGTTTGCTTCATTGATAGTAACAGTCGCACTAATATCTCCATCATAATAAGCAATTCCATTTGAAGTCTGTACTGGAGTACTGTACTGAACCTCCGCTGTTGGTGAAATATTGTCTACAATAATTCTCTTTGTATCACGCAAATAATCAGATTCGTTATTTGCCCTATCAGTTGCTGTAAAGTTTATCGTACCATTAAACTGATTATTAGCAGCCAACGCTTCCCTAGGTATTTCAAATGTTACTGTACCTGTTGCCCTCCATTCGAATTTGTGATGGAAGATGCATCAACTATTGCATCTACCAGTTCTGCATTTACTCACTTACTCCATCAGCTTTTTACATAACTATATTTCATAGAATTAATTCCTGAAATATTGTCAGTTGCAGTAATTGTAACTGTAGCTTTAGAATTATAGAATCCAAATGTAACAGTATTCAGAATAGTGTCTAAAATGCTGTTGCTATATGTCACATTCAAATCTGTAGGCTTTGATGTATCAACTGTAAAATATTCTGTTGCATAATCATCTGCCTTTAATGTAGCCAGATCTGTACACTCAATATCAAATGTAATTGGCATCCCCCGGATATGTAATGGTCAGAATATTATCATCCCCATTTTTTGTCCAAGCTGATACCGAATACAGACCACTAGCATTTATTTCATTGCCTGATACATCTTTTGTAACTACCGTGTATTTTGCAGTTGCCTCGTTAAAGTTATGTTCTTTTACAGTAATTGTTGCAGTCTGTGTTGATGAGAAGTATTTTCTCTGATGATTTCAACATCCGTCATTGTATTTACAGGACTTTCATTCGCATACTTTACTTCTATAACCGGCTTAGTTGTATCAATAACCTTGGTTGTAGATGTATATGTATTCATCCGGTTATTACTTCTGTCCTTATATTCCACTAAAAATGTGTAATCACCATCTTTTGAATGATCTGTTGCTGCAGAAATTGTCACTTTTCCAATATGTACATCTGTGCTTGTATCTGTCCATACTGGTGTTATCTCTGTAAATGAGCCATCATTTTTTCTTTACCTTAACTTTGACATCTTCTTTGTAGAAATTCGCCTCCGTAATTGTAAATGTAGCAGTCAAATCCTGCTTATAATAATCCTTGCCATTGTAAGAATTATCTGCTGCAGAGTATTCAACATTCATCGTAGGTGCTATTGTATCTACTACAATCACATTATTAGTGTCTGTCAATTTATTGCTTGAATTATTATAATTGTCCGTCGCAGCAAAGCTTACCGTACCTCGTATCTGGTCAGCCACACTCTTCGGAAGAATCACTGTCGCAGTATATTTTGATTTATCTGTAGAGTCCTGCTTCGCTGTAACTTTTGTTTCAGCATATTCTGCTACATTTGATTCACTTGCCCCAGATTCCTTTAAATAACTCCATGTAAACTCTTTAATACCAGAAATACTGTCATGTGCAGTAAATGTTACTTCTACATTTGGATTATAGTATCCAAATGTAATATTATTTAATATCGTCTGCATTATCGGATTTGAGTATTTTATGCTCATTTCTGCTGTATTCGGAGCTGTTCTATCAACAATAAATTTTGAACTCTTTACTTCAGCTGCCTTGTTCATTGCTAAATCCGCATAATTAAATGTTAATTCATAAATTCCATCCACAAATTGTTTATCAATTGTTGCTGTATGAACATCACCTTCTGTTGCCCATTCACATGATCTTAGATACTGCTGTAAATCATTAGTCCTTACTGCTTTTCCATTAATATCCTTTGCCGTCACATCTAATTTAAGATCATCTGCTCTGAAATTACGTTCTGTTATCTTAACAGTTGCAGACTGTGGACTCTGTGAATTCTTATAGTCTTTAAAATCAAACTCTATCTTTGGAATAGTTTTATCCACGACAATTGTTTCAGATGTATAGGCAGTCATTTCTTTTCCTGAGCGGTCTTCATAAGTCATAGATACTGTATATTCAGCATCATCGGAAAGTGTAAGCGTTGCCTGATGTTCATCAGAGTTTTCTGTATCGGTCCATGTTACACTCTGTTTTTCAGCCGAACCGTTGTTTTTAGAAACTGTAATAGTTACGTCCTCTGAATAGAAATTTGCCTCTACTATCTTAAAAGTGAATTCAACATCATTAGAAAAATAATGTTATTCTCCAACAATCTGATTTGAACCATCATTATTTTTTAATTTGTATTCTACTTTCTGTGTTGGTGCAATTGTATCAATAACAAATACGCCATCGTCTGTGTATGAAACAGAGTTATTTCCTGCTTTATCAATTGCTGTAACCTGCAGATTACCTCTAAGCTGTTCAGCTTTCTTTCTTGGCAATGTCAATGTTGCAGAATATTTATTCAGGGTCATCCTTATCTACCTGTGCACTTACCGTTCCATTATCAGATTCCAAATTAGAATTACTTGCACCATTTTCCCTTGTGTACTTCAATCAAATGGTCTACTCCGGAAGTTACATCATAAGCTGTAAATGTTACTGTAATATAATCACCATAATACTTGACAGAATCCTTCTCCTCCACATCCGGGAAATCTATATTCAAATTATATGGAGCAATCGTATCAAGTTTCAGATTACTTATCTCAACCTTTTTTTGTAATATTACCTGTAGCAGTTTCTTCCAGATATATAGTGGCTGAGCGATGCCCCCTTGATCCTTTGCCTCAGTTTCACCAAATTTTACAGAGTCTTTGAAGGAAGGTTTATCTTTTGTCAACTCATCTGCTCTGATAATGGAATATCCATCTGCTGGCTTAACTATCAATGTTGTATTATACCAATCATTTTCTCCGTTTGGCTTTATTAACTCGGTCTCCAAATCATCTGCAGCATAAATCTTATATGCCGAAGTAGGTGCGTCTGACATAGAAATCTTCAATGTATAGGATGTACTATCTGCCGGATAGTTTGCTTTACTCCACCATCCTCTTTTACTATATTTTGCCTTATCATCTTTTATCGTTACATTCAAAATTCCGTTGCCAGCTTCAATTGCTTCCATCACTTTACTATAATCGGCAATAGAAATCACACCCGATTTACTGTCAATGCTAAGTCTAATTCAGAACCATTTTCAATACTATAAGAAATTGCGCCCTTATCCTTAGCTTCTTTCTTCACAGCTGCATTCTCTGTTATTCCATTGGTGTTTCTAATATATATTCAATTGTATTCTCCGGAAAAAGAAATCCACTCTCCTGCTACGCTTTTTCCTTTCACATATAACACATGTTCAATTATACATTCATTGTAATTATCATTTCGGAAAAGAACTGCTTTAATCGTAATTTTACCTGCGCCCTTTACAACCAGTACTCCTGTCTGCGAATCAATAGCTGCTATTTCGTCGTCGCCTTCGTCAAAGGCAACACTATATGTAATCGTTCCACCAGCTTTTTTTCTTTATCTGTGGCTGTAAAAATAAATTCTTTTCCGGCTTCCATTTCAGCCTGCGTAATTTCAACACTAGTTTCCTCTCCAGTGTATTTATCAAAAGATATTACCTGTGATGCCTTTGCCAATATACATTGTATGGTGCAACTGCATTTTCTGCCTTTATAACATCTACATTTTATCATCATAGTATTGTTTAGTAGCTTTTACCCAGACGATATAAGAACCAGCATTTGTTATTGTAGGAATTGTTGTATCCCAAGCATCGGATTTGCAGTCTGACTTCCATCATCCAACTGATAATATAATGTGTAATCTCCCTGATTTTCAACTTTGACTGCCTCCTGAGCCTTTCCGTTATAAACACTATCTAATCCTGTTACTTTTAAATCTCCCAAATTAATTTTCGCATTTGAAATTTTAGCTGTTACAGTCTTTTCAAAATCATTATAATTATCTCTTTGTACGACTAATTTAACTGTATACTCACCGACTGCCAATTGTTTAGGAATATCCTGACTTCCTGTGCTTTTACCATTTACATACCATGTTACAGTATCCTTTTCATCAAAAAGCACCTGTCATTAAAACCAATTCCTGCTCTGTCGCGTCTTTATATTCTACCTCTTTGGCTGTAATGTCTATCCCTGTTATATCACCTTTATTTATTTTCGCAGTTTGTTCGCCAGATAAATATGTACTGTATCCATCTTTTGTAATTTTCACATACACAGAATACTCACCAGCATTGGTCTCTGACGGACAAGTATCCACCCATGTGTTTCCATCCCTAGAATATTCAATAGTTACATTCTCTGTTGCAACTGAAACGCTAACTAAATTCTGTGGCTCTCCGTTATAATCTGCATTAAGCACTTCAATGCTTACTCCTTCAATATCGTAGATTCTGGTTTAGATTCAGCTGTTAATTTCACAGAAAAAATCTTGTGTATCAGAAGTTACATCTGCTTCATTTATAGTAGTTGTATCTGTCGTGTATCCTTCTTTTGATACTGATGCTGTAATAATAAGATCATCATAATAATTAGATGACTCTAACACTTCAATAGTACCATAACTGTCTGTTTGGCCACTTTGATTGATTGTTTGAAAATTATTAGTGCCATTTTCCTTTTCCTTAATTGTGTATGTAACTGTAGCACCATTAATAGCAGCACCATCTGCATCTGTTACCGTAATAGTCACAAAGCCCTGGTGCTTATCCGTCTGTGCGCTTACTGTTACTCCAGCTGATGGGAATATTGATACAATCATCAATAACGCCATAATGAACGCTAATCCCCTCTTTCGGAAATTTCTTTTGCTCATTTCCTTCATTTGTTAATTCCTCCATTCTATTTTGTATGATTACTCTCTTATGTATTTTCTGCTATATAATAGATGCGCATTCAGTGAGAATACAATAATAAACAAGTACAAATACCGCATATATGTCGAACTCATACTATGTAAGCATGATGTTATCATCCCAAGAATACCTAGGACGAATACTATGTCTGCCACCGATACTATACTGTTTGAAAATATATAACATTTTCTCTGAGTCTTCCTTGTTTTCTTTTTTTGTTAAATAAAGATATATCAGTATTCCATATCCCAAAAATCCACTCATCCAGAACACAATACCAATAGCAACAGTGACATACCTTGCATAACAGAAAGTATCACTATTAGTAATTGGCATAAACAGGAATGTACTTGGAAATATGATTAAACAAAGTTCTGAAATAATAAAATACATATTTATCTTATTTCGTTCTCTCATCAAATCACCTCTTCCGTATGTACTATGATTACTTCTTCTAATATTTTAATAGTTACAGAAGGTAATTCGCGATTTCTGATATTATTCTCATTCCCCAATGAAGCAGTTACTCCTGATTCATCAAGTAAGCCAGTCGCATCCTGATCCGCCAACAACCCAGTGTCTTCAATTTCTCGTTCTTTCACTAAATTCTCGTTCAGCAACCCAGTTTCTTCATTCTTGTTCCCTTCGCCAATACCCTCCATAGTTCCAGTCAGTTTTCCTCTATCTAGATTTTTCTTGCTTGCCTTATATGATTTATCTCCTGTTTTCTCATTGTTCTGCCTCATTTGAGCAATTGATTTTTCGGCATTATGACCTGACAAGTCACCAATTACATTTGGTATTTTAAAAACAAACCAAAATATAATTGCTATTACCACAAACAATACAGCTAAAACAAATGAGATAATTGAAAGTGTATGTAATATCTCTGCCATTTTTACTTCCTTTCCTCTATATTAGTGTATGTTCTTTCAATTGCTTCTTTGTATGTTTCATACTTATCAAGAATCTCTGATTGAAGTACTTTTGACTGTTCTTTTTGTACTGTCAGTTCATTTGTTCTTTTGTATATATCATCGTACAAATCCAATATTCTCTGTCTATCAACATTAACCTGAGCCATACTTGCTCTTTGATCATAAAGAAGCATAAACACACTGTTATATAATGTCAGCTGATCATATGCACCGGCATCTTTTACAGAGTTAATAGCGTCATCTATCACGGTAAAAATCTCATCATAATTCCCTTTAGATGCTTCTTCCACTGTGGTCGTATTTAATATGTACTTTTTTAAAAAGAACATATCCGTAATAACAGTCTGACATGGTCTGCTCTTCAAATCCTGTTGCACTCTGATAATTTTCATTAAAGAAAGGATAGGCTTTCTGTACTGGCTGGTCGAAAAGCTATAATCACCTTCATTATTGTCTGTATAGTAATTGAAATAAAGCATACCAATTATGTAATTTAATTCCGACACATCAGAGCTTGTCGCATCTAATTGATCCTTATTTGCATTATATACAGCTAAAAAATCATCATTCTCCTGTTTACTGAAAGTTCCTTCATCCTGATAAGCTTCTATCATCTTGACATATGCGTCAGTCCTGCCAGGATATATTTCAACTGCGATTTTATAATTATTTATCTTGTCATCCAACGATGAAGCTGTTGAAGTTGATATCAATGTTTCATAATCACTATTATTCATTCTTGTTGAAACGATGTTACACACTACTCCTGATATAACCATTACAACCGCCAATGTAACTGATGTTATGAAACAGTTTAATTTTCTTTTTCTGTTTTCTTTTATAATCTCTTGTAATTAACTCAGGATGTTCCAAATCGTACAAAAGATCCTGACAATTCTGATACCTATGTTCTGCTGCTTACTGAACACACTTATCTATTATCATTTCCATGCCTTCTGAAACTTCCGGATTCCACATTCTTACTGGAGCATATGCTTCTCGGTTCTAGGATCTATACCTGTCAGAAGATGATGCATTGTCATTCCTAGTGCATAAATATCTGATCTTGCATCTGTCTGACCGCTATACTGTTCGGTGGTGCATATCCTTTTGTTCCAAGCACTGTTGTATCCGCCGGACTCTGCTCCTTATATTCTCTAGCTATACCAAAATCAATGATTTTTATATTACCTTCCGGTTTTAACATGACATTTGCGGGCTTCATATCACGATATATAATCGGAGGCTTCTGCGAATGTAAGTATGATAATGCATCACATAACTGTTTAGCCCATCCAATCACTAATTCTTCAGGCTGTGCACCATATTCTGCCAATATCTTATCTAGTGATTCGCCTTCTATATAGTCCATTACTACATAAATAGTAATGCCATTATCTATAATATCTACTATTCTTGGAAGGGATGGATGATCAAGTCGCTTCATCATGTTTGCCTCAGCAAGAAGACTGTTTACAACTATTTCATCATTTTTCCCGCTTCCTTTTTTTTTTAATTTCCTTTACTGCCCACTGTTTATTGAGATGAGTATCCATAGCTAAATAAACAACAGACATACCTCCATGTCCTATTTCAGTAAGTATTTCATATTTACCGTCAATAACAGATCCTATTTCAGCCACGTCTCATCCCCTATTCCGCCTTGATTAATACAACTGAAATGTTATCCCTTTCATTTCGTTGATTTACAAGTTCAATTAAATATTTCGTATTAGAATGCATTGCATTTTTGTTAATTAAATTGATAGGGTTTAGTGATTCCACAATTTCTTTTTCCGTAATCTCATGTCTAAATCCATCTGAACAGAGCATATACGCACCCTTTTCCACCTTTTCAACCAACACCTCGGTTCTAATATCTCTGACGCACCTACACATTGAAGGAGCATATTTCTTCTTTTTATCAGTCTTTGCTTGTTCTGTTGTCATGGTGCCTTTCTAATTTTCTCTTGCTACAAATGTCTGATCGCAGGTAAGTTGCTCCAACTTATTTCCTATATGATAGAGTCTGGTATCTCCCATGTACTGTCACATATTCGTCTCCAACAAATAGTGTCCCTGTGAATGTGGTTCCCATCGTAATATTATTTTTCTTGGCATACTCGATAATCTTGATGTTTAAATCCTTAAGCATGAGCGACCATTTACCACCAATTACATGCAAATCAAATTTTCTAATTCATAAGGCAGTTCCTTGTTGTACCATTCTGAAAATTTCCTTATAACTGTTGCACTTGCAAGTTCTCCCTTTGCAAGACCTCCCATTCCATCACATATAACAGCCATCAGCACTTCTCCGCCAGAATAAGTACCATGCTTAAATAACACGCTGTCTTGATTTGTTTCTTTTCCGATGCCAATATCTGTATCAGCTGTAACTGTAAAATGCATTTTCCTTCTCCTTTGGTTAAATCCTAAACTCAAACTCCTCATTTGCTAACCTAATAGCGTCTCCATCATGAATTTCCGTTTCCTGTTGTGCCGGTATCGGAGTTCCATTTACAAATGTTCTATTTTTTTTAGAGTTAAGATCTACAATAAAGTATCTTCCACCCCTGGCAATAATATCCGCATGGCTCCTGCTTACCATATTATTGTTAGCAACAAAATAATCAGAATAACTTTTTTCTTTGCCAATTCTAAATACAGGTTTATTAATCAAAAATGTTTCATTCGTCAACAATCTGTACATTGACGCATAATGTATCTGTTCACATTGAGTATTCAACAAACCCGTTGCTTCTTCGTCATAATTATTCAGTAGTCCCGTGTCTTCATCAGTAGCATTCAGCAATCCTGTTGCCTCTTCATCTGCAAGCAGTCCAGTTGCTTCTTCATCTGCATTGTCCCTGCCATAATGTTCATAATAATGCTGTGGCTTATCTGTCATAAATCCACTCTGTCCTACATTGTGCCGCTTAATTGTATTTTACAACACTTCTATCTTCACTAAAAATGTATTTTTCAATTTTTTCAGCATCATAGGATATCAGAGACTTCAAAAAATATACATATCTCGATATATATTCTGTATCGGCTCCTCCATTGTTTTCGAAGCATATATAATCTGTTCCATAAACCCTAATACATCAACTTCTTTTTATCATTAGTAAGAGGCAAATATATAAATTGTAGTTCCTTGGTTGTCTCATTAATAAAGACATAATGTATATCCTGCAGACGATGTTTCTCAATATCAATGAATTCAAATTGGCTTTCTGTGTTATATCTATAACCTGCTCCATAATGAAGAAAAAATCATACTTTGATATTGGTTTCTTCAACCTGTCAAACAAACTGATTCCAATAGGTCCATAGAATTCTATACAGTTTTCTTCTTTGCCTGTACCTTTAAAAAGACCTCTAATATATTTACTAGAGAAGAAATCTAACTGGCGTTCATCAATTACTTCTTTAAAAAGCGAGTTTTACTTTTACCTCTAACTGGCAATCCCTACCCTTAACTTTATATCTTGCCATAATTTTTCACCTACTTCATATCAATTAGATTGCGTAGAACTATATGTTCTGCACACTAAAAAATAATCACTTTAATAGATAAATCGTATCAAATCAATAGTGACTTGTCAACGAGATTTGTCGAAATATAACAAATTGTGATGACATAAATCAACAAAAATGAACAAAATAACAATTTTTTAGTCTACGCACTAGTGACTTCGATATAATTCGTGGTCAATTAGTAGTCAAACAAGGAGGTAAAAATGGCAAGAAGAGGAGAAAATATACACAAGAGAAAAGATGGGAGATGGGAAGCTCGCATTCAAATTGTGATTCATAATGGTAAGTCAACCTATCATTCAGTATATGGTAAAACTTACTCAGAGGTTAAAGAGAAGAAGAAAAAGTATCTTGAAAATAAGAACCAACCACAGACATCCCGAAATAAAAATAACTTTTGAAACAACATTGGTTTGTGGTTGGAACACAGATTTTTCATCAAAGGAATCTACACGACTTAAGTATAGAAATATTATAAATACACATATTAAGCCATAACTAGGAGATAAAGATATAAATGATATTGATGAAGACTTCATTAATCACTTTTTAGCAAGCAAAAAAAGCTAGACGTGTGGATAAAATTGGAGGACTCAGTAATTCGTATGTAAAGACTATGGCAATTATTATCAACTCTGCTATTAATTATGCTGTGGAAAAGGATTTCAGAGTACCTTTAAAAGCAAAAATACAAAAACCTCAAGTTGATAGAAAAAGAAGTTAATGTTTTGTCCCCAAAAGTACAAAAACAGTTAGAAGATACATTGATTTATGACAATTCAAAAACCGCACTTGGGAAGATGAAGTTCCATTGTTACAAGCATCTTTTCACTGCTTTCATCGGAGCAAGCACCGCCTTTGTAATGGGATGTTTCTGCTCTTTCTGTGAATAATCCACCTCCGGCTTGTCAGCAAAGTGCGGAATGCATTGGCTGCTGTCTGCCCTGCTTCACGAAATCTTTTGCAAGAATTCTGTCTTTGCTATATCCTTATCCGTGGTCTTGATTGCACCTCTTACATTCTCTCGGATATCAAAAGCCTTTTCTTAATTCCTAAGAACTCCGACAGCCTGTATAATGCAGCTCTTCCCTTTGCCTTTGCATCATCAACTATGCTCTTTGCTGTAGATTTGACCTGTGCTTTCACTTCCAATACCTGCGACTTTATCTGCTCACATCTGGCATTAAGTTGCTCCTGTAAGCTTCCGACAATGCCTTTTTAGCATTATTGACAAGTATATCTTCCTGCATTTCTTTGATTTGGTTCTGCATATTGGTGAGTTCTTCCGTCATAGAATCAATCTTTTTCTCCAGTCCGTCCACATAGCTACATATCTCAAATACATCATTTGCCTGCTCTTTCATGGCATTCTTCTTTAATAATTCGAAGTTCCATTATAACCTCCT
>VOFB01001689.1_pt1 | contig 30450 bp, 42 predicted proteins | sample 5384141 | NCBI WGS metagenome assembly VOFB01 (sample SAMN12384721, study PRJNA508395) | human gut metagenome | isolation source: healthy gut A | host: Homo sapiens | reverse complement strand
CCCGAATCCGCCCGGTAGTGGGAAGGATATAGCCGAAAGCAAGGTGTCCATCGTGAGATGGAATCTGAAGGAAGCTGGATGTGGGGAACCTACTAACCCACGGGCAAATCTCTGGTCTGACGAACAGGAATCTCATATGAGGTCATGCATGAGGGTAAGACTGCTATTCAAGTTGAAGCCCAATAACTACACGGAATCATGCATGATAAATGAGGCAGATGGATGGAGAGGAAGAACGTGTGAGGTACCCTAAGGGGTCTGTGTGTACGCCTTGAAAGAGGTAACCATTGCATAAAGCAATGCTGAACGCACAAGTCAGCAGAGGCCATAGTAGCCAAACAGGAACAAGTTCCGTTCGAGGTGAAAGGACCGAATCAGTAGGAGGTCTTGAGTATGACCGAGAAAAGGAAATGACCATCTATGGCAGAAAACAGCTGAAAACAATGGCTGTTCATAAAAGATAATGCAGACATGAAGGGTATCAATAAGCGATAGGTCATTCAATCCGGATATGGAAGAAAGACAGTGCACAACCGAGAACTTTTGAAAGCGATACTGTAACAACTTTAACAGGCGTATAAGGGGATTAAGGCAAACAAGGGAGCACCGGGAATCGATGGCATGCGGCCATTGAAGGAGGCTCTTCCATATTTAAAGGAACATCAACAAAGATATTGACCGCATTTATCGTGGAAAGTATACTCCGTCTCAGTAAGACAGTTGAGATTCCCCAAACCAGATTGGTGGTGTGAGAAAAGCCTTACCAACAGTGATAGACCATTACACTTCAACAGGCAACTAACCCAACAGTTAAGGTACCAAGTTTGAACCGCTGTTTTGCAGATGGTGACTATGGCTATCCGTCGAACAGAAATTCACAAATGCAATACTTAAGGTTAAAATTATACAGGGCAAGGCTATACATTTGCTGTAGTCCTTGACCTGTCAAAGTACTTCGATACTCTTAATCACGAAATTCTCATCAATCTTCTCCGAAGAATGTAAAGATGAACGTGTAGTACAGTTGATAAAGCGCTATCTGAAAGCGGTGTAATGGAAAACGGAGGTGGTCATTAGACAGAGGAAGGCTCACCACAAGGCGAGGAATCTATCACCATTGCTGGCAAATGTCTACCTCAATAAGTTCGACCAAGATTCTGAAAAGAGGTGTTCCATGCATAAGATATGCAGATGACATCGATGCTCATGCAAAGAGCAAAGCGGGCTTCAGAGGAACTCTTGGAAAGCAGTACAAAATATGCACTTGAGGAGGCTAAAACTTACAGTCAACCGAGAAAAAGAGCCATTACAGTCAGCGTGTTTGCAATCGAAATTTTAAATTCCTTGGCTTTGCATTAGGAAGGAATGGAAAAGGCATTTATGTCAGAGTTCATCAAAGTCATGGAAGAAGTTTAAGTCTAGACTGAAGGAGTTATCTTCCCGTAAAGGCGATGTCAGTCAATCAAGCCAAAAGCCTTGAGGGAAAATCAAAGATTGTATGCGGGGGATAACAACTTCTACGGAATCGCAGAGTATGAAACAACATAGATGATATCAACGGATGGCTTTATCACAGGAGAAATATGTGTATATGGAAACAATGAAATTGCCCAGAACAAAGAAGAAATCTGATAAAATGGGAATCCATAGATACTATGAACATGGCGAAAGTTACCGTACCATGAAAGGATACATGGTTTCACCGAGAAAAGCAGGCGTGGGATACCCATGGTCTTCCGGTAGAGCTGGAAGTAGAAAAGAAGCTGGGGCTGGACGGAAAAGAACAGATCCATGAAGAAATATGGTATGGAACCATTTATCCAGCAGTGTAAGGAAAGGTTCTGTCTGGAAGTACAAAGGCATGTGGGAGAAATTTTTCGGTACAGTTGGTTTCTGGGCAGATATGGACCATCCATATGTCACATGATAATTATATTGAATCCGAGTGGTGGGCATTAAAGCAGATCTGGAACAAAAACCTGTTATATAAAGGCTTTAAGATTGTTCCGTACTGTCCTCGCTGCGGTACTCCGTTGTCTGCACAGGAAGTGGCACAGGGGTACAAAACGGTGAAAGAACGTTCTGCAACGTTGTACGCTTTAAAGCAGTTGATGAGGATGCTTATTTCCTGGCATGGACCACAACACCGTGGACCCTTCCGTCCAACGTTGCGCTTTGTGTGAACCCGATGAAATTTATTGTAAAGGTAAAAGCGGCAGACGGATATACTTATTATATGGCAGAAGCTCTTCTGGATACCGTACTTGGTAAAACTGGCGGAGGAAGAAAAACCGGCATACGAAGTGCTGGGAAACCTATAAGGGCAAAGATCTGGAATACAAGGCGTATGAGCCGCTGTTTGACTGTGCAGTGGATATCTGTAAAAAACAGAATAAGAAAGCCTACTATAGTAACCTGTGATACGTACGTTACCCTGAGTGATGGTACCGGCGTGGTTCATATCGCACCTGCATTCGGTGAAGACGATGAACAAACGTAGGCAGAAAATATGATCTTCCGTTCGTACAGCTGGTAGACGGTAAAGGCGATATGACCAAAGAAACTCCCTGGCCGGGTGTATTTGTAAAGAAAGCAGATCCGATGGTGCGCAGATCTGGAGGAAGGAAAACTGTATGATGCGGCTCTGTTCCGAGCACAGATTATCCCCACTGTTGGAGATGCGATACACCTCTTATCTATTACGCAAGAGAATCCTGGTTCATCCGCATGACGGCAGTCCGCGATGAACTGATCGCAAATAACAATACTGTAAACTGGATTCCTGAGATCCATCGGTAAAGGACGTTTCGGCGACTGGCTGGAGAACGTACAGGATTGGGGCATTTAAGCAGTAACCGTTACTGGGGACCCCTCTGAACGTATGGGAGTGTGAATGCGGGGAGCAGGATTCCATCGGCAGCCGTCAGGGAACTGAAATCGAAAAATCCGACAACTGCCCTGATGATATCGAGCTCCATCGTCCATATATCGACAATCACCATCAAGTGTCCTCACTGCGGCGGTACAGATGCACCGTGTTCCAGGAGGGTAATCGACTGCTGGTTTGACTCCGGCGCAATGCCCTTTGCACAGCATCATTATCCCTTTGAAAATCAGGACGTATTTAAGAGCAGTTCCCGGCACAGTTCATTTCCGAGGCTGTTGACCAGACAAGAGGCTGGTTTTACTCTCTGATGGCGGAATCTACGCTGCTGTTTAACCGCTCTCCTTTTGAAAACGTTATCGTTATGGGTCATTCTCGATGAAAATGGTCAGAAGATGAGTAAGTCCAAGAGGTAATGCGGTGGATCCCTTCGAAGCTCTGGAAAAATATGGCGCAGATGCAAACCGCTGGTATTTCTATACGGTATCCGCTCCCTGGATTCCGAAGCGCTACAGCGGCAAGGCGGTTATGGAAGGTCAGCGTAAGTTTATGAGCACGCTGTGGAACTCCTATGCGTTCTTTGTACTGTATGCGAATATCGATAATTTCAATGCGACAGAGCATACACTGGAATATGATAAGCTTTCCGTTATGGATAAATGGATTCTGTCAGACTCAACACCATGGTAAAGGCTGTGGATGAAAACCTGGATCAGTACCGTATCCCAGAAGCTGCAAGACACTGCAGGATTTTGTGGATGATTTAAGTAACTGGTATGTAAGAAGAAGCCGGGAGCGTTTCTGGGCAAAGGGCATGGAGCAGGATAAAATCAACGCCTATATGACATTGTACACCGCACTGGTGACCATCAGTAAGGCTGCCGCACCCATGATCCCCTTCATGACAGAGGATATTTACCAGAATCTGGTATGTTCCATTGATCCGTCTGCGGAAGAGTATCCATCTGTGTGACTTCCCGACAGTGGATGCTCTGATCGACAAGGATCTGGAAAGGATATGGATGAGGTACTGGATCGTCGTTATGGGACGTGCGTGCCGTAACACGGCAAACATCAAGAACCGTCAGCCTATCGGCACGATGTTTGTTAAAGCCGACAAGCAGCTGTCTGATTTCTATCAGGAAATCATTGAAGACGAATTAAATGTCAAGAAGGTAGTCTTCACAGATGACGTGCGTGACTTTACTGCATACACCTTCAAGCCTCAGTGCGCACCGTGGACCCAAATACTGCAAACAGCTTGGCGGCATCAAAAAGCATTTGGATGAGCTGGATGGAAATCTGCAATGGATGAGCTGGGAAAGCGTTGGAGCACTGAAATTTGACGTGAACGGCACAGAAGTGGAGCTGACCAAAGAGGACCTGCTGATCGATATGGCTCAAAGCCCGGTTATGTATCTGAGGCAGACAACTACATGACAGTTGTTCTGGACACCAACCTGTCTGAGGAGCTGCTGGAAGAGGGCTTTGTATACGAAGTCATCAGCAAGATCCAGACTATGCGTAAGGATGCAGGCTTTGAAGTGATGGATCACATTAAGGTTTCTGTCTGCGGCAATGAGAAGGTAGAAGGCATTGTTGCACGGAATGAAGCAATGATCGCCGGCAAGGTTCTGGCGGATGCGTTCGTCGGTGAAGAGGCGCTTGCAGTCAGCAAGGAGTGGAACGTTAACGGAGAAACCGTTACCATTGGTGTAGAAAAAGTAAACGCATAAACGGCGCAAGCACGCGGCACGGGCAGGGCGGTTGAAGCGGCAGCCCGTCGCCAAATGGCTCTGCACGTGTCATGCGCAGCATCGGAAGGCTGGAAGAAGTGCAGCTGTCTGATGCCAATATGCGAATAAAAAATCCCGGAGCAGGATGCTATCTGGCAAATATTTGCTGAGAAGACATTCTGCTCCGGGTTTTTTGTGTCTTTGCCGGATGGCGTGGGGCGCTGCATCAAGCCTGCGCCCTCACTCGTCCCGCGTCAGCTTCCGAATCCAGTTGCCGTAGTTGGATTCCAGAAAGGCGGGTACGCATTTAAAAATCTGATCTGCGTTCAGACACCAGACCACGACGGTCGGGGATGCATGCATCACAAACGCCATGAAAAACGACAGCGGCAGGACGATGCACCAGATGCTGATCAGGTCCATTTTGACGACGAAAAGTGCGTTCCCGCCGCCGCGGATGATGCCGTTATTGGTGGGCATCTGATAAGTCATGCCGACGCAGATGACACTCAGGATGATGAAAAAGTATTTGCCATTTCCTTTGTGGCAGGCTGCAGATCGTAGATCGAGAGGGATCGGGATACGGATGAAAAACAGTGTAATGCCGGACAGTACACCAATGCATAAAAACAGACGCTGCAGCAGTTTGGAATAGTGTTTTGTCAGCGGGATGTCACCGGAGCCGACTGCTTTTCCGATTATGACGGAGGCTGTGGAGGAAGCACCGACGGCGGTGGATTTGATGAGCATGTAAAGGGTCGAGGCAACGCTGTTTGCCGCGATGGCAGCAGCTGTCATATGCCCTAAAATAACGGTCTGCAGGGCGGTATTGACGCCCCAGAGTCCATTCGTGACGAGCATAGGGGCTGTTGTTTTGAGGTAATCCTTCGTCAGAACCGGATCGACATGGAAGTAATTGGAAAAATGCAGCCCGAGCTTTTGCCTGCAGCTGCGGAAAAGGTAAACAAGCAGAACGATAACCTCCAATATGCGGGCGGTCAGCGTGCCGATCGCCGCACCGCGGATGCCCAGCTGCGGGAATCCGAAATGACCGAAAATCAGAAGATAGTTAATCGAACAATTGACAAGTAGTGCCATACAGGAAAGCCGGAACGCAATGCCGACGATTTCCACGCTTCGAAGGGTTGCGAGCAGAATCTGTGTGATTGCAAAGAACAGGTAAGTAAAACGGATAATACTCAGATACTGTTGCGCCCTGTTCGAGGATGGCGGAATCCGTCGTGAAAATCCGAAGCGCCTGTATCGGGAAAATGCTGACCAGCAGGAATAAAACTGCAGAAAGCAAAAGCCCGAAGTGCATGGCGGATGCGGCGATTTTGCGCAGCGGGGAAAGCTGCTTTTTGCCCCAATACTGGCTGCCGAACATGACGAGTCCATCGCCCAGGGCAGTAAGCAGGCACTGATAGACGAACTGAATCTGATTGACGGCTGCAGCACCGACAGTGCAGATTCACCGTAAGCTCCGAGCATCATGTTGTCGGCGAGATTGACGGAAAGCGTCACGACATTCTGCAGGACGAGCAGCGGATACATGGAAAAAAACGCCTTATAAAAAGCGGAATCGGACGGCTTTTTAGAATGGAATCCGGAGCGGCTGAGCCGGGAATCGGACAAATTTTGACTGGAAATGGATTGTTCCTGTTGCATGGGAGTGACCTCTTTCGTAAATACATTTTTTGCGGGTGGGAAATCTGCCTACACAGTCGCGCCATTCGCAGCTTCCTGCAGATAGATTTTTCTGCGAGCAGAAAATTTATCCACAGAAAGCTATGAGTAAGCTATGTGTGCACTGTACCACGTTTTTGCCATGTAAAAACAATGGAAAAAAACAACTTCTTACTGCACGAATGCAGGGGGAGAATTATAATAGAAATGGCGTTTTGGCAGTTTGTGAACAGAAGTTAGAGAAAAACTGACCAAAAATGACCGCAGCAGAAATGAGGATTGCAATGAATTTACTTTCCATAGAACATTTATCAAAATCATACAGCCGACGGCAGCTGTTTGATGATACGTCGTTTTTTCTGCAGGAGGGCGAAAAGGTCGGGATCATCGGCATCAACGGAACCGGCAAGTCCACGCTGTTAAAAAATCATGGCGGGGCTGGAAGAGACGGACGAGGGTACAGTGACGAAAGCGAACCATGCGGTGATCGCCTATCTGCCCCAGCACCCGGTCTTTGATCCGGAAATGACGGCCCTGACTGTGTGCTGGCAGGACACAGGGAGCTGTCCGGACCGGAATCCGGACAGGCAGAGAAGCGGGATCATCAGGATGAGGCGGCGCTTGTGACAAAGGCGAAAACGATGCTGACGAAGCTGGGCGTTTCGAATTTTGACCAGAAATCGGGCGAGCTATCCGGTGGACAGAGAAAACGCCTTGCGCTGGTGAGCGTTTTATTAAAGGAAGCGGATATTTTGCTTCTGGACGAGCCGACGAACCATCTGGACCATGAAATGGCGGACTGGCTGGAGGGAGCAGCTAAAACAGCGCAAAGAGGCGTTGGTGATGATTACTCATGACCGGTATTTCTTAGACAGTGTGTGCAATCGGATCGCAGAGGTCGACAAGGGAAAGCTTTATTCTTACGACACGAACTATGCCGGTTATCTGGAATTAAAGGCGCAGCGGGAAGAAATGGCACAGGCAACGGAGCTAAAGCGCCAGAATATCCTTCGGACAGAGCTTGCATGGGTACAGCGCGGCGCGCGGGCGCGTTCGACAAAGCAGAAAGCGCGTCTGGAACGCTATGAAGAGCTGAAAAATCGCAAGGCGCCGGAGACGGACGGACAGGTGGAGCTCGGCAGCATTTCCACGCGCCTTGGCAGGACGACCCTGGAAGCCCGTCATGTGGAGAAGGGATACGGGGACAGAATTCTGATTCACGATTTTTCGTATATTTTTCTGAAAAATGACCGTGTCGCGTTTATTGGCGCAAACGGATGTGGAAAGACGACGCTGATGAAGCTTTTGACCGGAAAGGAACAGCCCGACAGTGGGGAAATTATCGTTGGACAGACTGTGAAAATCGGCTATTATGCGCAGGAAGTGACACATATGGATCCGAATATGCGCGTGATTGACTACGTCCGTGAGGTTGCGGAATTTGTGCCGACGACGGAGGGAAGCGTATCTGCGGCGAAGATGCTGGAGCGCTTTTTGTTTGAAGGGAAGCGAGCAGTATACGGAGATCGGGCGCCTTTCCGGTGGGGAAAAACGGCGGCTGAATCTGCTGGGTGCTGATGGGCGCGCCCAATGTTCTCATTTTGATGAGCCGACCAACGACCTCGACATCACAACACTGACAGTGCTTGAGGATTATCTGGATCATTTTGAGGATCGTCATCATCGTTTCCCATGACCGGTATTTTCTCGACCGGACGGTGAGCCGGATTTTCGCCTTCGAAGAGGGCGGACATCTGCAGCAGTACGAAGGCAATTACAGCGATTATGCGCTGCGTAAAAGTATGGAGACGCAGGAATTTGACAGTATAACAGAAGCCGGAAACGGCGGCAGAAAAGAAACCTCAGGGGAAGGGCGAGTCTGCAAGGGCAACCTGGAAAAAAGCCTGCGCGGAAGCTGAAATTTACCTATCAGGAACAGAAGGATTATGATACGATTGAACAGGAGATGGCGGATCTGGAAGATTTGGTCTGTCGACTGGACGAGGATATTCTGAAGGCGGCGACGGACTTTGTCCGTTTAAACGAGCTGTCGAAGCAAAAGGAAGAGGCTTCAAAGCTCGAAGAAAAAATGGAGCGGTGGATGTATCTGGAAGAAAAAGCTGCCAGAATTGAAGCCGGAGAACTGGAGGAAAACACAGAAAAATGAGTAAGAAACTGGAACGTAACGACCCGTGCTGGTGCGGCAGCGGTAAAAAGTACAAGAATTGCCACATGCGGTTCGATGAAAAGATTCATGGCTTTGAGCTGGAAGGACATATTGTGCCGGGACATGATATAATCAAGACGCCGGAGCAGATCGAGGGCATCCGGGAAAGCGGTAAAGTGAATATCGCCGTTCTGGATTATGTGGCAGAGAATATCTGTGCCGGAATCAGCACAGAGCAGAGATCAACAAATGGGTTGACGACAAAACCCGCGAACTGGGCGGCATCCCGGCTCCACTCGGCTACGAGGGCTTCCCGAAGAGCGTTTGCACTTCCATCAACGACGAGGTTTGCCACGGTATTCCAAGTGAGGATGTGATCTTAAAAGAGGGCGATATCATTAACGTCGATGTTTCTACGATTTACAAAGGATATTTCTCCGATTCTTCGAGAATGTTTATCATTGGAAAGACGACGCCGGATAAGGAAAAGCTCGTGCGGGTTGCAAAGGAGTGCGTGGAAGAGGGCATCAAGGCGGTAAAACCGTGGACATTTCTGGGGGATATGGCGGATGCGGTCAACCGTCATGCAAAGGAAAACGGCTATAGTATCGTTGTGGATATCGGCGGACATGGCGTTGGACTGGAATTTCATGAAGATCCCTTTGTCAGCTATGTAACGCCAAAGGGGACAGAGATGCTGATGGTACCCGGAATGGTATTTACGATTGAGCCGATGGTAAACGCCGGAACAGCTGAAATTTATCAGGACGCCGATAATGGATGGACGATTTATACAGATGACGGCAAGCCGTCCGCACAGTGGGAGGTTACCGTTGCGGTAACAGAGGATGGCTGCGAGGTTTTGGTGTGGTAAGGTGTTTTTGCAGGCTTGCCGCCGATAAATAGAAAAATTATTCCATAATCTGATTGTCCAGTAGGATTTATTCTTAAAATCGGCGATGCTAAAAGTCGTACAAAAAGACAAAATGTATAAATCACTCTGAACAACAAGGAGATATGAAATGACGACGCTCTTATTACTTGTTATTTACATTGCGTTTATTAGTTTAGAATTCCTGATTCACTATTTGGGACAGCTTGGCCAGCTATTTACTCTGAACTAACTTTGCCCATTTCCTATGGAAGTTTTGTAACAATCATAATATCCTGCGGAACTATTATTTCCAGTCTTTTAAGTTCACGGTTGCTTGATCGATTTGGAACTGGATTTATTTGTATATTCAGCACGGCATTAACGGCAATTGCGTTGTTGCTATTTTCCTTTTCTAATAACTTTTACTTGTTATGCGTCTGCGCCTTACCTCTTGGATTAGGCGCAGGAGCAATCGATATTGCACTTAACAATTACGTTGCCCTCCATTATTCCGCAATACATGAGCTTTTTACACTGTTTCTACGGTGTAGGTGTATCGGCCAGCCCATATATCTTATCAAAAATTATTGGATCACAAGGAAACTGGCGCACCGGGTACCAAACTGCCGCCAGTATTCAATTTGCAATTCTATTATTATTGATAGCCACAATAACCCTTTGGGGCAAAACTAAGATTTCGGTATCTTCTGCTTCTGTACGCCATGCATCCGGTCTTTCTTTTCGTACAATGGTCCGGATGCCAGGAGTCAAAGAAATCTGCTGTATGTTTATAACATCTTGCGGAATAGAATATACCTGTGGTAATTGGTGCAGTACATTTCTCGTTGAAAATAAAAATATGCCGATTGCCAACGCGGCTCAAGTAGTTATGTTATATTATATTGGCCTTACGCTTGGACGATTTTGTTCCGGTTTATTAGCTGTGCGGCTACATAGCTGGAAAATCATTCGATTGGGGCAAATTGTTCTTGGTGCAGGAATTCTCTTGCTCTTTTTATGCCTTTCCTGACAACATCCGTTATAGGCTTTTTTTCTTGATCGGCTTTGGTAACGGGCCGTTATTTCCAAACTTAAACTATTTAACCCCTGAGAATTTTGAGAAAATATTTCTCAAAACATTATGGGAATACAGATGGCAGACTTCGTATCTGGGGATTATGTTGGCACCAGCCGTGTTCGGTATTCTCGGACAATGGATTGGGGTATGGTTACTGCCACTCTTTCTCATCTGTTTTTATTTTGTTATGTTGGCTTCACATTCACGGGCAAAAACATTTTCTTCAGTCAAATTCCTAGTACATATCCAATTCTGTATGGACAACTAAACAAAACGAACCAAAAGCCCCTGTCCGATGGTACGAATCTGTTGGACAGTGGCATCTTTGTAGTTATTCTGTGTAATATTGTGCCTGCGCATTCCAAAGTTCATAATACTTGCCGTTTTCGTCTGCTACCAGTTCGGCGTGTGTGCCTTGCTGGATCACAGCACCCTCGTGGAATACAGCGATTTCATCGCAGAATTTGCAAGAGGACAGACGGTGAGAGATATAGATAGCCGTTTATCACCTGCGATCTCATCGAACTTTGAATAGATCTCCGCTTCCGCAATCGGGTCAAGTGCTTTGCGGTCGGCTCGTCGAGGATAATAAACGGTGCATCCTTATAAAGCGCACGGGCAATGGCGATTTTCTGTGCTTCACCGCCCGAAACGTCAACTCCATCTTCATATACTCCCTTATAGAGTGTTGTATCAAGTCCCTTTTCCATCGTAGCAAGTCTGTCACCGAAGCCTGCATCCAACAGCGCCTTGCGTACTCGCTCCCGGTCATAGTTCATACTTCCCGCAACATTGTTTCCCAAAGGCTGACTTATAAGCTGGAAAGTCTTGGAACACCACGGAGAAGATGTTTTATGTAATCGTCATAGCGATACTTGCGAATGTCGATGCCGTTAAGTAGAATTTGCCCCTTGTGATCGTACAGGCGGCACAGCAATTTAATAAATGTGGTTTTTGCCGCTGCCATTTTCGCCCACGACAGCAAGTCGCTTGCCAACCTTTGAACTTCATATTCACGTGGCGAAGCGCCCAAATATCGCTGCCGGATACTTGAAGGACACATCTTTAAATTCCACTTCGTATCTACGATCAGATCTTTTTTCGGTAGTGAGGCTACCTTGGTACATAGCGTTCGGAATGTCAAGAAACTCAAAGGTCTTATCCAAGTAACCGGTGTTTGTCTCCAATGTTCCAAGCAAACCTGTTAAAGAAAACACATTGGCAACCATTGCGGTAGCTGCGCCCACATACTGCGTAATGCTTCCGACATCAAATGCACCGCCCCAAGCTTTTAGACAAGTAAACACATAGATAGAGCCGGTGATGAGAGTAGTAATACACACACCCAAGCTGGCATATATCCCCATTTTTCCTTGTGCTTGTCTGCCGATAGGACCATTCACACCAAAAGTAGAATTGGTACTCCAATATGCACGAACAAGGTTTTGCTGATTGTTCATTCGGATGTCTACGCTACGTTCCTTATCCATTCCAATGAATCCGAAATGCCTAAACAAACGATTTCCAAAGTAGCTTCTTCAGCGTAGTTGCTCCAACACTTTGTTGCAATTGCGCTGAGTTTACCGGCAAGAGATACTGACACCAATCATAATAACCGCAAAGAAAAGTATAAACAAAGGATTATTTAATGTTGCAAGCCAACCGGAATCATTCGGCACAGGTGAGGGAAAACAAGGTGATTGTCAATGCAATTCCGCTGAAAATACCAATCACACTTATCATAAAACTTTCATATACTTCTTGAACCATCATCAATCCCCAATCGGCCCAATTTTCGTTTTGCTGGATCTGTGCTCGAAGATCATGGTTCTCCTGTTTATCAAGTTCTGAAAGTCGAGAGAAAACATTTTGTGAATAAACAAAATTTCTTTTTCTTCCCCACAGATCATTAAGCAGAGTGTTATAACGACGTTGCAGAAAGGCTTTCAAGATAGATACAACGCCAACACATAAGACCCCTGCAATTACCCATTTCCATAGGGATGTCTGCTCTGCGCAGGGTTGCGAGTTCTGTCAATATCTGTGCTGAAAAGAAAACCGAGATATAAGGGAAAATAGCGCTGAAGAAGCAATGCAATGTCAAAGTGGAAAGAACTTAGGAGATACCTTGTGGAGTTCCTTGATGCCACGCCAAATGAGAAGAAACTGCATGGCGTATTGTTACTTTTTCTTCATATTCAGAACTCCTTTTCCTTCCTGGTAATAGCGGCTCTGTACTTCAAATAGTTTGCATATTCGCCGCCCAAAGCAAGCAAACTCTCGTGTGTGCCTTCTTCTTTTACGCCACCGTCCGCAACAAAGATAATTCGGTCACAAAAGCGGGTAGATGCCAAACGGTGTGAAATGAACATAGATGTTTTTCCTGCGTCATCTCGCTGTATTTCATATAAATATCGTTTTCCGCTATGGGATCAAGCGCCGCTGTAGGTTCATCCAAAAGCAGAATCGGTCCATCCTTGTAGAGCGCTCTTGCCAACATCAATCGCTGCGTCTGACCGCCGGAGAACAAGACGCCATCCAGGTACACCTCACGTCCCACATGAGTCTGCATACCTTTTGGCAGCTTCTCGATTGTAGTTGTTAAGCCCGCCTTTTCCACACAATTCGCAATTTTGTCATAATCGATACCTTCTGTGGTTTGAGCAATTTCTTCGGCTACCGTGACATCCAATACGGAGAACTCCTGGAACACCGCACTAAACAGATCATAGTAGCTTCTGCGGTTGAAGCCACGAACGTCCTTTCCGTTTAACAGAACAAGACCTTCTGTCGGGTCTAACAATCCGCACAGAAGCTTGACCAAGGTAGTCTTACCTGCACCGTTCAGACCAACGATTGCCAACCTTTCACCGGGATGTACCGTCAAAGTTAATCCGTGAATGGTATCCTTGTCTGCGCCGGGATAACGGTAAGACACATTTTCCAGTTTCAACTCGTATCCATCCGCAGCAGGAATTTCTTTGCCTTCCTCAAATTTGAACGGCTCAGGATATTCCAAAAATTCACGAACACAGGAAATATCAAGACTCTCCTTGTGGAGGGTGCTCATTTCCTGCATAATACCCATAACCCAAGTGGTGAACGTGGTAACAGCCGTAAAATACAGAAGAAATTCCGATACGCTCAACCCTTCATTCAGCGCCATGTTGATGAGATACACATAAAAGCAATACCGTTACGAGCCATCGTGAGTACCGATTCTGTAATATCAGCAAGAACTTCGACACGCTCACAGCGCAGAGTAAAGTCTAGGTAAAGATTATGAATCTGATCCAGAAGCTCATTCAGCCAATTCTGTAAGCCAAAGATTCGGATGTCCTTCGCCAGCTCCACAGATTCGGACTTAGTACGCAGATAATATTTCTTTTGAAAATAGTTTTCTTCTTCATCTCTATGGGCATAGCGCCAGTTATTAGTGTATCTGGAAACGAAGAATCCCGCAACGCAAGTAGCAATCACAACAAGAAGAAGCAAGAAATCTATACGGGAAAGAATTGTCAGATAAACGATCAACCCGCCAACATTTTTGAGCAGCATAGTGATTGTCTGCCAGATGTGTTCGGTGGCTTGACTATTTCCCTCACACGTCATATGTGCCTTTTCACGCAGCTTAACGAAATTTGCATCCAATGTATTTGGATACGAAGTAACATTACACTTCCATGCAATTTTAGCAATGACGGCAGAACGCACATCAACTCGTGGAAATAGTGTGTTTTGTCTTATATATTCTTTAAATCCGTGCACGATAAAAAGCGCCGCCGTAAATACTCCGATAGTCGTTAGGAGTTCCCACAAAGGAGTTTTCTGCTCAACTCGTGCCAGCACCTCCGGAGCAATGTATAACTGAACTAAATTGAACAGCACTTCCAAAATAGCGGTAAGGACGCAAAATAATAGAACACGCTTGCCGTTTTTCCAAGCTATTTTCACCATCCAGCCTACATTTTGGAGGGTGTTGTATTTTGGCTTTTTGGCCTTTTGAATTTTTTCCTTAACCATAAAACCATCATCCTTTCTGAGCATAGGATAACACAAAAATTCGTCCCCAGATGATTTTGGGGACGAATCGTCATTTCCAGGTGATGAATTGCAATTTTATACCTGCGGAAGCAGTATTTCCGTTGTAAACGCTCCGTCCTCGCTATTGCGGCTGATATAGCCATCGAGCCGTTCCACAATGGCATCAATACGCACCAAGCCAAAGCCGTGACCTTCTCCCTTGGTGCTGCGGAAAAGTCTACCTTCCTTTTTCAACTTCTTATCTGCGGTGAAGTTGGTGAAGGAAATATAGAGTTGGGTGCTCTTCATATCCATATAGACACGAATGAGCCGTTGTTCCTCCGGCAGCTTCACACTTGCTTCGATGGCATTGTCAAAAGATTGCCGATGATGCAGCACAAATCAATCTCAGAGGATTTCAGCTTGACGGGAATATGGGCATCCGCAACCACCGCAATACCCTTGGACTTTGCCAAAGAGATTTTCGAGTTCAGAATCGCATCCGTCATGGGATTACCTGTCTTGATAACCGTATCCACGGTAGTCAAATCTTCGTCCAGCAGGTCAAGATAGTTCTTGATAGCTTCCCAATTTTCTGTGGCGGCGTAGGCTTTCATCGTCTGAATGTGATTGCGGTAATCGTGCCGCCAACCACGAATCTGTCGATACATATTATCAACTTCACGATAATGCGTTTCAATCAGCTCGTGCTGATAGGATTCAATTTGTTTTTCTATGCGCTTTGAAAATAATCCCATCTGCTTCACCTCATGTTAATAATCGCTCGATTGATACCGTCATAAGCTCCTCTGGGCAAAGGAATGGCAGTTCCGTCAACGAGCTTAATTTCTGATTTGGTTACACGGCTGATCTGCGTCAGATTGATGATCGCAGAACGCCCGACACGGTAGAAAACGTTCATCGAGCTGCTTTTCTAGTTCTCCGAGGGTCATTTTTACCGTCGTATCAGACAAGGCGTGTATTGTAACATAGCTTCCAAACACATCAGCGTACCGAATTTGATAAATCGGCAAACGCAGCATTTCTCCGCCGATCTCAAAATTCAATACCGTTTCATTTTTTTGCAGTTTCTCAGCAGCACGGTCAAGGACAGAACAGAGTTTTCTTCCTTTGACAGGCTTCATCAGATAGTGGAGCGCAGCTACCTCGTAGCCCTCCGAGATATAGTCGGAGTAGCCCGTGATGAACACGATCTGAACAATATCGTTGTTCTTGCGAAGCTGCTTCGCCATCGTCACACCGTCCATATCACCCATTTCAATATCCAGGAGCAGAATATCGTAGTCACTTTCCTCAGCATAGTGGAATAGGAAGTTTTCAGCAGACGTGAAAGTATCAGTATGTACCACCTGACCAGCTCCCGCTGCCCAACGGTTCACCATATTCAAAACATATTCTCTGTCTGCATCCGAATCGTCGCAGATTGCAATTTTATATTTCATCAAAATAACCTCGTGTTGTAAAATATCTCATTTATACTCAATCAATACCACCACGGCAGCTCCAGCCAGAAGTTATCCAAAGCCAGCTTTTCCGTGGACTTCGCTCTGCTCTCTGACAGGTGGAAGTGGTCCGCAGTTTCATTCAGGGGGATGGAGTATATCATCTGCAAAAGCCAAAGCGATACCAGAGGTAGGCTTTCTCTCGTGCCTCAATCATTTGCAGAGCCGTATGGATTTCTTCGTGGGTTTCCTTTGCAATGTAAATCTGCTCCGGATTCTGCACTCTGGAATCAGCTATATTGCCCTTCTTTGCGGCTAAATCGCTGCCTGCTTCCTTTTTGATTTCCTTAACCACTGTCATAAAAGTGTTTTGAATCGTGGTCTGGTCTGCCTGATAAGTGGGAACTTTCATAGCATTGGCGGTTCTTGCGGCCTGTACTGCTTCGGGAGTTTGATTCTGTCCCAGCAGCAGAGAGCCAACGGTAGCAAACATCTGGTTTTGTGCGGCATATCCACCTGCAAGGGTATCATCCAAATGCTGTGCAATCATATAAGTAACCGTGGCGAAACGGGGATTTTCTAATAGACGGTTGACAACATCATTGTTGACTTTTCCGGTATAAAGGTTCTTTGCAGCTTCAACAGATAACCCTAGTTCTGAAATATCGTAGTTCTTTTTGTCCGGGATTACGGTAGTACCCAAGATAAAATCCGTGGAGACATTGAACACTCTGGCGATACGGATAACGCTTTCTTCGCTCAGCTTCTCAGTCTTTCCGCTGAGGAAGCGGCTGATTGTACTTTCGTTCACGTCAATCCGAAGTGCCAGCTCTCGCTGTGTCAACTTACGTTCTCTCATTACATCAATGATTCTTTTTTCGGACATCGGCAGGTAAATAAGTATCTGCCATTATGCTTCCTTCTGTCTGTCAGCTTTCTGCTTGATATATTTTCCGCTTTTGATGCGGGCATCGGTCGGTTTCTCAGCGTCTGCCGGGATGATCCAGCGGCTTCCTGCCCGCTGTGCGCCCGTATGCGGTCGTGTTGCAGAGGATACCAACTCTCCGGGAGATCCCCATTTCTCGGCAACTTCAAATGTAGACAGGTATTTCATTTCTGTATCGTCCCTCCTGATTCATAGTAGCTTCAATTATATTCTATTTACGGAACAATATCAACCAATTTTGTGTGAACACTGCCGTCCCGGACTTGCATTTTTTTTACAAGTTTTCAGAGAGAGTTTTAACCAGATACGCAAAAACGAACATGGGTACACCAACCTGAAAATTCTGGTGGATGACGGCTATACCGGGACGAACTTCAATCGTCCCGGCGTACAGGAGGGCTTCGACCCTGTAAAGCAGGGACTTGTCGGCTGCTGGCTGGTCAAAGACCTGAGCCGCTTCGGGCGTGATTACCTGACTGTTGGGCAGTCCACGGACATCATTTTCCCCAGCTACGACGTGCGCTTTATCGCCGTCAATGACGGGTGGACAGTGAACGGGGCGACAGCGAGGGTATGGCTGCAATCCGAAATCTGTTCAATGAATGGTATCCCCGTGATACCAGCAAGAAAGTCCGTGTTAGTCTCCACCAAAGAGGAATCAGCGGCAAGCACATGGGCAAGCCGCCCTACGGCTACCGTTGTGACCCTGCGGACAAAGATCATTGGATTTTGGACGAAGATGCAGCTCCTATCGTCAAATATATCTTTGACCTGACTGTTTCAGGAAAAGGACCGGATGCCATAGCCAGAATTTTGGAAGATCAAAAAGTCCTGACGACAAAAGCCCTGTATGCCCAGCGCAAAGGAAAACCGATGCCGGAAAGACCGTATCATTGGGCTGGACAATCCGTTGCTGGTATTCTGGAACGGATGGAATACACAGGCTGTACCTGTAATTTCAAGATCTATTCCAAATCCTATAAGCTGAAACAGCGGATTCCCAATTCCCCGGAGGATATGTTCATCCTGCCGGATACGCAGGATGCTATTGTATCACAGGCTCAGTGGGACAGGGGTGCAGGAGCGGTTAAAACTCGAAATCGAAGTGACGGAAGAATGGCTGGAAACGCAGGAAACCATGAGTGCAGATGTGGATGCCTTTGTAGCCCTGACACAGAAGTATGTGGATGTGCAGAAATTGACACCTACGATAGTCAATGAGTATATCAAGAAAATTGAGGTGTTTCCACGGACAAATCCAGCGGCAAGCGGGTACAGAAGGTAAAAAATCTATTTCAACTTCGTGGATGATGTAGAGATTCCTGTGATATCCGAGCCTGTTGTTGCGAAATCTACCCCTGGACGCAGAAAAACGGCGTGACCATTGAGGTCACACCGTTCTCTGCCCCTCGCAAAGCTAAATAGTACCTTATCACTATTAAGTTGTCGATGGTTTCATCCAACAGTCCTTCCCCCTCGGGCCGCAGCGAGCTTTTGTTTGGAAGAAAGTTTTGGATCATCAATCGAAACAGAATCACAGCGAAGCGCCATTGAAACGGTGTGGAAGCCGTGATTTTTTAATTCGGAAATCCCCGGAAGCGGCCAGCTGCTGTCCAGGAAGGTCCACGGAATCTGGAAAACGGTTCCCATGCTGACACGGATCGCGCGCCGGTAAAGCGGGGTTGGAGCAGTCAGAGGTCAGCAGTACGCCGTCCATGCCGAGAGCGGCAGCGGAGCGGAAAATTGCGCCGATGTTGGTAGGGTTCATAATATTTTCCAGAATAACAAGACGGCTGAAGTCCGCAGAGCTGACGGACGGGGGCCTCGGATCCCCATGGCGCAGAGGCGCTGTACCGCGGGTGGGGCAAAGCCTGTCAGCTGTGTGAGCACCTCAAACGGGGCGGAAAAAAACGGGATGTCCGGGCAGCGTTCCAGAAACGGAACCGCCTGATTTTTTCAGGTGTCTGTCCTCCGTCAGAAAGAGATCGGGATGCAGCCGTCCAGCGCGCGTTCGATGACCTTTGGGCTTTCGGCAATAAAAATTCATTCTGCGGCGCAGCGGTTTTAACAGCTGATTCTCGGAAAGACGGGCATAGATGTCCAGCTGCGGGTCAAGAAAATCAGTGATCGGTAGTATGGTCGGCATATGTTTTACATCCAGCTTCTTTTGAGCGCCCGGTTCCATTTGCGGAGCGTGTCGGGGTCAATTTTACAGATTTCTCTGTCGAAGTATAAATTCCGTTTGTTTCCTCTTCAATGTCGGAAAGTGTGTATACACGGTCGCGCCGATGCCTTTCTTGACAGCGGGCAGAATCGTCTGTCGGATCAGGTCGATATAGCCGTAGGTCAGCGTACCGGTGGAGTTGAATTTTTTGTAGCCGTATACTTTTTTACAGCAGCTGTGTCCGGGGATCGAAAGGGAATATCCCCCGAATTCGGTCAGCGCCGCCGCGCGTTTGCTTTCCGGTTTGAATTTTAATTTCAGAAAATAATAATGCAGGGCTCAAAATATCGCCGCCCCTGGTCAAACCAGCCGCTTGCGTGATCGACCAGCCGGGAGGAATCGAGGGTGCGGATTTGTTCGCAGGCCGCGAGCGCGTCGAACTGCCCCCAGCCTTCATTAAATGGAACCCAGACGACGATACTGGGATGGTTGTACAAAAAGGCGATGGTTTCTGTGATTTCGCGCCGGAATTCGTCTTTTCCCTCGGGATGGAGCCGAGAGCAGACCGGCGTGCTTTTCATCGTCGGAAAAAGAAATATGGTTCCAGTTCATCAAAGTCGCCAGATAGGTGACGAACCAGTGTTTATAGGCGGAACCGCCGTTTACCATATCCTGCCAGACGAGCATGCCCAGCTGGTCGCAGTGGTAGTAAAAACGCTCGGGCTCGATTTTTGCGTGCTTGCGCAGCATGTTGAAGCCGAGCTTCTTCATCCGCAAAATATCGGCGGTCAACGCTTCGTCCGTCGGTGCGGTGTAGAGACTTTCCGCCAGTAGCCTGATCCAGTACTGCCCGCCTGAAAAATACGGTTTATTGGTTTAAGAAAAAAGCGTTGTGTGCCGTCCGGCGCGGTCTGGATATCGCATTTTCGCATCGCAAAATAAGCTGGATACGCGATCGACGCCGCTTTTTAGGCTGACGAGATATAAAAACGGGTCTTCCGGTGTCCAGGGATGGAAATCGGGCAGAGAAACGATCAGCTCGGAGTTGGTCATACCGTTTATGCAGACCGGCTCCATGTCCTTGCCGGAGATCACGCATTCGACCAGGGGCGGGTGCTGTGTCAGCACTTTTAAGTGGACGAGTCCCTGGTCATAGTCGGTGTGATAAAAAATCTGTTCGATATAATTGACTGGAACAATTTCCATCCAGACCGTCTGCCACAGGCCACTCTGCGCCGTATAAAACATGCCGCCGGGCTTTAAGGACTGCTTGCCGCGCGCATGCCAGGACGTGTTGCTTTCATCCTGAATCCGGACGATCAGTTCGTTATCGCCCTCCTGGAGATAATCCGTGATATCTGCAGAAAAAGGCAGATAGCCGCCGCAGTGACGCACTGCAGAAATCCGATTGACAAAGACCTCCGCCGTCTGGTCTGCAGCGCCGAAATGGAGCAGGGGATGCGCTTATCCTGTTGCGGTTTTGCGAGGGGGATGGTGCGGCGGTACCAGAGATATTCGCCGGGCTTTAGCTGTCTGGAAACGCCCGAAAGCTGACATTCCGGGGAAAACGGAACCAGAATGCTCAAATCGAAGGAAAGCGGGATTTCTGGTGTTTTTTTTTTTTTGGGAAAAGGCGCATTCCCAACGCCCGTTTAAATTCAAATAAGAAGTACGAACCAGCGACGGTCGCGGATATTCCGGGAGAACGTTATGTTCATCGACCTGCCGACTGAATTTTGTCTGAAGCTGTATCATAATGCCTCTCATTCTGTCCTGCAGCAGTGACAATCCCATGCAGGGCAATCCTTGCGGAGTGGTTTTTATATCTATGATTCCGGATGGGTCCGTGGGCAACATGGCAAAAGCCCCGACCTTGAGGTCTGTAGAGTGTTCTGTGCTGCGCATTCTCACTAATCCTGCATCATCCTATATCAGTATATAGGAATGCGAAATTTTGACAAGAATCGACCCGGAAATGTGCCGCAGTTCGCGTGTCTCTTTTCACAGGAAAACTGAGCTGCGAATCAGCGGAAGGTATCGTAAAAAAATATTTTAACGCACAGAACATCTGTTTGTCAATCAGTTTGTAACTGGATGACAGACGTAAAAATCTGGAATAAAATGATAACAGAGTAAAAAACAGGCTGCCGCAATCCCACTGGCATAAGGCGATGGGAAGTTCACAATGCAGACAGGGGCGATGACGATGAAAGAGCAGGATGACTTGGTGACAGAGAGGCGCTGAAGGAGCGCGAACTTTTAAAGAAGCGGATCACGAAGATCGGACAGCTGGGGAAGGGAGGCAGGCACGGACGGCGCTTTTTGCAGAACGGAGAAGCGCGCGGTTCGACGCGTGTCTCAGTCAAAACGCTACAGCGTTGGGACAGAGAAGGAATTTTAAAAGCAAATCGAACTCCGACCGACAGGCGTTATTATACGTATGCCCAATATCTTCAATTCAAAGGCATAAATATCGAAAATGATAAACGTCAGGCAGTTATTTATGCCAGAGTATCTACAAAAAATCAAAAAGATGATTTGCAGAACCAGGTTGCATTTTTGCGACAGTTTTGTAATGCTAAAGGAATTATAGATCAATGTATCGAGGAGTATGGAAGTGGTCTTAATTACAACCGCAAAAAGTGGAATAAATTATTAAATGAAGTAATGGAACAGAAAGTCAAAAACCATCATCATAACCCACAAAGACAGATTTATCCGATTCGGTTACGATTGGTTTGAAAAATTCTGTATGAAATTCAACACGACGATCGTGGCGGTAAACAATGAAGAATTATCACCACAGGAAGAACTCGTACAGGATATTGTTTCAATACTCCATGTGTTCTCTTGCAGGCTGTATGGACTTCGTAAGTATAAAAAACAGATAGAAAGGGATGCGGAAATTGCTAAAGAGCTTCAAGACGGAAATAAATCCGACGGTCGAGCAAAAAATCAAGATTAACAAGACTATTGGCACTTGTAGGTATGTCTACAACTTCTATCTCGATCACAACAAAGCTTTATACGATAAAGGTGAAAAGTTTATGACTGGCAAGAGTTTTAGCGTATGGCTCAATAATGAGTACATTCCTAATAATCCTGATAAAGTATGGATGAAAGAAGTGTATTCAAAAGCTGTAAAAAAGATCTATAGAAGATGGATGCACTGCATTTACAAGATTTTTTAAACATCAAAGTGCTTTTCCTAATTTCAAAAGGAAAGGTAAGTCTGATGTAAAAATGTATTTCGTAAAGAACAATACTAAAGACTGTAGATGCGAGAGACATAGGTTGAACATACCCACTTTAGGTTGGATACGCATGAAAGAAAAAGGCTATATACCAACAACTAAAGACGGATGGAAAATCAAAAGCGGTACAGTATCCATCAAAGCAGGCAGATACTATGTGTCAGCTCTTGTAGAAATTCCCGACGCTAAGATTGCCAATAATAGCAATGGTGGTATAGGAATTGACTTGGGCTTAAAAAGACTTGGCGATTGTTTCCAATGGTAAAACTTATAAAAATATCAATAAGTCAGCAAGAATTAAAAAATTGAAAAGAAACTGCGTAGAGAACAAAGATGTCTCTCACGCAAAATATGAGAGCTTAAAGAAAGGAGAGTCCACTCAAAAAAATATACAAAAGCAAAAGCTCAAAGTACAAAGACTTCATCATAAAATAGATAATATTCGTACTGATTATATCAATAAATCAATAGCCGAGATAGTGAAAACCAAACCATCTTATATAACTATTGAAAATTTGAATGTATCAGGAATGATGAAGAACAGACATCTTTCAAAAGCTGTTGCGTCACAGAAGTTTTATGAATTTAGAACCAAGCTTAAAGCAAAATGTGATGAAAACGGTATTGAATTAAGAGTCGTAGACAGATGGTATCCATCATCCCAAATATGTCATTGCTGTGGTGCTATCAAGAAAGATTTGAAGCTTTCAGATAGAATATACCGTTGTAATTGTGGCTATGTCGAGGATAGGGATTTCAATGCTGCTCTTAATCTAAGAGATGCTTTAACTTACGAAATTGCATAATAAACGCAAACGTAAGTATGTACTGCGGGCTATCGCAGGAATTTACGACTGAGTGGAGGTGTACACGAACTTGTGAGTAGCGTATTGTTTACAATCGCTTCAGGAAAATCCCAGATCCCCGGGAAATACTACAGCCTCCAGAAGCGATAGCATGCTTCTTGCCGGTGTTCCGAAGCGGAAGACGACCAGACAGTTAAAAGAGCTTCTGCAGAAACAGACTGCCCGGCATATGCTTCCGGTTCTGCAGGAAGAAAGCTTTGGGAAGGTGCGTCTGGAGCCACTTCTTATTTGTGATACGCGTGAATGCCGGGCGGAATTTCGGATCGGGATCGGCAGGATGTATATTGTAAAGGATATTTTTCCATGATCCGCGCGCTTCGGGAGCAAAGCAGCTATTCCTATGGAAAAAGTCTGGAATTTGTTCATATAAAAGGAAGCTTTACCGAAGAATCGCGACCGCTTGTGGAATTTCTGGAGCAGTGGGTTGGCCGTTATGAAAAGGCGTATCTGCAGACGAGCGGTTATTCCTATCTGTATCGGGCAGCGCTCCCGAAAGCCCGGACGATCGTGCTGGATGGCTGGGGACTGGATGGATTTCTGGATGCGATGGGAAACCGGGTATTTTATGTACAGCTGGATGGAACGGAGAGCCGTTGGCATGTCACGGACGCAGCACTGGAACGCAGATTGCAGCTGACGGGAACGGAAGGTGGTGCAGAGCTTTCCCTGGAAAATGTGTTCGGATATGCCTGTGAACGGGATCAGGTGTATTTTAAGGACGGACTGATTTATCGGGTTTCCAATGAAGGGCTGGGAGAAGTGACCGAGTTTTTGGACTGTATGAAAAAGCTCCCGAACCGGACGGCTTTTTTGCAGGAAGAGGATTTGCCGGCATTTTTCAGACAGTTGATGCCGATATTAAAAGAACATTTTCAATGCGAGATCAAAGGAGTCGATGAAAAGCAAACGGAATTGTCGGCAGTAAAATTCCAGTTTTATCTGGATATGCCACAGGAGAAACTGGTCAGCTGTCGTGCAATCGCCTGCTATGGAGAACGGGAGTATAGTGTATACGATCTGACAGGGGATATTGACAGGCGGGATCTTGTCAGCGAGTCGGAAGCAGCGCGGATTTTAAGCTCCTATTGCAATACTTATGATGATCTGAAAAAAGAAATGATTATTTATCAGGACGACGAATTGTTTTATCGTCTCCTGACAGAAGGAATCGTGCAGCTTTCTGCAATCGGTGAGGTGTATGTTTCCGATGCGCTGAAAAAAGTGCGGGTTCTGCCGTCGCCCGGCGTATCCGTTGGAATTTCCATGGGCGGCGACTTGTTGGAGCTGACAGTGTCTTCTCAGGATATGCCGAGGGAAGAGCTGATGGAAATTTTGTCCCGTTATGATCGGAAACGAAAATTCTACCGGCTCAAGAACGGCGACTTTGTAAATATGGAAGAAAATGGTCTGGAATCCCTGCAGGAGGTGCGCCAGGCGCTGCAGCTGACAGATAAGCGAGCTGATGCAGGACAAAATCGAGGTTCCGGCGTACCGGATGCTGTATCTGGATGAGACGCTGCAGGAAAACGCCATGATGGAGGTGATTCGGGATGTATCTTTCGCGAGTCGGATCGAGAAGCTGCAGAATCCGGATTTCGAAAAGGAATATGTGCCGGACTCTTTAAAAGGAATTTTACGGGAATATCAGAAAGCCGGTGCCGCGTGGATTGGAATGCTTTACAGTAACCAGTTCGGCGGAATTCTGGCGGACGATATGGGGCTTGGAAAAACGCTGCAGGTCATCAGCTTCCTATTAGTAGAGCACACCGGATGCAGCCTGATCGTCTGTCCGGCGTCACTTGTTTATAACTGGAAGCATGAGCTGGAACGGTTTGCGCCTTCGCTGAAAGCGGATATGGTAACGGGAAATGTTCAGCAGCGCAAGGAAGTTTTGGATCGCTGGAAAGAAGTGGATGTATTGATTACGTCCTATGATCTGCTCCGTCGGGATATCACAGACTATCAGGAGCTTCATTTTTTCTGCGAGGTGATCGATGAAGCGCAGTATATCAAAAATCACGGAACGCAGGCGGCGAGGGCAGTCAAGCAGGTTCAGACCGGATTCCGGCTTGCGCTGACAGGTACACCGATAGAGAACCGGCTGAGTGAACTGTGGAGCATTTTTGATTATCTCATGCCCGGGTATTTGTACAGCTATCAGCGGTTTCGGACAGAGCTGGAACAGCCGATTGTCCAGCATAAGGACGAAGACGCTGCGAAGCGGCTGCAGCGGCTGATCCGTCCATTCGTCCTGCGGCGCCTGAAAAAAGAAGTGCTGCAGGATTTGCCGGACAAGCTGGAGGAAAACCTGTATGCCGATATGGATGGGGAGCAGCAGGAGCTGTATGATGCCCATGTCAGACGTATGAAGCTGATGCTGGAGGAAAAATCCGACGAGGAAATCCGGACGGATAAGATCGAAATTCTGGCAGAACTGACGCGCCTTAGACAGCTTTGCTGCGATCCGGCGCTTTTGTATGATAATTATAAAGGAGGATCTGCAAAGACAGAGCTTGTGCGTGGGCTGATCCGAAACGCAGTGGAAAACGGGCACAAGGTACTCCTGTTTTTCTCAGTTTACAACGATGCTGGAACGCCTGTACCGGATTTTGGAGGAGGAAAAGATTGCAAGCCACATGCTGACCGGCGCGACTCCGAAAGAAAAAGAGAATCGAAATGGTGGAGTCGTTTGCGCACGATGAAGTTCCGGTATTCTGTATTTCCCTGAAAGCGGGAGGAACCGGGTTGAATCTCACGGCAGCAGATGTGGTGATCCACTACGATCCGTGGTGGAATATCGCAGTACAGAACCAGGCGACAGACCGTGCCCACCGGATCGGGCAGAAAAAATGTGGTCAATGTTTACCGGATTCTTGCCAAAGGGACGATTGAAGAGAAAAATCGTGGAGCTGCAGGAACGCAAGCTGCAGCTTTCAGACAGAATCCTCGGAGGGAGAGCCTGCAGGCGCAGGGTCTGACCCGCGAGGAACTGTTGGAACTGCTTTGCGGTGACTGTCAAATTCAGGATACGGCTCTCTGGCAGGCGTGCAGCAGATGCTCGTGCTCATATTTTTCCTTGGTTGCCATACCGCCGCGGATATGGCGCTCGGATTTGTTGATATCGCCTTTCGGGCTTCTTTTGCCAGAGCCGGATTGACCTGCATCAGACGTTCCGTGATATCTTTATGTACAGTGGATTTGCTGATTCCAAACTGGCGGGCAGCTTGTCGGACGGTCGCGTTGGATTCGATAATATAGCCGGCTACTGCCAGGGCACGTTCTTCAATATATTCTTTCATAAAATCCCCTAAAGAACATTTTTTACAAGATATTACGGGGACAGGGAAAATATGCTATACTCAGCGTAAGGGAAAAAGCCAGACAAATGAGAAATAAAAACCGCATATTTTGCGGGATGGAGGGGAAAAATGCTTTATTCGGGAAGGATCTGCGGAAGCTGATTATACCGCTGATCATTGAACAGATTCTTGCAATTGCTGTTGGAATGGCGGATACGATTATGGTTTCTGCGGCGGGAGAAGCGGCGGTTTCAGGCGTTTCACTGGTAGACACGGTCAACATTTTGCTGATCAATGTGTTCTCTGCTCTGGAAAACATTTCCTTGGGAAAAGAAAAGAGGACGCATGTAAGTCGGCATGGCAGATCTTATTGTTCGCCACACTGCTCGCGTTCGTTATTTCCGTTATTTTTATAACGGCACATGATCCGCTGCTGCGTCTGATGTTCGGTAAAATCGAGGATGACGTTATGAAGGCGAGCAAGACCTATCTGATTATCACGACGTATTCGTTTGTTGCACTTGCCATATATAATTCCTGTGCGGCGTTGTTTCGGGCGATGAACGAATCAAAGGTGACGATGTGGGTATCCTTGCTGATGAATGTAATCAATGTGGTCGGCAATGCGATCTGCATTTATGGTTTGCACATGGGCGTAGCAGGCGTTGCGATCCCGACTACCATTTCCAGATATGTAGCGGCAGTTGTGATTTTTTTGTTGATGTTCCAAACCAAAAAAGAAATCAACCTCTGCGGGCAGATTACCTGGAAGTTTAATGGCAGTCTGATTAAGAAGATCCTGTATATCGCGATTCCAAACGGTCTGGAAAATAGCATGTTCCAGCTGGGTAAAATTCTCGTTATGAGTGCAGTCGCAACAATGGGGACTTCTGCGATCGCTGCAAATGCGGTTACGGGCACAATTGCGAACTGGAATAACCTGCCGGGCTTTGCCATCAACCTTGCGATCGTATCGGTAGTCAGCGTATGCGTTGGCGCAGGAAAATATGACCAGGCGCGTTATTATACCAGACGTCTTTGCAGGGATGCGATGATCGGGATCAGCTGTCTGTCGATCATTCTTTACCTGTCAGCTCCGATACTGGTAACCTTTTTCAATCTCGGACCGGATGCAGCTCAGCTGACGATTCAGATTGTACGGATCCATGCGGTTGCAAGTGCATTTCTTTGGATGCCGGCGTTTGGCGTTCCGAATACACTGAGGGCAGCAGGCGATGTAGTCTGGCCGATGAGTGTTGCTATTTTTTCCATGTGGGTATTTCGAGTCGTGCTTGCTTACGTATTCACTTATGTTTGTCACTTTGGCCTGGTTTCCATTTGGGTGGCGATGTTTATCGACTGGGTTGTGCGGGAAATCTTCTATGTGCTCCGATATAAGGGACATAAATGGGAGCATTTTGCGCAAAAAAGTTGAAATAAGGTTACCGAATTGCAGTGACTTTAGACGGTGAATGATTAATCGGTGCGATGGTCGATCTTTTTCGTAAATCAGAAAAGGAAACGGCATGGAAAAAAACCTTTGACAGAACAGGGGATTCCAACTATAATTGTTCATTATGATGATATCAGGTCAGTGGTCATGGAGTGCGGGTACACTTTTTCGGACTGTTGGCCCTGTTGTTTCAAAATTAACTCGAGGAGGAGACGAATGGATCGGGAACTTGTTATTGTTCTTGACTTTGGCGGACAGTACAATCAGCTGATTGCCAGAAGAGTCAGAGAATGTAATGTATATTGTGAAGTGCATCCTTATACGCTCAGTCTGGATAAGATCCGGGAAATGAACCCTAAGGGTATCATCTTTACAGGTGGTCCCAACAGTGTATACGGAGAGGATTCCCCCAGATGCCCGAAAGAGATATTCGAAATGGGTATTCCGATTCTGGGAATCTGTTATGGATCACAGCTTATGTCCTATATGCTGGGCGGCAGCGTAAAACTGCGCCTGTCAGCGAATATGGTAAGACTGAGGTTGCAGTGGATACAGAATCTGCATTATTTAAAAAATGTATCCCCCAGCACGATCTGTTGGATGAGTCATACCGATTATATTGAAAAAGCACCGGAGAAATTCAAAATTACAGCCCATACACCAGTGTGTCCGGTTGCAGGAATGGAAAATGCAGAGAAGAAGCTGTATGCAGTACAGTTCCATCCGGAGGTTATGCATACTCAGGAAGGCACTAAGATGCTTTCCAATTTCGTATATGATATCTGTGGATGCACAGGCGACTGGAAGATGGATTCTTTCGTGGAGACAACGATCCACCAGATCCGTGAAAAGGTCGGCGACGGTAAAGTGCTGTGCGCACTGTCCGGCGGTGTGGATTCTTCTGTAGCAGCCGTTCTGCTGTCCAAGGCGATCGGCAAGCAGCTGACCTGTGTCTTTGTGGATCATGGTCTGCTTCGTAAAAACGAAGGAGATGAAGTAGAAGCTGTATTCGGCCCGGACGGTCAGTACGACTTAAACTTTATCCGCGTAAACGCACAGGGAACGTTTCTATTCCAAACTGGCGGGTGTTTCTGATCCTGAAAAAAACGTAAGATTATTGGAGAAGAATTTATCCGAGTATTCGAAGAAGAAGCAAAGAAAATCGGTGCTGTGGATTTCCTCGTACAGGGAACGATTTATCCGGACGTAATCGAGAGTGGTCTCGGTAAATCTGCCGTGATCAAGTCTCATCATAACGTAGGCGGTCTTCCGGACTGCGTTGATTTCAAGGAAATCATCGAGCCGTTGCGTCTTCTGTTTAAAGATGAGGTTCGTCGTGCCGGTCTGGAACTTGGCATTCCCGAATACCTTGTATACCGTCAGCCGTTCCCCGGTCCTGGTCTGGGTGTTCGTATTGTAGGCGAGGTGACTCCGGAGAAAGTTCGCATCGTTCAGGATGCAGACGCTATCTACCGCGAAGAGCTTGCCAAAGCAGGCTGCGACAAAGGACTGGGACAGTTCTTTGCAGCGCTGACCAACATGCGTTCTGTTGGCGTTATGGGCGATGAAAGAACCTACGATTATGCAGTTGCGCTGCGCGCAGTCATCACATCCGATTTTATGACCGCAGAAGCTGCAGAAATCCCGTTTGACGTGCTGTTCAAAGTTATGACCCGCGTCATCAATGAGGTGAAAGGCGTCAACCGCGTACTCTACGATTTGACGAGTAAACCGCCTGGGACGATTGAGTTTGAGAACGGATGAGAACAGAAACAGTTCTAAACATATCATTTCTATTCCAGAGAGCAGCCGGGAAGAAATGTTTGAACTGGCAAAGAAAGAATTCTTAAATGAAAACGGTACTTTAAATGGTGATACTACCAAAAGAGAGAGCGTATATAACAATTTATACAGAAAAATGGATAAGGATGACCGCTTATCAGCAGGCTGGACAATGGAACAATATGAACATCAATACAGACAGGCATTTGCAGAAGCTGCAAAAGCCGCAGATTCTACATGGAGAGCTGGTAAACCAATACCGGCTGGTGCATTGGATGGTATTACAAGGGAGTCGGCGGAAAGTGGCAGGAAGTCAGTAGATATAAAGTTATAGATAGATTTATTTGTGAGCCACGAGGTGAAACTAAGATAATGGGTTTTAAGGAGGAAAAATAGGATATGAAAATATCTAATTACATGAATAATACGAATTCAATAATGGAAAAAAATACTGATAAAGTACAGAAAGGAAATAGTCAGACAAACGAAAAACATACAGTGGGGCAATCAGTGAAGCTTTCGATTTCTAATGAGGGATTGGAGTATTATCGTAATCGTATACAGCAGAGTGGACAGGAAAAATATGATGATGTGGTTCAAAGAAAGGAACTGTTAGCGAGTAAAAAAATCAGTGATATTGATTATAGTTATGAAATTCAAAAGAAGGCAGCACAGCAGAATCAAAATGTTGATACAGGAAAAAGTGCCTTAAATATTACTGACAAGGCAAATAATTATGTTAAAGCATACGCAGAATTATATGATGAAATTGTGA
>VOFB01001618.1_pt1 | contig 30475 bp, 54 predicted proteins | sample 5384141 | NCBI WGS metagenome assembly VOFB01 (sample SAMN12384721, study PRJNA508395) | human gut metagenome | isolation source: healthy gut A | host: Homo sapiens | reverse complement strand
GCATTCGGATGATAGATGAGCATTCCGTCCGAGGACACCAGCCAGACGTATCCGTTGCTTCCGATGGTGTAAGTGCTTAACACCTCTGTCACATGATCCAGCGAAATATCCATTCCCGCAGCGCCAAGCATTGCCACCTTCATCGTATACCGGCGTTGCCGCACTCAGAATAATCTCTCCGGTGCTGGAATCTATGTACGGTTCGGTCAGGACTGTTTTCCCGGTCTCAATGCAGGAATACCATGCACGCCCTATAATGTCCCAGCCGTCCGGGAAGTGTATCCGTCCGACTGCGTAATGACGCTCGCATCCAGATCCGCAATCCACACCGCCATCACATTCTCGCTGTCCGCTCCTGCAGCATCGACGAGATATTTTCACATCTCCCATCGCTTTGCGCTTAAAATATATCTCCCGCCTTTGTCTCCGATAAAACCGACCCCAGATCTGCGGATTTAACGCCAACGTCTGTGTCACTCTCTCGTATTTTTCAAAAAACCGCCAGACTGTTGGACGCTGATTCCGACTCAGAAATTGAAACTGCGCTTGTTTTATTGTAATAAACCGTCTGTCCCCATGATAATGATAACTTCCCGACAATATACGCGATCAACACGCTTCTGCCGATTCTTTTGACGGATCTCCTGCAATTTTTCCTTTCCTGTTACCTTCCGCTGCGTTTTTCCCATAACCATTCTCCTTCTCTGGTGCCCGTCAATACTTCCATTATAGTGCTATCCTCCCATGTGCGCAACGAAATTTTTCGTAATTTTCGCAATTTACGAAAAGTTTTCTGTCACTTTTATTTTCTCCATTTAAATCCAGTCTTTCAGCGCTTTGAATTCAAAAATAAGACGGAAACCATCTTCCATCTTATCCTTCTTCCGTCCTTGCCATCTTCTGATATTTTCCCGCATTCAGCATCCGGCTTCTTTTGAGCATGTTTCTGCCGTCCGCTTAATTTACGATTTCTGTAATACTCCAATTCCTCTCGAAGTTCTGCATTCTCTTTTTCCAACTCCTCAATTCTTCTTAATGCCTCTTCAAGTGTTACCGATTTCTCCATTACTCTGTCCTCCATTCATGTCATTCTCGTTTTGTCTATATTATAAATAGCTGTGTCTCTTTCGTCAATCCGATTATGTCATGTTGCGTCTTCGGTCTCTCCGGTGTGCCGCACAGGTCAGCCACGTACAACTGTACGACTTCTTTTCCTTCTGTCTTTCCTGAATTTTTCACCTTGAGAGAAACTGTCAGTATATCCTCATCCGTCATTTGAGCCGATGACAAAGTCAGATCCCCATAAGTAAATTCCGTGTAAGACAGCCCATGTCCGAATGCATACCGCACCGGAACTTTCTTTGTATCATAATAACGGTATCCGACAAAGATATCCTCGCCATATAACACCCGCTTTCCATTTCCCGGAAAATGAAGGAAGCTCGGATTATCTTCCAGCCGATACGGGAATGTCTCCGCCAGCCTGCCGGACGGATTTGCTTCCCCGAATAACAGCCGGTCGCAGGCTTCGCCAACGCCCTGACCTCCTAGATACATTTCAAGGATCGCGCTTACCCGGTCTGCCCATGGCAGTTCTACCGGACTTCCATTGTGGAGTACCACTACAACATTAGGCTGTACTTTCAACACTTCTTCGATCAGCCGGTCCTGGCATTTTGGCAGCTTCATGGATGTTCTGTCATACCCTTCCGACTCAAATATCTCAGGCAGCCCGGCAAAGATTACCGCGACGTCTGCTTCTGCAGCAGTCCGAAAGCGCTTTTTCCAGCTCTTGTTCCGTCATCGAGTCATTTTCGTTAGAAAATCCTTTTGCATAAGTCACGCTACGCCCTTTTTCTCCGGCAGCATCCAATGCCGAAACAACCCTGAACGGATTGATATGGCTGGAGCCGCCGCCCTGATACCGCGGCTTTTCGGCAAATTCCCCTATATAGGCAACCTTTCTGTCTGTATTCAGCGGAAGTATACCGTTATTTTCCAGCAGGACCGCACATTCCGTCTCAATATCAGCTGCTTTTTATGATCTGTTTCCTTATCAGATATAACTTCCGGACGATGCTGCTCTTCACCGGCAAATACAACATTCAATACCCGCTCCACCGCTTCATCCAGCACAGCTTCGTCCAGTCTTCCTCCTGTACTGCTTTCACAATCTGTCTGTCATTGTATCCTCCGGAATAAGGCATCTCCAGATCCAGTCCGGCCTGCAGTCCTTTCACACGGTTATTTACAGCGCCCCAGTCACTGACGACGCAGCCTTTGTATCCCCATTCTTTTCTCAGGATATCTGTCAGAAGATATCTGTTTTCCGAAAGCATATTCTCCATTTATTTTGTTGTAGCTACACATGACGGTTCTTGGAGCTGATTCTTTCACCGCTTCCTCAAACGCAGGCAGATAGATTTCCCTGAGCGCACGTTCTGACACCTCGGAAGATATCGTCATACGTAGTGTTTCCTGGTTATTCAGTGCGAAGTGCTTAATGCTTGTCCCCACGCCCTGACTCTGTACTCCGCGGATATATGCCGATGCCATCCTACCTGCCAGATATGGATCCTCCGACAGATACTCCAAGTTCCGCCCGCATAACGGGCTCCTTTTTAATATTCACCGCCGGGCCAAGCAGCATGCTTACATTCTCGGCCTGACACTCCGCTCCCAGCGTCTCTCCCATCCGTTCCATCAGGTCAACATCGAAGCTGGAGGCTGTTGCACAGGCTGCTGGGAAACAAACGGCCTTCACACTTTCATTCAATCCCAGATGATCCGTTTCCCTTCCTGCTTTCTCAGTCCGTGAGGGCCGTCCACCATCATAACTGACGGAATGTTCAGTCGTTTGATTTCTTTCGTATGCCAGTTATCAGCGCCCGAGCAGAGACTTTTGCCTTCTCTTCCAGCGTCATTTTTGAAATCAGTTCCTTTATTCTGTCCATCGCAAAAGTTCTCCATTCTTTTTCTTAATACTGATTGATCATCTGTGACTCTGCCTCTTCACGGCTAATCTCACCATTGTTGCATTTTGCCATCAGCTGGACATCATGGTCATTAAGCTTGTAAAGGCGAAGCATAAGCAGAGTGCAAATACCCCCGATAATGCTGCCAAGACAGCTGAATGTCCATAATTTATCGGCAAATCCTGCCGCCTGAACAACGCCTTCTCCCTTCCCGGAAGCCGATTAAAGTTAACGCAAACACACTGACTGCTGTTGCGATCGCTCCATTTAATTTTGTAAAAAATGTCTGCGCTGCAAACGTTACACCACGCATTTTTAATCCTGTCTTGTACTGTCCATACTCGTAGCAGTCCGGCGTAAACTGATACTGCAGTATAACTGCTATTCCCAGCGGAATTCCTCCTAAGGCATTTAAAGTCACATACACCGTCATATTCATACCCGGCCATGAATCTTACAATTCCCAGAAGTAAAGCGAAAACATATGAAATATAGAAGACTTTAAATTTGTCATATTTCTTGCATAATTCTACTGCCATAACCGCACCGATTAAGGTCGGAATAATCACCGTCATCGAAACATATGAGGCAGCTTCTTCACCGCCAAGGCAGTACCGGGCAACGTATAAGCCCCAATTTGCACCAACATTAAGCAGGCTGCTGATGAGCGGAGCCGCAAAGAAAATCAATAAATATTTGTTCTTTCGCAGACATTCTACCATATCTCGCAATGTATAACTTTCTTCTGCCCCGTCATTCAGGACTCTTTCTTTTTCAATTACTCTCTCTTGCGAACAGACAGATTGGAATCATCATAACAACTGACAAAAGAGATAACACAATTACTGTTGTCGCCCAGCCGCCTAACCGCTGCCGTACCAACGGCAGGACAATTCCTGTAACAATACCTGAAAAAATAACAAACATCCTTCCTATACTGTTTAGTGAAATACGTTCCTTCTGGTCCGTTGTCATCGTGGTGACAATACCAAAAATCGGCACATCACAAAAGGGTATAGGCTGTATCCCATAACATATAAGCAAGTGTTGCCCATATGATTTTAGCCATCATGGGAATCCCGGTAGGTATTGTAAAAAGAAGAATGGTCGCCACCGGAATCGCTATGACAGATATTTGAAGCCACGGCAGGAATTTCCCTTTCTTAAAATTCACCTTATCCATGATCATACCGAAGATCGGATCGTTGATGGCATCCCACACTTTCGTGATCAGCGCCACGATCGCAACCAATGCTGCCGTTATGCCGATATCTGTAAAATATGTAGTCATATATCCTACCAGTCCATAGAATACATTCTGTCCCATAAAATACAAACCATAACTGATTTTTTCTCTTTTGTAACTGAATTTTCCATTTCGTTATCCGTCCTTTCATTGTTTGACTCAATTATAAATAATTCCAAAGGGCAAATCACCAACGATATATAAGTAGTTTACCGACGAAACTTAATATAATCATCATCTTTCTAAAAATTGATATAAGTATTCTTCCATCTTAGGCGTCCACCATTCCAGATATCCTGCCTGCGTCGGATGAACCGGATCTGCCATATAAACTTCATATTCTTTTCAGAAACGTCATTCATCTCCTCGTCATTCCAAAGGTCGATCACGCCTATTCCATATTTATCCTGAAGCTCAAATAATACATCTACCATCTGCTGATACTGTTTACTGTCATATTTTGTTCCGGTATAAAAGATCACGGGACAATTCCATGTCTGCTTTGCATATACAGTGATATATTCCATTGCTCCTGTTATTGTCTGTGTATCAAAATCCTCCAGATTTTCTGAACTGCTAAGTTCTCCATCGGCATTTCCTTCGACGCGTCATTCGTGGAAAGCTGGCAGACAAATGCATCGAATTTCTCATCTGTACCGATATTATTTTTCATCCTCTGGATATAAGACGTCTTTCCGTTATCCACTAAAGTAGTGCCGCTTACGGCTTCTTTTACATACTCACAGCCATTTCTGTAAGAGATATAATCTGCAAAAGAAACATCCATTGAGTACAGACCTAATGTTACAGATGATCCAAGGTAGCAGATGCGCTTCCCTCCAAGAGGGCTGTTTTCTAACGGTTCTATATTTTCCAGACTGTATTTTCTGCGTTTCCCGGCATTTTTTTTCAGCTTTCTTCCAGACAAAATCAAACGGTCCTCCACCGCCTACTGCTCCTACTAAATATGTCAGGCCGATTCCCACAGCCAGAATCAGAATTAAAACGATACTTAAGGTGATCTTCAATATTTTCTTTTTCATAATCCTTAACTCCTTATTATTTTCAACTTTCATATTAAGAGAACTGACCGTCTGTATTTATCGGTCAGTTCTCGCAAATACTGTCATTTTGTTTTCTTTGATTCTTTATTCAAACTGATATATTCCGCTCCCCACCTCATACAATCTGCCATCCGGCAGTTTTACAGCGGCAGTTGTGTTACAGGGGATTTTTACTTTCAGCTTAAATTTCCTTCGTCCATACTCCACCTGACTGCGATTTCCCCATACTCACTTATATAGGTACGTTTTGCACTTGTAAACGCATTATTCGTCTCCGGCGCAATCACAATCTTCTTAAATCCGGGAGCAGCCATATCAATGCCGCTTATCTTCCGGAACATCCAGTCGTCCACGCATCCAAAGGCATAGTGGTTCAGGCTTGTCATAACCGGAGACCCGTCCTCCTTGTAAGAAATGTAATTTTCCCAGATTGTTGTCGCTCCCTGCTTCACCTCATAAAGCCATGACGGGCACTTTGTCTGGAGCAGGATTTTATATGCCTTGTCCATCCTGCCGATCTTACAGAGTGCATCCAGCAGATACGGTGTCGTCAGGAATCCTGTATCCAGACAATCCCCGTTTTCTTCTATCTTGCGGATCAAATGTCCAGCGATACTTTTTTCTTCCTTTCAGGAGCAAGATCAGATGCGATTGCCAGCACATAACTGCCCATAAAATCAAGAGGCATCTTCCCATCATCATCGATCAGTCCTTTTGAATGGCAGATTTCATTCTGGACGCAATGTCATCATAGTATAATTCGTCTGATGTATGCCCGAGGAGTGCTGCTGTATCTGCCATGATCCGACAGGAATTCCATCCAAAGATTGGCGCGCAGTATACAGAAGTATTGATAGGTTTTGCAGCGCTTTGGTCTGCTCCGTCTACTGTCTGGCTCGGTATGAGCCACTCCCCCGTACTGATGTCCTGTATTCCACAGATACTGGTCAATTTCTTTTGGATGTTTCATCTTGCCTCTACGCTTCTTTGCAGTGTTGATGATATAGTCGCACCACTTTTTCATTGTGTCATACTGCTCTCTCAGTATCCTGATATTTCCTGTAAGCTGATACATGCTCCACGGTACGATACAGGCGGCATCTCCCCATCCTGCTTCTCCCACCGGTTCAAAATTGCGATATACGATCCGATTCAGTTTCTCCAGTAATTCATAGATTCCGGTAAGGGGGATCACATTGGGGATCGCCCCATTTTTCTGCTGACTGCAGGTCATATTACGCAGCCATCTTGTCAGAAAAGGGGTTACATTTTCGTTGAGCATGGCTGTTCTTGCATAAATCTGGATATCTCCGGTCCATCCGCCTTTTTCTCTCTGCGGACAGTCCGTGGGGATTGAGAACAGATTCGACCGCTGAGACCATCTTGTATTTTCGTAAAGCCGGTTTATATCTTCGTTGGACGTCTCAAAAGTTCCCAGATCCTCATTGTCAGAAGACAGGACAATCGCTGTGAAATCCTCCGGACTCACCGGCTGATCGCATGTCACTCTCACATAGCGGAAACCGTGATATGTAAAATGCGGTATATATTCTGTAAATTTCCGTTTGAAATATAAATATCGCTTTGTTTTGTCCTGTTTTTCTCTGACATGAAAATATTATTGAAATAGTTTCCATATTGATCCAAGAGTTTCAAAATGATCTAATACCATTTTGTTCCGGCAGGCAGTTTGCTTTTTTACGCGCAGAACCCCCGCCAGTTCTGCCCGAAGTCAATGATCGTCTCGTCTTTCGGGCTGACTGTCATTCCGACTGCCGGTACTTCCTTTACCGGGCGCACCGGTTCCCCGTACTGAGCTACCAGGTTCGCGTAAGATTTTCCGCATGGGATACCTGCTTTCCAGCTGCTGTCATCGAATCCGCAGCAGTTCCAGTTTTCCTGTTCCATCCGTGCGTCATAGAGTTCGCCTGCAAACAAATCTGAAGACCGGACCGGACTTTCCGAAACCTTCACAGCATCATCGGACAGCACAATTTCACTCGTTCCGTCTTCATAATCAATCTTTATCTGAAATAACACAGAATGTTCGGCTTTAAACTTCCTGCTTCTCGGTTTAAAGTTCGCGCTGTCATACCAGCCGTCCCCCACTAACATTCCTATGACATTTCTTCCCTCTCTCTCAAAGAACGGGGTCACATCATAAGTCTGGTAACACAGATATTTAGAATAGACGGTAAATTCCGGAGCAAACTCTCTGTCGTCCGGACGTATTCCGTTCATGCTGAGCTGATATGCTCCGTGGCATGTGGCATAGACGCGTGCCGTTTTATACCGTCTCGTGCGTCAAATTCTTTGCGGAAATATTCTGCCGGATTCTGCCCGCCGGTTCCAGGTTTTACCTTTTCATCGGGAACGGAGATTTCACCCACTCGGCCGTCCATTCTTTCTTCATAAATCCCGTCTCAAAGGATGAGGATGCCGCCGCCTTTTCTCCGTTATTAACCGTCACTTTCACTGTCCAGCTATAGTCACTGAGACTTTTCAATGGTTTCCCGTTGTACTCTACAAAAGTGCTTTTTATCACTTTCTATCACCCCGGAATCCCACTACTTCTCCCAGACTTGTCACTGTGATATGATAGGATGTCTGCATCACATTCTTTTCATCACTAATGATTACCATGAAAAATAAGGTACTTCGTCCACGCATGGTCTATATTGACTGTTTACCTTAAGTCTTGTAAGCTCCATAGCAACCCTCCTGATTAGAATTTTGCCAGTGCAATATCCAGCATCTGTGCTTCCTCTGGTTTGATTTCTCCTGCGAATGTTTTCGCGACATCTCTAAGCGAAAGTCCATATGCAATATCGGAATCATATCCACTTCCATCATTTGAGAAAGAAACGCGCGAATATCCGGATGGTTCAGCAGTTCTTCCATTGTCGAATCTATGCTATATCTCTTTTTTAATGGTTCTGATGCTTCATATACAACTTCATATTCTCCGGCTTTCACATGGCAGATTCCATTTTCCAACTCTTCAAATAATGGATTTTCTTTATCTTCATATATGCATTCTGGTGCATAAGGGAGAACCACTTCTGCCTTGCCTCCAAACGGAACCGTAACAGTGATGGTGATTTTATTCCCCTCTAATATCTCCCAGCCGCACTGATAGCATCCGGTTGCCGAATCATAAACAGCTTTTACATATTTCAGTTCGCTATTTACTTTTGGACTGATTCGCATCACCTTGCCTCCCGGGCTCTGTTCCATCACATCAATTCCAGCCGCATGGCGGAAGATCCACTCCAATACAGCGCCGTAAGAATAATGATTTAGACTGTTCATCCCCGTGCTGGAGACATGGCCGCTCTCATCCAGTGAATTCCAACGCTCCCACACGGTCGTTGCCCCCAGCTTCACTTCATGGAGCCAGCCCGGGTATTCCTTATTCAGAAGCAGCCGGTACGCCGCGTCTGTCATTCCATGATCAGTCAGGACATTGCACAAAAAGCGGTGTTCCTACAAACCCGGTATTCAGTTTATTTTTGTTGTCCCGGAGGAGTTTTTTCATCATCTGCTTTGTCAGTTCTTCATTTTCAGACAGATGATACTTCAGCGCAAGAATAAGCCCTGTCTGCGTCTTCACCGCACATCTTCCTGTGGAAGTAAAATATTCTTCTTTCACTGCCCGCCACTGACGGTCTGCGATTTCCTGATATTCCTGTCTCGTTTCTTCCAGTCCAAGCACCTCTGCTGCTTTTGCAACAATCTGTGCACTTGCCGCATAGTAGATATCCGCGATATATGCTTCATCGGTCGCCCCGTACACACTGTTCGCGGCAGCGCCTGTACGGTCGAGAGCCAGCCAGTCTCCATAATGGAAGATCTGTCTCCATCCGTGATGATCTCCGTCAATCCTGCGAATATAATCAACCCATGCCTTCATGCTCTCAATCTGGCTTTCCAGGATTGTTTTGTCCCCCTGAACAAATATACGTTCCAGGGGATGATACATGCGGCGTCTCCCCATGCGCAGGAACATTTTGTCGGTCGAATGTGGGGACAATCTCCGAACCATTCCGTCCGCCAGAAGCTGTTCCTGATACATGTCATATAAATATTTCCGGTAAAACGCGTAGGTATCAGCCAGATAGCTTGCAGTCGCAGAAAATACCTGTGTATCCCCTGTCCAGCCCATTCTCTCATCTCTTTGCGGGCAGTCTGTAGGCACATCCAGGAAGTTTCCTTTCATCCCCCATTCGATATTGAGATCAATTTGTTCACAAGATCATTCCCTGTCTCGATTGCCCCGATGCTCTCATAATCGCTGTAAAGAACAAGCGCCGTGAAATCCTCACATACGAAAGATCCCTAATCCCGGTCACTTTCACATATCGATAGCCATAGTATGTATAAATGGGCGTAATCACCTTTTTCTGTACCATCAGAAACATAAATGTACTCCGAAAGTGCAGTTCTTAAATTCTCGTTATAGAAACATCCGTCCTGAAGCACCTCTCCCGTCTGAATCCTGATAGTTGTCCCCGCCGGCTCATGTACACGCAGCCGGAAGATCCCTGCGATCTCCTGCCCCAGATCAAATACCTCTTCTCCGGCAGGCGTATGGATCAGCTCTGCCGGCTTCATCTCCTCCTGTACCTTAACTGGAAGAGATAACCGTTCCATAAGCCGGCCTTTCGGAACCTTTGCGATCCGCGCAGGAGACTCCTCTACCGGTGGCAGCGTATCATCTCTTCTCTCACCGTCATAGATATTGGAAAACCACAAATTGCTTCTTGTAACTGACCAGGTTTCATCAGAACTGATTACATCTTTCGTTCCGTCTTTGTACTCTATGTGAATCTCCGCAATCAGCTTCCACTCGTCACCGTAATATGCTTCCCGCTCCGGATCATTGAAACCGAACCTGCCTTTATACCAGCCGTTTCCGAGAAGAACAGACAGCACACCGCCTTGTTCTGCCTGTTTCGTGATGTCATACGTCTGATACTGGATCCACTGGTCATAATATTGCAGTACGGAGTCAGATACTCATCACCGATTTTCTCCGGATTTTCTTTATTTTCCCCAGAGAAAATATGCCTCATACAATCCCAGGCCGCAAATGTACAGTCTTGCGCTTTTCACTTCTTTTGCCGGACGAATTCTCTTTGAGAAAAATCGGATGCCGTTCCTGACTGCTGTCACGTAATCCACCTGCCCGTCCACGGTTCATCCATTTTGGCGGTCTCAAAAACTGCGTGTCTGATTCGATCACTTCCTCTGCATCTGTTGTCACAATAACTTTCCAGTAATATCTTGTATACGGCTGCGTTTCAAATTCTACTCTTGTAGAGAGGCTGTCCAACTCCTGTTTCACCTGTATCGTAACAGATATCTGTAAAAGGTTTTGTTCTTGCTGATAATCCTTGCATGTTTCTGTTCCTGTCCTCTGCCGCCTTTCACTTTCCATGAAAATACCAACGGTTTCAGATAAAACCCTAAAGGGTTTGTGGATATGATTTGTTTTTGCCGCATAAATCTTGCCCATGCTGATACTCCTTCTCTATCATTCTTATTCACTTATACCCGCTTTTGACCGTTTCTCCCTCATCAGACATATCTGCTCATTCAATTTTTCCTTGGTAATAGGATAACCTTTTTTAGAAGATCACAATGGCCACCACATTTACGATTGCCGGCAATATTAGCACACAGAGGACGATCACATTAATCACATCGTCATTCTGTACTGCCGCCTTACTGTCAAATCCTGCTAACTGCAGCAGATACCCCGGAATCGCACCACCGATTCCCATTGCACACTTGGAGACAAAGCTGGAAAGAGATGCGACAGCACCTTCTGCCCTAATTCCCATAGACACTTCGATATAATCTGTATTATCTGCCTGTATTCCATAATTAAGAGGTGCTGCAAAGCCAGCTCCTATTCCTGCAATCAATACAGAGACAATAAGAAGGGGAATGTTCCTCACATCCAACAGACGGATGATTGGTGCCAGTCCTGCAAGTGCAAGTCCAATCGCATACATTTTCTTCTTTCCAAACCTTCCAATCAGATTACCAATGACCATTGTAGCCGGAAAACAGTAACACATGTAATAAGCGTAATAATAGACGCCAACGTCAGATCTTCAAAAATATATGTATAAAAAGTATGTATTTGCTGCATTCACGATATTGCTTCCAATCGAATATAACAGTACAGCAAGGAATGTAATGTACACCGGCTTCTGACTGAGAATCTTGAATAATTTTTTACAGAATAGCTGTTCTCCATCTGTGGTTTTACACGTTCTTTTTACTCCCATGGTTCCTATAATAGAGAAGAAAAAAAAAATCACTGCTGTCATGATCAGAACAAGATTAATATATCCCTGTTTGTTAGAAGTATCTCCAAGAATAAGTGGAGCTGCCACACCGATTACAAGCGCCCTGATCACATATGCAAAGCCCTTTTGATTGTACTTAAGCTGTTCCTTTCTTTCATATCTTCTGTCATAACCGGCAGAAGACTGTTCAGCGAAATATCCATGACTGGGAACAACACACCAAGCAGAATATACGATACATATGCGCCAGTTTCCCCGATGTTGATAACATAGGTCCAAACCAAAGTAGAAGGAAATTGGCGCTACACAGAATTGTTCCCAGAATCAATGTCGGTCGGAAATGTCCCATTTTTCTGGTCGGAAGATGGTCGATTATAAATCCAACTAACGGATCGTTAATGGCATCTAGAAAGCGAAAGTGCGAGAACAGTGTCGCACATGCAGCAGGACTCAAGCCGCATATATTTGGTATAAAAATTAGTAAATATCCGTTGATCAGTGTCATAACCGGAATGTTTCCAAAGTTTGCCATTGCAAAATGACAGCTTTTCTCTCATTTTTATCTTATCTTGATTCATATTTTATTCTCACTTTCCTCTTCTGCACACAGAGCATTTAACTCCACGATCATCTGCCCGGAATAACGCTTAAAAATGATTTCAGCGGCATCTGCGAATAATTTCCGGAGTCACAAGCTGTACCTCCCCATCTTCTTTCTTAGGTTCTTCTCCTGTGATATCCCCTCAAGATACTCCATCATTTTCCCTGCTGTCTTCGGGTGGTTCATCAATTCCCCCATTGTAGTGGTCATATCCACAGTGAACGGCAGCAGCACATCAGTGGTAAATGTAAGTTCTGCAGCCTCTCTGATCTCATCGCTGGCATGCCCGATCTGGATCTCATATGTACCTGACGAGTGTACCAGTCGTGAATCTTTGTCTCGTAGTAAGCAAAATCTCTCGCGCAAAGTTCCATTGTAACCGTCTTCTTCTCACCCGGATTCAGAAATACTTTCGCAAACCCTTTTAGTTCTTTCACTGCTCTTGGCACCGTGCTGTCCTTGTCACTGACATAGTTGAACCACTTCACTTCCTGCCCTCTTCCCTGTATTCTCCACATCAATGCTCACCTTCAGAATATCTCCATCTTTCATTTCCGCAGAAGAGAGTTTCATATTGCTGTAGCTGAATTCCGTATATGACAGTCCATGGCCGAATGCCCAGCGCACCGGTACTTTCTTCGCATCATAGTAACGATATCCGACAAAGATATCTTCTCCATAGAGAACAGTCCTGCCATCTCCAGGGAAATTCAGGTAACTCGGGTTGTCTTCCAGACGATATGGGAACGTCTCCGCCAGACGTCCTCCTGGATTTGCCTCCCCAAATAACAGCCGGTCGCTGGCCTCCCCAATGCCTTCTCCTCCCAGATACATCTCCAGAATGGCATTTACAGACTCCGCCCATGGAGTTTCTACGGGACTTCCGTTATGAAGAACCACTACCACATTTTTCTGTATCTCAGCCACAGCCTCTATAAGGCGATTCTGACACTTTGGCAGTTCCATGGATGTTCTGTCATATCCTTCCGACTCAAAGCTGTCCGGCAGTCCGGCAAAGATTACAACTACATCTGCGCCCGCTGCCGCTTCACACGCCTGTTTCAGATCCTCTTCTGTCATCTCGTCACGCTCTGACGAGAAGCCTTTCACGTACTCCACTGCCCTGCCTTTTCTCACCGCAGTTTCCAGAGCCGACACTACGCTGTCCGTATTGATGTGACTCGATCCCCCGCCCTGGTATCGCGGTTTCTTTGCAAATTCCCCGATATAGACTACTTTCTGTTCTTTTTCAGCGGCAGCACTCCCCTGTTTTCCAGAAGTACGGCGCACTCTGTTTCGATATCTGCCGCTGCTTTGATCCTTTTCCCTGTCAAATACAGTCTCCGCTTTCCTGTTATCTGTGTAGGAGAAGACTACTTTCAGTATGCGTTCCACCGTTCTGTCAAGAATTTCTTCCTCCAGTTCTCCATTCTCCACTGCCTGAATAATCTTTCTTGTATTATATCCTTCCCTGATCCGGCATCTCAAGTCAAGACCGGCTTTCAGTCCTTTCACCCGGTCATTTACAGCTCCCAGTCACTGACCACATATCCTTCAAATCCCCACTCATCCCGCAGGATATCTGTCAGAAGCTTCTTTATTCTCTGAAGAAAATACTCCGTTGATCTTATTGTAGCTGCACATCACAGTCTTTGGCTGCGCTTTTCACCGCCTCCTCAAAGCCGGCAGATAAATTTCCCGGAAAGCCCGTTCCGATACTTCCGACGATATCTGCATACGGTCTGTTTCCTGATTATTCGCGGCGAAGTGTTTCATACTGGTTCCGATGCCTTTCGACTGTACGCCCCGGATATATGCTGACGCCATCTTTCCTGTCAGATATGGATCTTCGGACATATATTCAAAATTCCTTCCGCAGAGAGGACTGCGTTTGATATTAACTGCAGGGCCGAGGAGTATGCTCCACGTTCTCAGCCTGACACACTTCGTCCCCAAGATCTGTCCCATACGTTCCATCAGTTCCACGTCAAAGCTGGATGCCGTGGCGCAGGCTGCCGGAAAGCAGACTGCATTCACACTTTTATTCAGGCCGAGATGATCTGCCGCGCCTTCCTGTTTGCGCAAGCCGTGCGGGCCGTCTGTCATCATAACGGAAGGAATCCCTAACCTTTCGATTCCCATCGTGTTCCAGAAATCCGCTCCCGAACATAGTCCTGCTTTTTCCTCCAGTGTCATCTGTCTGATCAATTCTTTCAAGTTTCTGCTCATTATGAAATCCTCCTTAAATAAATTCTTATCTGTTCCTATCTGTGGGCTTCCCAGAAGATGACTGCTTCCTCGAAGCCAGTTTTTCACTTTTGTTTCATTTCCTATTCCAAATCCATGTCCCAGTCCGTCAACGATTCTGACCGACACATTTTCTTTGCCCAGTACCTTCTCTAATTCCGGCAGTTTATCTTCCACATTTGCAAAACCGAACTCATCATCCGCCCTACGATAGAAAATACCGCCAGTCCCTTTGTCCTCCTGCAAAGCTTTGATATTCCAGTCCAGACCATACATAGGAAGATCACCTTCGGTCTTGGCAGATGATTCTTGTGGCAGCAGTCCTCATAATTGGCAAATGAATACGCCGTGGTCATAAGTCCTCCTGCTGAAAAACCAAAGATGGCATAATCATCCATGTTTACAGAAAACTGTTTTTGATGCTCCGTCAGATATCGGATCACTTGTGTCAGTTCCCTCGCGGCAGCCTGTCCCTGCTTTACCTGTTCTGTCTCACCCAGCTGTCTGCCGACCGGATAACTTACGACGAAAACAGAATATCCCATTTTATGCAGCTTCATCGCCACAGGATACCCCTCGCAATCAGTTACATTACTGATAAATCCGCCTCCCGGAACTACAATGGCAAGTGGTTTTCCCTGTTGTCCCTGATAAAACATTCCCGTCAGATGTGACCTGTACGGATGACCCTTCACTGCTTCCGCAGGATACAGATCCGACACCAGCCTTGCCTGACCTTTCTCAACAAGTCCGGTTAGATAATTGAAAGATTCCAAGGCTGCATCCAATTGTTCCTCACGGCCCGGCGCCTTTAAAAAATCCTTATACTTTACAGGCGCAATAGCTTTCAGCACGTTGTCCTCCACATTGAAAAACATATGTTTAAAACCGCCGAATACCGGATGCTGCATGAAAAATCCAACTTTGTCCTCCCCCGTTCCCGGACGGAAATGTCCGTTTTCATCGTAATAGCTGCTTTCCTTTATTTTGAAATCCGCAGATGCCAAGAAGTGCCGGCAAAAACATGGCACTTTTTTTATAGACATATAATGTCGCACCGATTACAAATAATAAAACAATCACCACTACTGCAAAAAATATCTTCATCCTAACCTATGCCTCCTTTTCTTACTGACATCTTACTTTATACAGACTAAAATTACATCAACGAAACATAAGTGATTTACCGACCAAACTTAATAAATATCCGAGATTACTCTGTACACCTTTGCCCCCAATATGGTATATTTTAGACAGGTTAAATAAACTGCTGATGACTATAATCACAGTTCATTCATATCTCGAAAAGGAGAGATTATATATGATGACATTATCTGCATTGAATCAATTTCTGAAGCAGACACTACCGAAGAAACCCAGCGTCTGAATGGTGTAAAGAAAGATTATTCACAATTTCCTGTTGCCAGAGGTAAGTTTGATACACCCTGTTACCGTTTTGATACGAACCTTGAAGATCTGCGTTCTTTATTTCTTTCAAAGAAAGTGCTTCCGAGTTATTACAACTTCGCTGTTGTAAAACAGGATCGTTTTGAAAACGTACCTCTGCATATCCATGAGTGGCTGGAGTTGAGTTATATTTATTCTGGTTCCTGCACAATGACGATAAATAAGACTACATTCAGGCTAAAAAGCCGGGCAGATGGTTCTGATCAGCCAGAATGCACCTCATTCTGTCAAAAGATGTTCAGAAAATGATATTATCATCAATTTTCTGCTGACGCGCGAATATCTGAACGGTACTTTTTTTGAACGCCTGTCTCAGGATAATTACCTTACACTTTTTCATTGAGGCTCTGAACACCACGATGCAGGAAAGCAGGTATATTGTCTTTTCCCCGGAACAAAAAAACAAAACCGGCTGGCAGATCTTGCCAACCATTTTCTCTGTGAATTTTATTCTCCGTCCGTAACATCCGGACCTTTTTTAGACAGTCTTTTACGCTGATTACCTGCGAGATGATCAATCTGTTCCAGCACGGTATGGTTCTGGATCACGCCTCTGTGGATCAGATTTATACCATACTCCGATATATCGAAACAAACTTTGCGGACTGTACCCTTTCTTCTACAGCTGAGTTTTTTAATATGCACCCAAACTATCTCTCTGCCTACATACGCCAGCATACCGGAACCACTTACAAAGAGCTGGTCCAGACACACCGGCTCTCTCAGGCGGCAAAATTGTTAAGGAGCACCGCACTTTCCACAAATGATATCAGCCTTGCCGTCGGATATCAGAATACCAGCTTTTTCTTTCAGCTGTTCCGCAAGAAATACGGATGTACGCCTATGGAATATCGAAACATGCTTCATGCTTCTGATACGCCAAATATGTGATATGTACATTATTTGCCATATAGAAACTTTTCCGGTAAAGTTACTTTAAAATCTTTCGCCAAATCTCTGAAATTCTGAGGTGAGATTGTCTGTCTTTTATCCGGTCTCATGGACAGCATCTTTACAAGGATTTCCGCGGATTTCTCTACGGTGTGCATTAATCCGAATGTAAGATCAAAGTCTTCCCCTGAGCAGAACATGCCGTGATGCGCCCAGATTGCCACATCATATTCTTTCATCAGGGCACTTGTCGCCACTGCGATCTCACGGCCGCCCGGCACCATCCATCCTACTACACCGATTCCGGAAGGAAATACAACCGGGCACTCGGTCGCCATCTCCCAGAGTTCTCTAGTAAATACTTTATCCTCCAACGGCAGTACAAATGTCAGTGCGATCACATTCGTGGTATGTGCATGATAAACATTGGTAACGCCTTTTTTCACTTCATGGTTCATCAGGGTGACTCGGCAGCTCACTGGTCGGTCTGCCTCCGTTTACCAGCAACTGCTGCAAGAGTAAGTAGATAAAAGCTGTCATCTTCAACCTTTGTATCTTTAACCTCCTGCCTCACAGTGCCAACCTTATAGAATTTTCCTTCATACTCAAGTACATCACCGAAAAGTGCCGGAGTTGTTGTAATCTCTTTAACACCTGTGACAAATACCTGAGAAATTGTTTTCATCATTGACCAGCCCAGCCGGCATCTGCCTTTCGTCTGTGTCCTGCAATCACTTCATAACCTTCTCCGTCGATTCGGTCTTATGCAAGCAAAGGTACAATCACACCCTCATCTTCAATACTTTTCATAAGGGCACACAGCTCTATGTCCTGCTGCACATGAAAAGGATGGTTCTTAAAGTCCTTTAACTCGCTTATTCTGATACTCTTTATCTCTTCCATTACAACCTCCGTTCTTCTGGTAGAATAACTTCTACTCAGTTACGTCAATGTTATCTGCAAACAGAAAAAGACCGCTCATCTCCAATTACTTGAAAATGAACGGTCTTTCACGCTTCGTATTCTATTGAATAACTTCAAAATATTAATTGTACTTTTAGTGTGTTTCCACCCCCACATCCAATACGACTGAGACATTCACACCGTCTGAAATTGCTTTTTTGTAGGTTTTTCTATCACTCTGTGAGAACATCATATGTCGCTCAAAGTGCCGGAAGTCGAGAAGTTTTACAAACTTCCCGACTCGCGGGCAGTCGTCGAATTCCGCATAAACACTGGCTTTACAGCCAGTTATTTCTTCGGAACTCTCCTCGTTGCCTTCGCGCAAATCAAGGATTCTTACATATCGACCCGATGTAGTGCAACCACGCACTCTATATGTTTCGTCCATGGGAACATATCGACCGGCTGGCACTCCTGTGCCCGATAGCCATGCTTTGTGAGATACAAAGATCCCGCGCCAGCGTCTCCGGATTACAGGAAACGTAGACGACACGCTTCGGTGCCAGCGTCACCACAGAGGAGAGAAACGCCTCGTCACTTCCTGCTCGCGGCGGATCCATGAATACGACATCCACCTCGTCTGCCCCGTTCTTCTCTCCGGTCTTCGCATCCGCACGTTATTCTGCCATCTCCACCATGAACTGTCCCGCATCCGCGTTGTAAAAATCGATATTTTTGACGTTGTTACACTTCGCATTTTTTACCGCATCGCGCACCGCATCACGGTTTAACTCCACACCAATCACTTTCTTCGCAGACTTTGCGGCAATAATGCCGATCGTTCCGGTGCCGCAGTACGCATCCACAACCGTCTCATTTCCGGTCAACGCCGCATATGCAATGGCTTTTCCGTAGAGAAGCTCCGTCTGCACCGGATTGACTTGATAGAAGGGACTTCTGGCGAAATCCGGAACGTACAGCCGCAGAGCGTATCTTCGATATAACCTTTTCCGTAGATGACGCTCTCCTTATCCCCAAGCACCATGCTTGTGCGCTTATCATTTACATTGATGATCACCGTGGAAATCTCCGGGTGCAGCTTGCGAAGCGCTTTTACAAAGTTATTCTTCGACGGCAGCACCGGCGAGCCAAGCACCAGAACAACCATTACCTCACCACTGTGGAATCCACGCCGCACCAGCACATGGCGCAGCAGACCGTAACCGGTGTCCTCATCGTATGTCTTTATTTTAAAAAGAATGCAAAGCCCCCGGATGTCGCGGATGATCGCACTGGATAGTTCATCCTCGATCTGACAGGCATCGATATTGATGACCTCATGCGTTCCCGCTTTGTATACACCCGAAATGATCCCACCCGGTGCCGGCTTTGCCGCTAATCTTCCGTTTTTGCCGTTTCCCTGCTTTCCATTTGCAGCTTTACCGTTTCCACGGCTCCGGGACGGCTGCCACGCTTTTTTCAATATCAAACACGGCGTGCACCTTGTTCCGGTAATGATACGGCTCGTCCATCCCCAGAATCGGCAGCACTTTGCAAAGTTTCCGACCTGCTTCTGCACATATGCCTGTTTCTCTTTGAGCTGCTTCTCATATGGCATGCCCTGATAGTCGCATCCACCGCATTTCTTCGCGTAAGGACATACCGCATCTGCGCGCTCCGCCGGCTTTATCGGTTTTTCCGCTTTTTGCCGGTCTTGTCGCCTTTATCGGTTTTTCCGCATTTGCCGGTCTTGTCGCCTTTATCGGTTTTTCCGCTTTCGCCGGTCTTGCCGTCTTTTCCACTTTCGACATTTTTTCCTGCGTTCCCCGCCGTTCTTCTTTCTTCTTATTTATCTGCATTTTCTTTTTTTTCATATCTGCTCACTCCTGTGGTTCTTCAATGTCACAAAGACCGGTTCGTGCTCCAGCGCCGGAACAATTTTTTTTCCCACATGTCTTTCTGCCTTATGCGAAGGCTGGACGTGTTGATGCACGGATGGCACCCGATATAGTCACCCTCCAGCACATCCCGGTCCACCAGAAGCCGGACACGGTGTTCCCTGTCGTTCATCAGGCCAAGCACGCTAACCGACCCGGGCGTGATGTCTAAAAGCTCCTCCATATAAGTCTCTTTTGCAAAAAGACAGGCGTGACGAATGGATCTGTGCCGACAGATCCTTTTGTCTTGAACTTCTTATCTCCCGGTATCATCAGCAGGTAAAATGTTGTCTCCTGCCGGTTGCACAGAAACAGATTCTTGCAGATCATTGCGCCGAGCGCTTCATCGATCTCCGCGCACACGTCCATCGTCATTGCCGCCTCATGATCAATCCGCTCATATTCGATATTCAGTTTGTCCAGAAAATCGTACGTCCGGACTTCTTTTTCCAGACGTCCCGCGCAGTCGGCAGGACGTCCCTTCTCTAATTTTAACATATGCTTACCTCGCTTTTTTCATCATACATCAGGAATGATCGCTTGAAAAGCTTTCTTTTTCGATGCAAAAGACTGTCAAAAGAAACAGCAGTAAAATGGCACCAAGCAGCAGCAACACCGTCTTTAACCCCCACCGGTCCGCCAGCGCTCCTGCGAGCGGGAACAGCACAATCATGGCAATGGAAAAACACATGCTGTCGACCGAGATTAAGGTTGCCCTCTGTTCGGACGGAATCAATGCGTTCAGGGAGTCCGACTGGATCGGATACAATGCCGCGTTCGCAAATCCGGCACACATAAGGGCCGCTGCAGCCACGCCCGCCTTCCCCGATCCGTAGCAGAGAATTGCCGCCGCAATGATAACCGTCTCCGGTATCAGGCACCTTTTCCCAAACCGCCGGTACATTTTTTCGCTGGCGAGCGCACCAAAGGCAGGACGCGCCGCCCACGAGCAGCATAATGACGCTGATCTGCACGCTTTATTGTAGCCGAAATCCGCGAAATATTGCTGGCTGTAAAACAGCAGCGTGTGCGCCGCAAAACGACAGAATAGAAGCCGATGATTTTTCCGATTTTGGCATCCTTTTTGCAGGATACATGCACTGACTGCAAAATGATGCTTCACGGTCTCCCAGATCGTTCTCTGTGCCGGAGTCCTTCCGCCGGCGCATCTTTTTGCGCTCCCGCCTGCCGTATCAGCTGCCTTGCCGCACTGCGGCGGCTCCGCCATCCCCAGTACAGGCAGCAATGCCAGCACCGCAATCACAACACATGCCGCATAGCACCAGAAGTAGGAGAATTCTGCCAGCACACGCCTGCGACCGTTGCAAGCCCCTGCGCCACTTCGATCAACACATTGAGTCTTCCATAGACACCCATGTAGTGTTCTTCCTGCCCCAGGCACTTCATGCTGTCATATACAAGCGCTTCCTCCGAGCCGGAGTTTAAATTATTTCCAAGTGCCTGTACGGCAAAGCTTACCGCAAACCACCCGAAACTTTTGAGAACAGCATGATCACGCAGGAAACCGCGATGCAGAGGTTGCTCAAAACCATGCAGCGTTTTCTGCCCCCACAGATCGGCTGCCGCCCCGGAAGGAATCTCACACACGATGCTTGTCGCATGGTATATTCCTCTAAGAGTCCGATCTGTGCCAGGTGCAGCCCGCAATATGCGAGATACAACACCCAGATCGAGCTTTTTGCATGTTCATATTGGAAAGAAACGTATGGACATAGTCCAGTCCAACATTTCTCTTAAGTCGAAGATTCTGTTTTCGTTCATCTGTAATTCCTCTTTTCATTTTATTTTTATCAATAAACTGAAAAAAACAGCCCGATCCCACACCATTGTGAGATCAAACTGTTTCGGAATTACTGCCGCATTTTTCTATGTACAGAAACGCTAAACCTTCTTAAAAAAGGGCGCAGTAATCCCGTACACGCGAAAAATACATGTTTTTGACAATGCACTGCTGCTGCAGACCGGTGCATAACCCAGACCGTTCATCCTGCGTCCTCCTTTCTTTTCCTCAAAATCCAGTTTAGTATACGTCAATTTCTATCTGCCTGTCAATCCCCTGCACTGACCGCCTTATAACATCCGCACTGACCTCTTCCTAGCAATCTCTTCCTTGCGCTCATACGCGCACCGCCCTGTGGCACCTCGTTCCTCTTATGATGCTCCCTGCGTGCAGTTTGCCGCATCGATAGCGATCACAAGCATCAGCCCGTCAAGTTCGTCGGCCGGATCATTGATGTCGATGGCGTAGGTATCTCCCCAGGATAGCAGCTGTTTGGAAATGTGGATGATGGAACTGCAGCCATTGTATACATCATAATCCCAGCCCAGAAAATCTCCCCTCCACGCGCCATCCGTTATAATCGATCTCGTATTTCGTACAAAAACAGTGTGAACTGTTTCTGGATCTCGCCTTTTTACTATTCCACCAACCTCGATCTCAAACGCAGGAAGAAACGTCAACAGCTTCTGATGGATTACTCCAATTTCCTGCCTGTTGCAATCGTACACATGAAGCTGATGCCCCAACGACAGGAATTCCGCCTTCACAAAAAATACTTTGGTTTTTCCCTCCTCGTCATACACGTCATAGGAATCTGTCCATGAAAACACTCTCTGTTTGATCAATAACCGCATATTTTCCTATCCTCTCCATACCATGACCGGCGTATACATCAGTGCTATGCCGAACAATATCAACATGATACTTTTTAAAATCCTGCCAATTCCACGCGTCTCTCCTTTGCAAAAGCCGCAATCTGCAGCGCTCCCGCCACAATGGCAGCCACGCCGACCGGCTCCCCTAGAAGGATGGTAAACAACAGTGCTTTTTCAAAAACAAGCGCTAGGGCGAGTGCAAGAAACCAGCCCCCGATGCCAAGTGTGACTGCCCGGTCGCGCGTCCACCTGGTAAAGGACAGAATAACAATGACGATCCCCAGTCCGCCCAGCATCATCTCTCCAAGCAGATTCTCCATCTATGTCTTTCCTCCGCTTTCTTATGTATTATGTGGCATTTTTCTCTATGAAACAATGTGTAATTTGACATTTTTTTCATTTAGAACAGCAATTCCAAAATAAGGAAATAGGCTGTAGCAACTATGGTTATAGCCAATAACTTTTTCTTATGCTTTTTCAATTCACACTGCCCGTTTGCTATTTCATATAAGAGCGAGCCTGTTCCTCTGTGAAATTTTCATTTACCATATTTTTGACACAGATATCCAGCAACTCATCCATGTTATGATAGGTATACGTTCCGTCGGCATAACACCACTTGCTGTAGTCCTCGTTTAGCGTGCCGTCATTGTTCCGTCCTATGATGGAATCACCCATGCCATTTACAACGATTTGTAACTTGTGTTACTCGGCTCGCAGCCAGTCTGCAATATTTAAATACAAAAACCTGTCAGATCTTAAATTGCCCAATAATCCGTTCAAGTTCATCGACAATCTCTTTGTTGTCCATAACAGCATCCACGATTTTGTGAAACTCGCCGTGGATTTCTGACATATACTCAGAATTTTTTACTACATCTTCTTTTTGGGAGTCAAAATCGCTCATAATATCTGTTACATAAGAATTGATCCGCGCCATGCTCTGCTGCAGTTCATTCATGTATCCTTCAAAGGCAAGCATCTGTTCCCGGAAGCTGTCGGCATCACTCGCATACTCTTTTCCTGTATGCACCAGAACGTCATAGTCTGAAATGACGTTCGTCTTTACAAAATTGAGAAGTTCAAACGAAGCTTCCGTAAGACTGTCCACGATATTTACAATAAAAGTGTTGATCTTCTGGATCTCCGCCGCTGTCCTGGAGGACTCTTCCGGAAGATTTGATATCTCGTTTGCTACTACTGCAAAGCCCTTTCCACTTTCTCCCGCCCTTGCAGCCTCTATGCTGGCATTTAAAGCAAGAAGATTGGTCTGATCCGCAACACTCAGGATCTGTCCGGTCAGCTTTTGAACTTTCTCAACTTCCTTTGACTCTTCAATCTTATCTTCCAGCGTCCTGCCAATACGCACGATTGTCTCCTGCATACGTTCCTTCGCCTGTATTGCGTCTTTCTCCAGATTTTTCGCCTTTACACCAATCTCGCCAATATATTCTGCCTGGGCTTTTGTCTCCCCCGATGACTGAGGTCATCCGTTCGTCGTTGTTCTTTGCGTCCTCCGCGATCTTGTGAACCATCTCGCTCATTTCAAGGACGTTGTCTTCCATCACGCTCATGGTGGCATTTACCTTTGATACCGCATCCGTGGACGCGGTAACGATATTGTTCACATGCTCGGAATTGCCAGCCAGCTTATATTCACATTCGCTGATCTTCTTAATGATCTCGCGCAGATTCTCCAGAAATACATTCAGACTTCCTGCTATATTTCCAACCTCATCCGAAGATCTTACCGTTATCTTCTGGGTAAGATCGCCCTCTTTCTGGGCAAGCTCACTCATTTTACCTGCGATTGCGCTCGAGCACCACCGCAATTGCCAGTCCGGCAAGTTCAATGAACATAAACTTCCTGATCAGGGCACTCTGCTGAAGTCGTATCTCTGTCACGGAGCAGTCTACACCTACGATGCCAACGATATCACCAGCGCTGTTGTACACCGGAGCAAATGCGCTATAAAAGTCGCCCCACTCGTCAGAAGTCATCTCGCTGTCTACGGTGACATTTCCATCGAATGCTTCCGCGATTTCGTCATAAATCTCGTATGCTTCTCCGATCGCCGCGCCCTCCTCGGTATCGGCATCTACAATAAACTCCAGCGTATCCCCGTTCATCCGCATCGTATAGATATACTTGATCTCATCCCCGCACAAAAACTCCTGCAGCTGACTAAGGATTTCCTCAATCGCAATCCCTCGTCACCTGCCTGCAGCTGCTCAAAAATCCCCATGACAAGATATGCCACCGGATAAGAGAGCATTCCACCAATGATTCCGGTTCCAACTACTATACTTATAGAGAAGTCCGCCAAGCAATGCACCACACATGCTTCCCGGGAATGCCAGAGGGCTTCCCAGTCCTAACAGATTACGGATCAGCGACGCAATAAATGCCTGTGCCAGTGCCCACCATGGTCCTACGGTAACGGCGCATAAAACATTTACCAGATGCTGTACCGGTGCGCATTTGGAACCGAATACCGGGAAGGAAAACAAGCTTCCCACCACTGCTACCGCTGCTAAGATTGCTGTGACTGTCAATTTCTTTAAATTAAATTTTTTCATTTTGTCCTCTTTTCCCAGAATCTGCCACATATCACATTCTAAAAAAAAATGATAAGACTGCAACAGTTCCTATTTTGATTTTACTGCCCCCGCAGCTTTTTCCACAATCAGGCAGAGAACGACTGTGATCACCATATCCGGCAGAGTATTTCCAACCGGTGTATCCACATGCATCAATATGCGGTAAATTATAAAACCGGCAAGCCATACGATCAGATTACGCCACTGAAATGCGGATTCTCCGGCATCTGCTTTCTTTAAAATGAAATAATCTGCAATCTGCACTGCAATCATCGGGGCAAAAACAGAACCGATCAGATATAAGAAGTTTGTAATGTTATCCATCGGATAAACAATCGCTGCCACAGTTCCAATCACAGTAACAACAATTGCTGCCCATTTCTCCTTAATTTTTGAGGAAATGGAAACACTTGAAACTCCTGCGGAATATGCATCCAGAAACGTCGTCGTAACCGTGGAAAATACAATAATGAGAAGTCCCACAACGCCAAACCCTGTTTTTAACATAATCTGCGCAATATCATATTCGCCGGTAAAAATAGCAGCTCCCATGCCGATCATGTACATAAAAATGCTGACCAGACTGTAGACAAGCACACTGCAAGTGTTGCGGCAAACGGCTTTTCTGCTTCTCTTGTATAATCACTGATCAGCGGCAGCCAGGAAAGCGGCATTGCCACGGCAAGCTCTACGGCAGCTCCGAATGTAAGACTTCCGTCATCCACGATCGGCGTCATGCTGCCGGTTCCAAAGAAGATCACTTTAAAAAGTACCAGTGATAAAATAAAAAGTGCTGTCATGGCAACCGTATTTAACTTGCCAAGATTCGTAAGTCCGACAAAAATCCAGACAACAATCAGTGCGCCGATAATGATCGCCCACACCCAGTTTCCGGTATGTAAAACGCCGTCTGCCGCAAGTGCGCCATCATAGATCATGATCGCGGTCCACCCAACAAGCTGTAATACATTTAAGACAGCAAAAAGAAGGCTTCCTCTCTCGCCGAAGCTCATTTTTACAGTTTCCATGGCACTTTTGCGCTCTTTCGCTCCGATCATTCCTGCCGCAAACATCATAAGTCCGCCGATCAGATGACCGAGCAGAATCGCTGCCATTGCTTTTCCAAAGCCAAGCGGTGCAAAGTATGTACCTGTCAGTATTTCGGCTAAAGATACGCCCGCACCAAACCAGATTAGTCCGTTTGAAAAAACGGAAGTTCTCTTTTCATTCATCCTTCGTACTCTCCTTCGACGCAAATGCATGGTTCATGGGACCGCTTCCTTTTCCAAGGTCAAGCATGGCGGCAAGTGCACCGGAAATATAATTTTTCGCATACTTCACGGAAGTTTCAAGATCTCTTCCTTTTGCAAGATTCGATGCAATCGCAGAAGAAAGCGTGCAGCCTGTTCCATGGGTATTGGGGTTGTCAATTCTCTTCCCGTCAAACCACACCGGTTCTTTTTCTTTCTGGAAGAGAAGATCGTTGGCATCGTTTAACTGATGTCCTCCTTTCAATAAAACCGCACAGCCTAAAGTGTCACAAATAACTTCTGCTGCTTTTTCCATATCTGCTTCAGTCTTGATCTGCATTTCGGAAAGCACTTCTGCTTCCGGAATATTTGGCGTAATCACCGTTGCAAGCGGTAATAATTTACTTTTCAATGTGCTGATGGCGTCCCCGCTGATAAGTCTTGCCCCACTGGTTGCCACCATGACAGGATCTACCACAATATTTTTTGCATGATACTCTGTCAGCTTTTGCGCAATCGTCCCAATCAGTTCACCAGAAGAACCATTCCGGTTTTAATCGCATCCGGATAGATATCCGTAAAAATACTGTCAAGCTGCTCTGCCAAAAACTTAGGAGATACCTCCATTATATCTGTTACACCGGTCGTATTCTGGGCAGTCAAAGCCGTGATCGCACTCATTGCGTAAACATGGTTTGCTGTCATTGTCTTAATATCTGCCTGAATGCCGGCGCCTCCACTGGAATCACTTCCAGCAATTGTTAATGCTGTGTACATAACATCCTCCTTATCGTATCCCTTTGTGCATTAATTTTATATTCAACAAGATTGTATACCAGCCTATAAATAAGGATATCACTTCCAATCATCGTTATATTCTTTATATTTTCCAATAAGTTTTATATTCTTTTCCTGTGCGAGAGGTTCCAAATCTTCCAACACCTCATCAACAAGATCATCCATGATAATTTGTTCATCCCGTCCTACCGTTTGAAGCTCACTCATATCGAGCAGTGTCTTGACCATCTTGCTTAGCCGGCCGTTTTGTTCTGTAACCATCTTTATCGTCTGTAAGGTATCACCATCACTGCCCGGATGCTGAGTGGAATGATATAGGTCAAGCTGTACCTGCATTAAAGATAATGGGGTGCGAAGCTCATGTGCTGCATTTGCAGTAAATTGTCTCTGTACCTCAAATGCATCCGGGAGGCGTTCAAGCATCTTGTTATACGAAACACTAAGCTGATTCAGTTCTTTAATCTTACATTCTTCTATTCCCGAATCTGCCAGGTTTTGAGCCTGCACTTCTTCAATTTTATCAGAAAACTCACGAATTGGTTTAAGTGCATGTCCACTTATAAAATATGCGGCCACTCCACCAAGGAGATCGCCAATAAAGCCGAAACTATCAGACTGTTTTTTTGTAGTCTTCTTTATTATTGTACACTTGAACAGAAAAAATCATTTGAGAACTCATCCCACTTATCCTCTGGTATGCTGATGTATATTTCTTCCGAACCACCTCCGCTGTCATCTCCCTGAGCGTCAACAGCCTTTTGCAGGGAATCCATATAATACACACCATTTTTATAGACAAACATTGTCAGACACCCACATATGATTGCAATACACAATGTAGTGATACAGGTAAGCCTCCACTGCAGTGACATCCTTTTCATCGATCGGACTCCTCCCGTATTTGATACCCTTCTCCCACCTTGTTCATAATTGCATCATATCCAAGCACTGCCTTAAGCTTTCTCCTTAGCGAAGACATATGTACGCGGATGGATCCGCTGAAGCTGTCCACGGAGGCATCCCAGACATGCTCGATCAATTCTTCCTGGCTTACCGGTCTGCCAAGATGGAGAAGCAGATATTCCAAAATACCGTTTTCTTTTCTTGTCAGGGAAATCTTTATTTCCTTTGCATATGCCTCACGCTTTATCGTGTCAAACTTAATATCGCCGCTTTCCAGGCATACATCCTTTTGTACAAATTTCCTTCTTGTCAGACTTCTGATACGAGCCTCAAGCTCCTGTAGATGGAACGGCTTTTCCATATAATCATTCGCACCCGCATCCAGTCCCTTCGACCTTATCTGCAATCTGCCCTCTTGCCGATAATATAAGAACCTTTGTCTCCTCATTTCTCTGTCTGAGTTCTTTTAGGATTTCCATCCCATCCATGCCGGGCAGATTCAGATCCAGAACAATCAAATCATAATTTTCTGTCAGAATGCATTCCAGCGCTTCTTCCCCATCATAACAAGTATCCACCTCATACCCGGCATCATACAGCCTTTTCGCAATTGCATCACATATTTGTTTTTCATCTTCAACTATCAGTAATCTCAAAATCATTCCACCCGCTTCTTAACGAAAATTTCACACTAACTATTGTATAATACTGAAGTCAGCTGGTCAACAAATACAACAAACGAAAGGAGTAACAAAATCTTGAAGTGCAGAAAAATATCTCAATTTGTAATGCTCATCACGGGTATCAGCCATGATTGGCTATGGTGTGATCCGAGGTGAAGCTGCTGTCGTCTTTGGCAAAGCAATAAAATTATGTCTGGAGTGTGTTGGAATTGGATAAGAAAACGAAATTATTATCAAAAAGAGTTGCCAAAATACGAGGATGGATACAGGCAGTTGCCACATTACTTACCAATATTCATATTCCCAATCTATTTAAGGGCAAAATATATCAAGGCAATGCCAAAACTGTATGTGTGCCGGGATTAAACTGCTATTCCTGTCCTGCTGCGACAGGCGCCTGCCCGATTGGTGCTTTTCAGGCGGTTATCGGATCCTCCAGATTTAAATTTTCATACTACATAACCGGTTTTTCATTCTGCTCGGTGTGACACTTGGAAGATTTATATGTGGTTTTTTATGCCCGTTTGGCTGGTTTCAGGATTTACTTCATAAAATCCCCGGGAAAAAATTTTCCACAGCCCGACTGAAACCGCTAAGATACCTGAAATATATAATCCTCATTGTTTTCGTTATTCTTCTGCCATTGTTTGTAACGAACTCTATAGGGATGGGGCATCCATTCTTCTGTAAATACATTTGCCCACAAGGTGTTTTGGAAGGAGCCATACCACTGTCACTTGGAAATACCGCTATAAGGTCTGCACTTGGAACACTTTTTCTTTTAAATGTCTTATTTTAATTACAGTTGTTGTGTTGAGTATTTTGTTTTACAGACCCTTCTGCAAATGGATCTGTCCTCTTGGGGCAATCTATTCCTTATTTAATAAGGTAAGCTTTTTACATATTAAGTTGAAGGCAGCAAATGTGTCGGATGCAATCAGTGTTCCAGGGCATGCAAAATGGATATCGACGTGTGCCGGACTCCCAATCATCCGGAATGCATCCGATGCGGAGCCTGCATCAAGGCCTGCCCGAAGGATGCGATCCACTATCAGTTTCTGGGAAAAACATGCCCCAAAAAGAATAGCAGCAATCAACCATAACCAACCGGTAACTATTAATTTTATTACTATTATTTTAAGGAGCAATTATTTATGAAAACAAAAAAACATTTCTCTCTATTTTAACACTTTGCATAGCATTATTATTTACCGCATGTAGCGGGAAAGGAACTGCAGGCACAGAAAAATCTCAGAATACCAAGACTGAATCCGGCTCAGAATCTGCAGACGATTCCAACTCTAAACTGAATGATTTATATCAGCAGGAAAACCAGATCTTTGCAGATCATAAAGATGTATGGGACAAGGTTTTTGGCATGATGAGTAAAAGTACTGCTGATCCAAATGGAAATTATGCGGATTCTCTGGCTGACACTGTTGAAGCAAACAAGGAGTCTTTTACAGATGACGAGCTGAAAACACTTACCGCTGATATTGAAACTATCCGAAAAATCGAGGAACAGATCGCTGAGATTGAAAAGAAAAATACAGGATCTGATAAGACTGATCAGAAAAACAGTTCCAAAGACGCATCTCCTTTCAAGAATTTCTCTGGTCAGGATTTCGATGGTAATTCTGTTGACGAAAGTCTTTTTTCCGAAAATGCAGTAACTGTCATCAATTTCTGGTTTACCGGATGCAAGCCCTGTGTCGCTGAGTTATCCAAGCTGAATGAATTAAATGATGCAATCAAATCAATGGGCGGCGAAGTCGTAGGCATCAACACAGAAACCTTCGACGGAAACAAAACTGCCATAAAAGAAGCAAAGACGCTGTCATCCTGCAGTCAGCGTCTGAATAATCATGATTCTGTTCCCAGCCATCCATACATTTTACGATATCTGCTTTCAT
>VOFB01003815.1_pt1 | contig 30499 bp, 43 predicted proteins | sample 5384141 | NCBI WGS metagenome assembly VOFB01 (sample SAMN12384721, study PRJNA508395) | human gut metagenome | isolation source: healthy gut A | host: Homo sapiens | reverse complement strand
TGACGTAGCAGGTGTTGATGCAGACGGATGCGGTGTGGTTGGCAATGGCTTCGTCACACAGGGGTCTGGATCTGGGGCCAGGTGGCCTCCGGCTTCAGCAGGGTGTGATCGACATGGAGAGAATTTCTTCACGAGTCATGTTTGTTTCTCCTTTTTTACTGCTGGCACGGCGCACCTTTGCCATGCCGACAGCACTCAGGGCAATTGACCACGTTGCAGAGACCGTTGCACCAATGATGCCCAGCACCAGACCGGAGACCAGAAATGCAAACCTTTCAGACCACGGGAGCCATAAAACCGTTCCTCCTAAATTATATTGGATATTTTCTCCGTCCGGGCAGAGAAAATATCTCACTTTTTTTAAAATGATCAGCTTGCTGAACACATAGTTCAGCACGATCACCAGTACATTGGAAAAGACCTTCACGGCAAGCCCCCACAGTGCCTGCGCATTGTAGCAGCTGGTAACGAAGATTGCCGTGGGGCCGTCTGCACCGCCGATGACGGCAATAGCGGCAGAGCCATCCGTGACCCCCGCCGGTGTGCCTGCATAGGAGGCTGCCATCTGTATGGCCGTATCCGGGCCAAGCCAGTGGGCCACCACGCTCAGCACCCCCTGCATCAGCTCGTCCATCAGCGCTGCGCCCTGGGCCGCCAGCAGATTGCCCAGCACCAGCATGATTGCAGTGTCCAGTACCATGGTGCCCAGACGGCAGGTGACAAATGCACCAAATTCTCTCGCCATGGCCTTGCCCTGCGTTTTGCTGCGGAACACAAAGGCGCGGTTGGTGCAGTAGGCGAACAGGATGCACAGGATGTTATCCAGCACATTACCCCAGCTGTTGGCGGCAGTGTAGCCGAACAGCTTATTGAACAGCGCATACAGCACAATGTTCAGCAGGGTGCACAGCACGCCGAAAACCAGATAGCTCAGCACTTCCCAGTGTTTCTTGAAAAAATTTTATCATAAAAATAACCCTCTCCGTCCGCTCTTTATTTGCGTCCACCTTTTTCCGCCATTTTTTTTGCTCACTGTTAAAAGCTCGCCCTTCGGGAGAGCTGTCGCGGCGCAAGCCGTGACTGAGAAGGGTTTCTCCTTATAAAACAGCCCCGCCGCCGTTTTCCCGGCAACGGGGCTGTTGATCGCATTGTGTCAGAAGCTTTTCTTCCGAACGAAAGGCTGATTACTCAGCGTCGTCGTTCAGCAGGGCCTTCATGGACAGGCTGATGCGCTTCTTGTCGAAGTCGACATCCAGCAGCTTCACATCGACCATATCGCCGACCTTCAGTGCGTCAGAGACCTTCTCAACGCGGTCATTGCTGATCTCGCTGATGTGGACCAGACCATCAACACCCGGCAGGATGCGGACGAATGCACCGAACTTGGTCAGGGAGACGACCGGAGCATGGAAGGTGCTGCCGATGGGGTAGTTGTTCTTCAGCTGCTCCCAGGGGTTGTCCTCGGCCTTCTTGTAGCCCAGAGAGACCTTGTGGTTCTCGGTGTCGATGTCCTTCACATACACCTCGATGGTGTCGCCAACGGAGACGACCTCGGAGGGATGCTTGATGCGGTTCCAGCTCAGCTCGCTGATGTGGCACAGACCGTCCACACCGCCGATATCGACGAATGCACCGTAAGAAGTCAGGCTCTTGACAACGCCGGTGTAGGTCTTGCCCACCTCAACGTTTGCCCAGAACTCTTCACGCTTTGCCTTGTTCTGCTCAGCGGTCACCTTGTTGATGCTGCCGACGATCTTGCGGCCGGAGCACTCGGTGACAACCAGCTGAACGTGCTGGCCAACCAGAGCGGTGTAGTCCTCATCACGGCGCATAGTAGCCTGAGAACGAGGAACGAACACCTTGACACCCTTGACGTTGACCACAACGCCGCCCTTGTTGAACTCGGTGACATCGCCCTCGACGACCTCGCCGGACTCAGCGGCCTTAGCGATCTCTTCCATGCCCTTGCGAGATGCGAGCTTCTTGCGGGAGAGCTGGATGACGCCATCCTGATCCATAACCTTCTCGACGATGAGGTCCAGCTCATCGCCAACCTTCACCAGGTCTTCGACCTTGGCGGAGGAATCATCGGTCAGCTCGCTCAGCTTGACAAAGCCGGTCTGCTTCGCTCCGATATCCACCTGGATCTCGTTGGCAGAGATGCTGGTCACGATTCCTTTCACAATACTGCCTGCATGAACACGCTTTTCCTCGGATGCATTCAGCATCTCCTCAAAGCTCATGCTGTCATTGATTTCTGCGCTCATACTGTTAAGTACCTCCTCAATAATAGACGATGGCGTTGAAGCCCCGGCTGTCACGCCCGCCACTTTAACATCTGCAAACCATTCCGGCCGAAGTTCGCTCGCTGTCTCGACCGTTACGGCACGCGTGTGTTTTGCGGCGACCTGTACCAGCTTTTGGGTATTGGAAGAATGATGACCGCCAATGACAACAATGATATCGCATTTTTGGCTGAGGTCTTCCGCTTCCTGTTGCCTCGCCCACGTCGCATTACATATTGTATCAAAAATTCGGGCGTTTGTATAGGCTTTTTTGAGAACCTCGAACTTTCTTGCCATTTTGTAACCTGAAATGTGGTCTGTGCAACTGCAAACAGGGGTTTTTGCGGGTCAGAGGGGCCTTTCCATGCCTTCAACTCGGCCAGATCGGCAAAAACGAACACCTCTCCGCGGGTGTGGCCCACGATCCCCTGCACCTCCGGATGGGTCTTGTCGCCTGCCACCAGCAGCACCGCCCCCGCCTTTTTCGGCCTCGGCGGCAATGCGCTGGATCTTCTGCACGAAGGGGGCAGGTGGCATCATGGTAAGTGATGCCGCGCGCATCCAGCTCGTCGTACACGGTGCGCGGCACGCCGTGGCTGCGGATGACCACCTCGTACCCGGCGGGCACATCGGCGATGGCATCCGCCACAAGGGCACCCTTTTTTTCTGCATATCCTCCACAGCCTGCGGGTTATGGATCAGCGGGCCGAGGGTGGCCACCTTGCAGCCTTCGTTCAGCAGGCCATAGGTCAGGTCCACCGCCCGCTTGACACCAAAGCAGAACCCCGCCGTTTTGGCAACTCGGATCTCCATCTTTTACGCCCCCATCTTTTCCCACGCATCCAGCAGGGCCTGCTTGTTGGCACGCAGCTTTTTGGTGTCGCGGCGGCTCTCCATGGCAAACTGCTCTGCAGGCATCGGCTCGCCGTAGATCACCCGTACTTTGCAGAACAGGTGCATTTTTCCATCCGGCGTATCGTACAGGATGCGGCAGGGCACTACGTCCACCCCGGCCCCCGCCGCAATGACGAACAGTCCGCTCTTGGGCGGCAGAAGCTTCCGTCCTTTTCGCGGGTGCCCTCCGGGAAGATGAGCAGTGTTTCGCCGTTTCTGCACTTTTCTACGGTCTGCTCAATGGCAGCCATTTCATCCTTTGTGCCGCGCACGCACCCGCGCCGCAGCAGCGGAAGAACCATGTGAGCAGGGCGTTGATTTCGAACAGTTCCTTCTTGGCAAATACGATCATCCGCCTGCCCCACCGGGTGACCACGATAAACACCGGGTCGATGGCGGAGACATGGGTGGGCGCATTTTTCAGGATGCAGCCCTTTGTCTGCACCTTTTTTCAGGTTTTCGCGGCCCTCTACATGGATGCGGAAGCCGATATGCCACAAAAGCCACGCAAAGGGCACTAAGATGTAATATAATATCATTTTATCGTTTGATTCACTTTCTCTGCAATGATCTTCTTCATTGCAGCAAGGCTCTGTTCAAAATCCAGCTCCGAAGTATCCAGCAGCACGGCATCGTCCGCCTGCTTCAGGGGTGCAGCGGCACGGTGGGTGTCCTGATAGTCCCGCTGCTTCACGTCGGCCAACACCTCTTCATAGGGAGTATCGATGCCCTTGGCCTGATACTCTTTCCACCTGCGTGTGGCGCGGGGCTTCCGGCGTGGCGGTAAGGAAGATCTTCACCGTGGCATCCGGCAGCACCACCGTGCCGATATCGCGGCCGTCCATCAGCACGTCCTGCTTTTTGGCCATATCCCGCTGCAGTTCCAGCAGAAAGGCGCGCACAGCCGGGTTTGCGCCCACGGCAGAGGCAGCCATACCTGCGGCCTCGGTGCGGATGGCGGTGCTCACATCCTCTTCCTTTAAATAAATGTGCTGCTCGCCCTCAATGGAGGCCAGCCGCAGCTCGATCTGGGGAAGCAGCGCGTTCACTGCGTCGTTGTCCTTAGGGTCCTTGCCTGCGCGCAGGGCATACAGTCCGATGGCGCGGTACATAGCACCGGTATCCACATAAATATAGCCCATTTCAGCCGCTAAACGGCGTGCCAGCGTAGATTTGCCTGCACCTGCAGGCCCGTCGATCGCAACAGATACCATGTTGTATCTCTCCTTTTAAACTGAACAATTTAAAATGGCCTCCGCATTCGCTGTGGCCATCTTCAGCGGAAAATTATTTTAATATTTTTGCGCTCTGCGGAAAATCTGCGGATTTTCCAAACACATTTTTCACCGGATGGGGTCGTAACGGAGAACTGCATTGCTGCTCGTTCCCTTCGGGAACAGTCGCGCAGCGGTCTGTGAGACTATCCCGGCAACAACCCTTTTTAGTGAAAACGTATTTTGAAAACGACCGCAGTCGTTTTCAAAATACAAATCAAAAAATCTATTCCTATAAATATGCCCAGAGCAGCGCGGAGGGCATTTAAAATTGTTTTATCTGTAATTACAGATTATTTGCAAATGCCTGTGCGGTGCAGAAGGCGATCTGCAGATTGAACCCGCCGGTATGCGCATCCACATCCAGCACCTCGCCCGCAAAAATACAGGCCCAGCGCCTTTTTGCTCTGCATGGTTTTGGGGTCCACCTCCCGCACGGACACGCCGCCGCTGGTGATCACGGCGTGAGCAAGGTCGCCCCGGGCATCAACGGACACCCGCCAGTGCTTCATCAGCTGCACCAGTCCCGCTTCTGTTCCCGGGTGATCTGGTTGGCCTTGGTAGCCGGGTCGATGCCCCAGCGTGCCACCATCACCGGCTGCATACTGGAGGGCAAAAGCTTTACCAGCGCGCCCTGCGCCGCATGGTTTGCCAGCAGGGCAAAATCCCGCGTGATGCGGTCGTAAAGCTGCTCCTCGCTGAGAGCGGGCTTGAGGTCGATCTCCACATGATATTTGTGTTTTCATGTCGCCCAGATGGCTGGAGGCGCTCAAAGTCAGCGGGCCGCTGATGCCAAAATGAGTGCACAGCATTTCGCCCTGCTCGTCAAAAATGGCCTTGCTGTCCTCGAACAGGGTCAGGGGTGACGTTTTTCAGCGCCAAGCCCATCATCTTTTTTGCAGTCCGCGTCATGGCTCACAAGACTGACCAGACTGGGCACCGGCTCGATGAGGGTGTGCCCGGCCTGCTGGGCCAGTTTGTAGCCGTCGCCGGTAGAGCCGGTGGTGGGGTAGCGCACGCCGCCGGTGGCCACCAGCACGGCATCCGCCCGGTACTCCCCGGCCGGAGGTGCCCCGCACACCGATGCACCGCAGTGCCGGGCCTGCCTTTTTCTTTTTGGGGTGGCGCGGGTTTTCCGGTGCGGCGGGAGCTGCCTCCAGCCCGGTGTTACCTCTTCCAATAGCAGCTTTTTCGCGCCGTCATGCACGATTCAGCATCCTGCGCATAGCGCAAAAGAGCCTGCCGGATCTCCTCTGCCTTGTCGGATACCGGGAACACCCGGCGTCCGCGCTCCACCTTCAGCTCCACGCCCAGACCCTCGAACAGCTCCATGGTCTTTGCGGGCGGGAAAGCCCCCAGCGACGAATACAGAAAGCGCGGGTTCGTGCGCACATGGCGCAGAAATTCCTCCGCCGGGCAGTCGTTGGTCACATTGCAGCGGCCCTTGCCGGTGACAAGGATCTTCTGGCCGGGCTTATCCATGTGTTCCAGCACCGTCACCTGATGCCCCTGACCCGCACGGCGGCACCCGCCGCCATCAGTCCTGCCGCGCCTGCGCCGACGATCAATACTTTCGCCATCCGTTTTCTCTCCAAATCGCCTATTGTACGAGTATATCATACCAGAATCGGCACGCAAAAGCAATGTTCTGCCGTATTTCTGCCAATTACAACAGCTGGGCAAGGATGCTGTTCTGCACAATGAGGCCCGCCGGGGTCAGGGCAAGGGTGTGGCCGTCAAAGCTTGCATAGCCTGCCCGGACGCAGTTTTGCACAAAGGCCAGCTGCGCGGTGGAAAATTCTTTTCCCGTAAAGTTTTTTGTATGCATCCAGCGAAAGCCCCTTGCGCAGGCGCAGCTGTAAAATAAGGTAATCCTCTGCGCCGCAGCTGCCGTCCATCACCGGGGCGGCGGCATCGTTCAGGAACGCAGCGGTATCCGGCGGATAATAGAACCGTCTGCCGCCCATGCAGGAGTGCGCCGCCGGGCCAAGGCCCAGATAGTCGCCGCAGTCCCAGTAGATGAGGTTGTGCCGTCCCTCATAGCCGGGCTTTGCAAAGTTGGAGATCTCATACTGCCGGTAGCCGTGGTGTTCCAGCTGTTCCACCGCGTAGAGGTAAAAATCAGCCGCCTCGTCGCCGGTAGGCAGGCCCTCGGGCGGGTGCTTTCCAAAGGCCGAATCCGGCTCGATCTTCAGCAGATATGCCGAAATATGGGTAGCCCCACCACCCTCGATCAGTTCCAGCGTTTCGTCAAACTCGGCTTCGGTGTAGTGGGGCAGTGCCAGCATGATGTCGCCGCTGATGTTCGCAAAGCCTGCCCGCCGAGCGGCGGCAAAGGCAGCCCGTGCCTGTTTTGCCGTGTGCGGCCTGCCCAGTGTGCGCAGCTGGGTGTCCCGGGCAGACTGCACCCCCGAAGGAGATGCGGTTCACTCCCGCCTCCCGGAAGCCCGCAAGGCTCTGTTCGGTCACCGTCTCCGGGTTTGCTTCCAGCGTGATCTCTGCTCCGGGCAGGGGCCGAGCCGCATCGATCAGCCGTTTTGCCTGCTCCGGGCGCAGCAGGCTGGGCGTGCCGCCGCCAAAATAAAGGGTGTCCGGCTGCAGAGGTGCTTCCGGCGCAAAGCGGGAAAGCTCCCGCAAAAGAGCCCACATAAGCTTCCGGTACGCCGCGCTCACCGGGATGGGAATAGAAATCGCAGTATCTGCATTTGGAAAAACAGTAGGGTATGTGTAAATAAAGCCCAAGAGACATACAATATCACAGCCTTTTTCATGAAACGTTCATTTCTATGCAGTATACTATATTCCGTAGACCGGAGCAAGAAAAAAGTGTTCCGGCAGAAAGAGACTGGAGGAGTCCCATATGGATTACAATTACAATGGTTACGATCGAGGATACACGGAGCCTGCCATGACCTCGGCTGACTATATGAACCGCACCTACCGCTGGATGGCGGTAGGCCTGCTCATCACCTTTGCCGCGGCGTTCGTTACAGCCGCTACCCCGCTGCTGTACGTGGTCAATTCGCTGTATCTGGTGTTCACCATCGCCGAGCTGGTTCTGGTGTACGTGCTGAGCTCCCGGGTGCAGAGCATGTCGGTGGGCGGCGCAAGAGCCACCTTCTTTGCCTATGCACTGCTCAACGGCATGGTGCTGAGCTATTATTTCCTGGTGTTCGATCTGGGCACTCTGGTGCTGGCCTTCCTTGCCACCTCGCTGTACTTTGGCCTGATGGCCGTCTACGGCACCACCCCTCACCGGGATCTGTCCGGCTGGGGCCCCAAGCTGATGATGGGCCTGTTTGCGCTCATCATCACCGGCTTTGTGGGCATGCTGTTCGGCATGAGCTTCTCTTACCACGGTGCTGTACAGCGCTGTCGGTCTGGTGGTGTTCATGCTGCTGACCGCCTACGACACCCAGAAACTGAGCCAGATGTTCTCCTACTACGCCTATGACGGCGAGCTGGCCGAGAAGGCTTCCATCTACGGCGCACTGACGTTGTATCTGGACTTCATCAACATCTTCCTGTATGTTGTACGCCTGCTTGGGCATGAACAGCCGCCGTCGCAACTGATTTTTGGTCTGCAAAGGGCTCTCCCGAAAAGGGAGGGCCTTTTTGTTTGGTACTATCATTTAGAATATCCTCCGCTTCGCTCTGGGTATCAACACAGAAGGCCATAGAGGGAAGATGCATTTTCCGGCTGCGGCCCTTCCCTGAAAACGCAGAACCGGTCAGACCCGCAGGTCTGACCGGTTCTGCATATTATAAATATCAATTTCCGCTAAATATGCCCAGAGCAACGCGGAGGGCATTTAAATAAAAAGAATGCATAAAACCTGCCCTGCTGTCCCACACTAAGCCCAGAAGCAATGCGTACACAATGCAGCAGATGGGAGTAACGACAATGGAGCAGATCAAAAATTTTTGCGCAGCAGGGGCTTTACACTGGCACTGCTGGCCTGTCTCGTCGCAGCCGCAGCGGCGGGCGTGTGGGCAGTGCGCACCGTGCGGGATGAACTGAAAAAAGAGCTACGACGACCTGACGACCCCGCAGGAAGAACCTGCCCCGGAGCCGCAGCTCACCCTTGACCCACAGGAGGACGATGTATGGCAGCAGCCCGTGACCGACGCCGCAGAATCTGCGGCAAACGTACCCAAGCCCGCACCCTCTGCGTCCTCTTCTGGGGCGCGGTCTGGTTCTGGTTTGGTGCACGAACCCTCCGCACTGCAGGGCGCATCCTCGCCTGCCAGCAGTTCAGCTGCGCCTGCCTCCACGCAGCCCGTCTCGGGCAGAGTCTTGAACGCCTACAGCGGCGATGAGCTGGTGTACAGCAGCACCCTTGGCGACTGGCGCACCCACAACGGTGTGGACTACGCCTGTGCGCAGGATGCACAGGTGTGCGCCCCTGCCGCCGGCAAAGTGACTGCCGTGGATACCGATGGCCGCTGGGGCAGTCTGGTGTGCATCGAGGACAGTGCCGGGCGCATCTGGCGGGTGTGCGGCACCGCCGACCCCACGGTGCAGACCGGCGATGAAGTGAGTGTGGGCCAGATACTTGGCCGTGCAGGCAGCATTCCCAACGAATGCGCCGAGGAGACGCACATCCATCTGGAAGTACTGCAGGGTGAGCAGTACCTTGACCCGGCAAAGCTGCTGAACTGACGCAGTTTTGCCGTATCCCCTGCGTATTTTTCAGTAAAATATTCCAAATAAAAAATCGGAAAGGCCGTTCTGGTCTTTCCGATTTTTCATTCTATAGGATATAGGATCGATGGCTCAGGCATTTTCCAGCTCAACCACCGGCCAGCCCAGAAGGCGGATGGCTTCGCGGTCGTGGGTAGCCAGCAAGACAGGCTTTTCTCCGCAGCGCTCCGCAGCAGCGCCGCAGCAGCGGCAAGGGTGTCCGGGTCCATGCCGGTAAAGGGTTCGTCTAACAGCAGCGTATCGCTGGCGGCCCACAAAGCCCGCAGCAGAGCCGTGCGGCGCTTCTGTCCGCCGGAAAGCCGTGCGGCAGGCAGGGCCAGTGCGGCAGCATCCATGCCAAACTGTTGAAAATCTTTTTCATGATTTGCTCTTTGTATTGTTCTGCACTGCCGGGCAATACCAGCGTCACGTTCTGCACAGCTGTCAGCTGCGGGCAGAGCCGGTCTTCCTGAAACACTGCTGCCACCCGGCCAATGCCCTGTACTATGCCAGAAGTGGGTTCTTCCAGCCCCATGAGGATGCGCAGCAATGGGTCTTGCCCCAGCCGCTGGGTGCCCACAGCACCGCCGGGCCTTCCACCGTGAGGCAGAGATCCCGGAAAAGCGTTTTCTCCCCGAACTGTTTTGTCAGATGCTCGATGGTCAGCATTGCGGCACCTCCCCGGTCACGGCGCGGGTCACGCAGTCCAGAAGCAGCAGGAACAGCTTTTCAAACCCGGCGCTGAGCAGGATGATCACAAACGTCCATGCGAACAGCTCCCCGGTGGAAAGGGTGATCTTGGCCCGGTAGAGTGCATCGCCGATGCTGCCATTGGGCAGACCGATCACCTCAGCGGCTACGCCGCTCTTCCAGCAGATGCCAAGGGCCACGCTGCACCCCTGCCGAAAGGCCGGCAGCACCGCAGGCAGCCACACAGCCCGCAGACGGCGGGCAAACGGCAGGCGGAACACTTTTGCCATTTCCAGCAGCTGTGGATCTGCGCTCCGGATGCCGGTGCGCACTGCGCCGTACAGCACCGGCAGCACCATCAGAAAGCTGATGAGCACCGAAAGCGATGCTCCCCGCACCCACACCAGCGCCAGAATGATGAAGCTTGCCACCGGCGTGGCTTTGACCAGCTGCAGCACCGGAGCAAGCAGCACATCTGCCGTGTGCCACGCCTGTGCGGCCACAGCCAGCACGATGCTTACGGCCACGCCCAGCCCGAAGCCCAGCAGGATGCGTCCGGAGCTGAAGCCCACCCGCTGCCAGAACTCTGCCTGCGGCAGAAGCTGCAAAAGAGTGCGCACCGCCTGCACCGGCGAAACAAAACACCTCCTGTCCCACCGCCATGGCGGCGCACTGCCACACCGCCAGCCAGAAGGCCGCAGCGCCCAGCCGCTGAAAAAAATTGTTTATGTCGCTTCATAAACTTACCTGCTCCTGATTATAAATAAATGCGGACGGCAGGGTGTTTCTTCAGCGAATGATCCGAGGATAGGCCCCTGTTGCCATAAGGCAACAGGGCGGGAGCTGGAAGCCCCAATTTCGCGGAGAAAGCGCCCTGATGGCCTGCTCAGTTCTACATTACACATTATAATACCATATCTCTTTCAAACGCCAATGACCCGTGCATCATGATGCATAAAACTTATCATGCCTGTCATTACTTTTCTTCATGTTTTTCTTTCTTGACATGAAATACATAAAACGATAAACTGAACTATATAAATCTCTGTCATCTTTGATGCAGGAAAGAAATGAGGTGTCTGTCCTATGCAGAAGCTCTCCGGCAAAAATCTGCTTTTGGTCGGCTTTACACTATTTTCCATGTTCTTCGGGGCCGGGAACCTGATCTTTCCGCCCCACCTTGGTGCACAAGCCGGTACCAGCCTCTGGCCTGCCTTTGCGGGGTGCCGTCAGCGCCATCGGTCTGCCCATTGCGGGCGTGGTGGCTGTGGCCCGGGCGGGCGGTCTGGACAGGCTTGCAGGCCGGGTGCATCCGGTGTTCGCCACGGTGTTCACCATTCTGGTGTATCTTTCCATCGGGCCCTGCCTTGCCATCCCCCGCACCGCCAGCACCTCCTTCCAGATGCTGGTGCCGCTGATAGGCGGCGGTACCGGGCTGCAACTGGCCTACTCGGTGCTGTTTTTTTGCAGCGGCCTTTCTGGTGGCGCTGCGGCCGGAAAAACTTACCGACTGGCTGGGCCGCATCCTCTGCCCCTGCCTGATCGTGCTCATCGTGGTGCTGTTTGCCGGGTGTCTGGCCCACCCGCTGGCTGCGTACTACGGCGCGCCCAGTGCAGAATACGCCGCGCTGCCCACCGTGCAGGGCATCCTGTACGGCTACCAGACCATGGACACTCTGGCCGGGCTGAACTTTGGCGCGGTCATCGCGCTGAACATCCGCGCCCGGGGTGTCACAGAAAGCCGTGCCGTGGAGGGCGGCACCATCCGGGCCGGTTTTATTGCAGGCGGGCTGATGCTGGTGGTCTACGCCATGCTGGGCCACGCCGGGGCCGAGACCGGCACGGTGTATCCGGGCCTTGCCACCGGTGCCGAGGTGCTCACCGCTCTGGCACAGCAGCTGTTCGGCCGGGCGGGCCTTGTGCTCATTGCGGCCATTTTGTCATTGCCTGCTTCAACACCTGCGTGGGCCTTATCGCCTGCGTGGGGCAGTATTTTCATCAGCTTCTGCCCCGCATCCCCTACCCTGCCCTTGCCGCTTTTTTTTGCTGTGGCCAGTATGCTGGTATCGAACCTCGGCCTTGCTGCCATCATCCGGCTGTCCACTCCAGTGCTGAACGCCATTTATCCCGCAGCCATCGTGCTGATCCTGCTTTCCTTTATGCCGGGCCTTGAAAAGCACCGGGCGGTGTATCCGCTGTGCATGGGCCTGACCGCCCTGCAGAGCATCGCCGCTGCGCTGCCGCTGGGGGCAGTATCTGCCGCCGCCAACGCTCTGCCGCTGGGCAGCATGGGCTTTGGCTGGGTGCTGCCTGCAGCTGTGGGACTTGGCAGCCGGACTGCTTTTAAACAAATCTGATCTGCAATAAAATAACCTGAAAGGCCCGGTTCCCATGTTACAGGGAGCCGGGCCTTTGCTATTTACTGCAGTTTTTGCGTTTTCGTAGTCGTTCAGGGCGGCAAGCGCTTCCTTTGCCATGGGCACCAAGGCTATCATGTTGAAAATAGTCATCAGGCCGATGCCCACGTCGCCCAGATCCCACACCACCGTGTAGGCCTGCATTCCGCCGATCACCAGCATGACCAGCGCGATCAGCTTATACACGGTCTGGCTCCACCAGTTGTCGCCACACAGGTAGGCCACATTGCCCCGGGCGTAGTACAGAACGCCCAGAAAGGTGGAAAAGCTGAACAGCGCCAGCGTGACCGCAATGAACACGACGCCAAAGCCGCCCAGATGGTACTGCAGGGCAGTCTGCAAAAGGTCCATGCCCGCAAGTCCTTCTGTGATCTCCTGCGGCACCAGCAGCATCAAAAAAGCTGTGCAGCTGCAGATTACCACCGTATCGATCAGCACGCCCAGTGCCTGCACAAAGCCCATCTTGACCGGGTCGTCGCACTCTGCGGCGGCAGCTGCACAGGGTGCCGAACCGCTGCCCGCTTCGTTGGAGAACAGGCCGCGCTTGACACCGTTCATCAGCACAGCACCAAAGCCGCCAGCCACTGCCTGCCGCAGACCGAACGCTTCCGCAAAGATGCGCCCGAACACCGCCGGGAGCTTGGGCAGGTTGAACAGCACGATGCCCACGGTGATGACAAAATAGCACACCGCCATGATGGGCACCATCACGTCCAGACTTTTCACGGTGGCATTCTTGCGCAGCACGATCACCGCCGCAATGGCCGTGAGCACCAGTGTGGTAGTAAGCGGCGGAATATGGAACGCATTTTCAAACGCGGAACTGACCGAGTTGGAGATCACCTGACTGATGCCGCACCAGCAGATGAGGCCAGACACCGCAAACAGCGCCGCTACCACAGAGCGTTTGAGCTTTTTGCCGCGCCTGCGCTCCGCCAGCACATGCAGATAGTAGGCCGGGCCGCCGCGCCAGCCGCCGTACAGCGGGTCGGGCTGGCGGTATTTCTGGGCAAGGGGTGGATTCGATAAAGGAGGTGGACGCACCCAGAATGGCAGTGACCCACATCCAGAACACCGCACCGGCACCGCCTGCAGAAACAGCGGCCACCACGCCCACCAGATTGCCCATGCCCACGCGGGTGGCGGTGGAAATGACCAGCGTCTGGAAGGAGGAAAGGCCGTCCCTGCCTTGCTTTTTTTCGCACACGGCGGCGATCATATCCCGGAACAGCCGCACCGGCAAAAGACGGGTGCGGCAGGTGAACCAGATGCCCGCCGTGAACAGCAGCACCACCATGAAGGAAATGCCGATGCCGCCGCCCAGCGGGATGGTGAACAGGTCGCCCCACAGCAGGCGATAGACGGATTCGATAAGATTTGTAGAACGGAGCGCCCATGCAGATGCTCTTCTGCACCTCCATATTGGCGGCGACCTGGTTCAGAGGCACATGGCCCGGGCCCTCCACCATGACCTGGACATTGTGGGCCCAGGCGCGTTTGGTCAGCTCGCCCAGACGCACCAGTTCCTCGATCTGACATACATCGGTGGCGTCAGCCAGGCAGCCGGGCCGGCAGGCATCCCCCAGGGAGATGGTCACATCGTACTCCCGGCAGATGTCCAGGATCTCGTCATAGTACTCGTAGAACGGGTTCTCCTCGCCGGTCATGCACATCCAGGCAAACACGAGGGAGCCGCCGCGGGAGACGATGTTCATCTTCCGTTTGTGTTTGCGGATCTGATCGATGGTTTTTCTGGTGATGCCGCAGTGCAGGGTGACGAAATCGACGCCGTCCTGGGCATGGAGGCGGACCACATCGATGAAGTCCTGTGCCGTCAGGGTGGCCAGGTCCCGCTGGTAGTGGATGACAGAGTCATACACGGGCACCGTGCCGATCATGACAGGGCACTCGTGGGTCAGCTTCTGGCGGAACGGCTGGGTGTTGCCATGGCTGGAAAGATCCATGATGGCCTCGGCACCCATGTTGACGGCGCTCATCACTTTCTGCATCTCGATGTTATAATCCTTGCAGTCGCGGGAGACGCCCAGGTTGACGTTGATCTTGGTGCGCAGCATGCTGCCCACGCCCTCGGGGTTGAGGCAGGTGTGGTGCTTGTTGGCGGGGATGGCCACCTTGCCCTCCGAGACCCACTGCCGGATCTCTTCGGGAGTGCGGTACTCTTTCTTGGCCACGACCTCCATTTCGGGGGTCACGATGCCCTTTGCGGGCGGCGTCCATCTGTGTGGTGTAAGTCTGCATACGATAAATCCTCCAAGTTGAACTCTCTCGATTTATTCCTGAATGGCGTCCGGTGCGCCGTTCATCCATGTAAAAATGTCCTTGCCGCCCAGCGTGTGATCCAGCGGGCCGGAGCCAGCGCCCAGGTCCAGCCCGGCGGAAAGGGCGGCGGTGATGTAGCCTTTGGCCCGCGCGATGGCCTGCGGCAGGGGAATACCCCTTGGCCAGGTTCGCCGCAATGGCGCTGGAAAGGGTGCAGCCGGTACCGTGGGTGTTGGGGTTTGCGATCCGCCTCCCGCGAACCAGGTCTCGGTGCCGTCGGCCTCCACCAGTAGATCATCCGCGTCGGTGTCGCTGTGGCCGCCCTTGAGCAGTACGGAGCAATGGCAGTCAAACGCGATGGCGCGGGCGGCGGCCAGCATCTCTTCCCGGCTGTGGATGGGACGGCCGGAGAGCACTTCGGCCTCCTGCCGGTTGGGGGTGATGACCTCGGCCAGCGGGAACAGCTGCTCCCGCAGGGAGCGGACGGCGTCCGTTTCCATCAGGCGGGAGCCAGAGGTGGCCACCATGACGGGGTCCACCACGATGTGCCGGGCCTGATAGAAACGCAGCCGCTCGGCAATCGTCGCAATGAGCGGGGCAGAAGATACCATCCCGATCTTGACGGCGTCGGGGCGGATGTCGGGAAACACCGCGTCGATCTGCTGTGCGAGGAAGGCAGGGGAAACTTCAAGGATGCCGGAAACGCCGGTGGTGTTCTGGGCCGTCAGCGCGGTGATGGCGCTCATGGCAAACACACCGTTCAGGGTCATGGTTTTGAGATCAGCCTGGATTCCGGCGCCTCCGCTGCAATCGCTTCCTGCGATGGATAATGCGGTCTTCATGAAAAATCTCCTTTGCATGAATTTTATAGCGCGGCAAAAAAAAGGTGGTGCCCCCAATCTGCCGCGGACTCCTCCCGCCGCCTTTGGCGGCAGCCCCTCATAGGGGGCGCTTTCTGCCTCCCTCTATGAGGGAGGTGTCATCGCGCGGGCGATGACGAAAGGAGTTACAGTTTCCGGACCATCTCGCGCAGCTCTCTGCACGCGGCTTCGATATCCGGCTGTGCAAAGATGGCGCTGATGACGGCGATGCCGGCCTCTCCGCAGCCGGCAAGCTGGAGCAGGTTCTCCCTGTGGATGCCGCCGATGGCCACCACCGGGATGGGAACACTGGCGCACACATCCGCCAGCACCTGACGGGAGATCACGTTGGTGTCCGTCTTGGTGTGGGTGGTAAACATGGCCCCGCAGCCCAGATAGTCGGCCCCGTCCGCAAAAGCCTTTTTGGCCTCCGCCACATTGTGGGCCGACACGCCGATGATCTTGTCCGGGCCCAGCAGGCGGCGGGCCTCGGCGGCGCTCAGGTCGTCCTGCCCCACATGCACGCCGTCCGCACTGCACAGCTTTGCCAGCGGGACATTGTCATTGAGGATGAACGGGACATGGTACGCTCTGCAGAGGGCGGAAATTGTTTTTGCCTCGGCCAGCATATCGGCGTCGTCCAGGTGTTTTTCCGCAGCTGAACGCAGGTGGCTCCGCCTTTCAGAGCGGCTTCCACCTGCTGGGGCAGGGTCTGTCTGCAGACCCAGGCGCGGTCTGTCACGGCATAAAGCCGCAGCATCTCAGCGGTACAGTTCATAACACAGCTCCTTTGGCAAAATTCAGGTCAGGCTGGCCTGCATGGAGCGCAGCGCGCCCGAACGCTGCAGGCTGAACAGCAGCACGCCCGCAATGACAGCACCGCCGGCCGTGGAGACCAGGAACGGGATGATGTAGGCGTAGAATGCGATGTCACCGGCGCTCTTGCCCATGAGCAGGATGGCCACCGGGTAGGCGCACAGCCCGCCCAGGATGGAGGTGCCAAACACCTCCGCCACCAGCGTGGGGAGCAGCTGTTTTGCCTTATGGTAGGTCAGCCCGCAGAGCAAAGCCCCAAACATGCTGCCGGGGAATGCCATCAGGCTGCCCAGCCCCAGCAGATTGCGCAGCAGCGAGGCCACAAAGGCCACGCCGACCCCGTAGTAGGGCCCCAGCAGCACGGCGCACAGGATGTTGACCATGTGCTGCACCGGCGCGCACTTGCTGCCGAAGATGGGGAAGCTGAACACGCTGCCCACCACGGCAAGCGCGCAGAACATTCCCGCCAGAGCGAGTTTTTTCACTGAGAGATTTTTCATGAAGATGCCTCCTTTGCAAAATACGGCAAAACAAAAACAGGAGACGCCTGTTACGGTGTCTCCTGTAAAAAATCCATATCTTCAAAGTATGCACTTCGACGTTATGACTTCCTACGGCGGCATTATCCGCATCAGGTGAAAGGGTCGAAGTTTGGGTACTTCCTCTCAGCCTGCTTTACAAGCTCCCCTGTATTTGTGTTGACGCCCATATTCTACACCCGTCGGCTCCAAATTGCAAGAGTCGATTTGCTATACAATTTCCGTCCGGTATGCTATACTGAACAAAACGCCTGCAAAAATCAGAAGCAGGCGCAAAAAGGAGATTTGACTTATGGGTCTTGTCAAAGCAGCATTGGGCGCCGCTTCCGGCGTGATGGGCGACCAGTGGAAAGAATACTTTACCTGCAGTGCTCTCCCGGCGGATGTTCTGGCCGTCAAAGGCGAGAAAAAGCAGAGCGGCCGCTCTGCCAACCGCCATGGCAGTGAGAACATCATCACCGATGGTTCCATCGTGGCCGTGGCTGAGGGCCAGTGCGCCCTCATCGTGGAGCAGGGCAAGGTGGTGGATCTCTGCGCCGAGCCCGGTGAGTACACCTACAATACCGGTACCCAGCCCTCCCTGCTCAGCGGCGGGCTGGCCAAGAATATTGATGACGCCTTTGCCGAGATGGGCAAGCGCTTTGCCTTTGGCGGCCAGGAAGCCACCGACCAGCGGATCTACTACATCAACACCAAGGAGCTGCCCGGCAACAAATACGGCACCCCCAGCCCGGTGCCGTTCCGGTGGTGGACCAGCGGGCCGGCATCGACATGGACATCAGCATCCGGTGCTTTGGCGAGTACAGCTACCGCATCACCAACCCCATCCTGTTTTACACCAATGTCTGCGGCAATGTGGAAAACGCCTATCTCCGTGAGACGCTGGACAGCCAGCTCAAGACCGAGCTGCTGACGGCCCTGCAGCCGGCTTTTTGCTAAGATCAGCGAGCAGGGCGTCCGCTACCGGCTCTGCCCGGCCATACCATGGAAATGGCTGACGCCCTCAACGAAGTGCTCTCCGCCAAGTGGAAGAACCTCCGCGGCATTGAGATCGTCTCTCTCGGCGTGTCCGGCGTCAAGGCCAGCGAGGAAGACGAGGCCATGCTCAAGGCCATGCAGCGGGATGCCGCCTACATGGACCCCACCCGGGGCGCTGCCCATCTTGTGGGTGCCCAGGGCGACGCCATGCGGGCCGCTGCCGCCAACACCAGCGCGGGCCCGGCCATGGCCTTTATGGGCGTGAACGCGGCTGCCGCTGCGGGCGGGGCTGACGCGCAGACGCTCTACCAGATGGGGCCCGGCAGGCGGCAGCACAGCCCGCTCCGGCTCCCGCCGCGGGCTGGAAGTGTGCCTGCGGCCAGAGCGGCAACACGGGCAAATTCTGCACGGCCTGTGGTGCTCCCAAGCCGGAGGCACCCACGGTCTGGGTGCAGCTGCGGCACCAAGAACAGCGGCAAGTTCTGCCCGAGTGTGGCAAACCCCGCCCGGCGGCCCAGTGCGCCAACTGCGGCTGGAAGCCTGCCGCCCCCACCCGGCTGCCCAAGTTCTGCCCGGAATGCGGCAAGCCCTTTGGGGCATAAGGGGGCATGAACTATGCCGAATGAAACCACCAATTACCAGTGCCCGGCCTGTACCGGCCCGCTGCGGTTCGACAGCGCCACGGGCAAACTGGTCTGTGATTACTGCGGCTCCACCTATGAGGTCAAGGAGGTGGAGGCCCTTTATGCAGACAAGCAGAAAGCCTCTGACACCGCCGCCCGGCAGCGGCCCCAGGGCCCCGTCTGGGGCGAGGAGGAAGCCGCCGGCCTCACCAGCCGCACCTGCTCTTCCTGCGGGGCCGAGCTGGTCTGCGACGGTACCACCGCTGCCACCACCTGCCCTTACTGCGGCAACCCCACGGTGCTGGGCGGGCAGCTCTCCGGCAAGCTGAAGCCGGAGTACATCATCCCATTCAAGCTGGATCGCAAGGCAGCCGTGCAGAACCTGAACAAATACTACAAGGGCAAAAAGTTCCTGCCAAAGGCGTTCAAAGAGCAGAACCACGTCGAAGAGATCCAGGGCGTGTATGTGCCGTTCTGGCTCTACGACGCCACTGCCGATGCCCGGGGTGCTTATGAGGGCGAAGTGACCGAGAGCCACCGCGAGGGGGATTACATCGTCACCAATACCCAGCACTACAATGTGGCCCGCGCGGGCGAGGCAGACTTTATCAAGGTGCCCGTGGATGGCTCCAGCAAGATGCCGGATGCCCACATGGATGCCATTGAGCCCTTTGATTACAGCGCCATTCAGCCGTTCTCCACGGCGTACCTGCCCGGCTTCCTGGCCGACCGTTACGACGAGGACGAGGAAAAGTGTCTGCCCCGGGCCACCCGCCGGATGGAAAACACCACCCGTGCGGCCCTGCGGGAGACCATTGACGGCTACTCTGAGGTACACACCAAGGCGGAGAACATCAACATCGACATCCGTAAGGCGCACTACGCCCTGCTTCCGGTCTGGATGCTCCACACCCGCTGGAACGACAAGGACTTCCTCTTTGCAATGAACGGCCAGACCGGCAAGCTCATTGGCGACCTGCCCGTGGACCCCAAGCGGGTCGCTGCCTGGTTTGCGGGCATCAGTCTGCCGCTCATGGTCATTCTGGCACTGTTTCTGTACGGCTGAGGGGTGTGAGCGCAAAATGAAAAATCGGATGTGTAAAACAAACTGTTATAAAAAAAAAGTGCTGTGCTTTTCTGGCCGCTCTGCTGATGCTTGCGGTGCTGGCTCTGCCCGGTATGGCGGCGGCTCCCCTCGTCCGGGACGAGATGGGCCTGTTTGATGCCGATACCTACAACGAGCTGGAACAGAGCGCGGAAGCGGCTTCCAGCGGCCACGATTGCGACGTCTATTTCCTTGTGGTCAACGACATCGGCGATGCCAACCAGCGGGATTTTGCCAAGAATTATTATGTAAACAACGGTCTTGGCAGCGGTGAGGGCAAAAGCGGCATCACCACCGGTTCTGCCGGTGGTTTTCGCTTGTTTTTATTTCCGCGTAACATGCAAAAAAGAAGCCCAACGAATGTCAAAGAAGGTCGCCGCCCTGATCCCCAGGCCGCGCTGGCACTGGGCATCGCCTGCATCGCCAAGTGGCTGGAAACGCTGAAAGCAGCGCCGGGCTCCACCTCATTGGCGCATCGGTCATCGCCCTGTTTATCGCATGGCCATCAATGCGTTTTTTCCAGCCCAACAAAACAACCGCGCCGGGCATCAAATTCACCTCTAAGAAGGTCCTGAAATTCGCCATCGTCCTTCTGGGTGCCAGCCTGAACATCCGCACCGTGCTGACCGTGGGCCGTTTTCGCTGACGGTCATGCTCTTCACCCTGGCCACCTGCTTTGGACTGGGCGCTGATCGGCAGGAAGCGCTCGGGCTCAACTGGAAAACCAGCAGTCTGATCGACGCCGGAACCGGCATCTGCGGCGGATCGCCATCGCCGCCATTGCGCCGGGTCGAGGCCGATGACATGGACATCGCCTACAAATGTCCGCCACCTTCCTGTTCGATACGGTGATGATCGTTGTGTTCCCGCTCCTTGGCCGGTGGTTTGGGCTTTCCGATGCCGCATTCGGTCTCTGGGCCGGTACGGCGGTCAATGATACCTCCAGCGTTGTAGCCACCGGTTACGCTTTCAGTGAAAGCAACCGGTGACTTTGCAACGGTCAGAAACTGACTTTCCGCACGCTGGCGTCGTTCCGGCTGTTCTGGTCTTTGCCGCCATCAACCTGCACCTGAAAAAAAAAAGAGATTGCCCAGGCCAACGGTGTCAAGGTGAGCATCCGTTCCATTTTCCCCTGGTTCATCCTTGCGTTCCTTGCCATGTCCCTGCTGACCAGTCTGGGCCTTCTGCCCGCCGGGCTGGTTTCCGGCCATGAAGACCATCAACGAAGTTTCTGATGGTCGCGTTCCCATCGGTCTGAACACGAACTAATCGCTCTGCCGTTCCAAAAATCCCAACGGAAACGGGTTTCTCCGTTTCCAAAAAAATACTTTGGAAAGCCCCGGCTATAAAAACAAGAATAGCATTGCCCAATCTTCACGGTAATTTGCCAGCTGAATTTCACAAAACCAACTTTGTTCTTTCCGATTTGGTCTGTCTGTTATTATTCCCTCCACTTTTTTGTCGATGAAACATTTTCACAAAATAGCAACCATAAAAAGCCCCATTGGGCTTTTCATGGAAATCAAACGCGAAATTCCATTGCCCTTATAATGGCAAACTGGAATTTTCCTTTAATAAATATTTTTCAAACGCTTTATGATTATCAAAATGGACTTCTCTAAAAAACAAAACTAACCAAATAGTATAATTTGGTATTTGCCATATATGGGGTTAAAAACTAGGATAATAAAAACTCCTGCCAACATTATAACAGACCATATAAAGCACTGATTTCTTATATCACGAGAGATACCAGCTTTATCATACAAAACTGTTCTTCTTTAGAAAATGAATTAAATCCTGAAACAAATTTTGCTGCCTTTTCCTTAAAAAATCGCAAATAGCACACACAAGGACTCCATCGGTTGCCATCTTGATACCCATGAAGATGAAAAAGTAACCAATCCACCTCATATAATCACCGGATACCTGATATGCCAACGCTGTTCCGTCTTTTCCTAAGAACAGCGAGGAGATCTGCGTGTGCAGCGCTTCAATGACCACAAACGCAATGGCTGCAAAGCACAGATCCAGCACCAGCGCAGCATGGTAGCCTTTTTGATGCGTTGGGGCTTGCCTGCGCCAAGATTCTGGGAAACATACGGCGAAACTGCATTGCCGATGGAGACAAAAATCAAAGAGAACACATTCTCTACTCGCATTGTCGCCGAATAGCCTGCCAGCGCCTGTGTGCCGAAGGGATTTACAACTGCCTGCACGATCAGCATACCGATGGACACCGTAGATTGCTGAAGAATCGAGGGCACGGCAATTTGCAGCATGGATTGCAGCTCCCGCCAGTCAAATCGTTGAAACGGGCTCTCGTATCGCCGCATCCGATGAAGAAAAACCAAAAGGGAAAATACGGCGGCAATGCCTTGGGCAATCAATGTTGCAAGAGCGGCACCGAACACGCCCAGACCAAGCCTGGCAACCATCCAAAGGTCCATAAGAATATTCAGGACAGAAGAAAAAATCAGGAGTGCCAAGGGAATTCTTGATTCACCGATGGAGGTAAACATGGTGGAGAGAATGTTATACATAAACAAGAACGGAAAGCCTGCAAAATAGACCCGCAGATACAGCACCGCCTCGTCCAGAATGTCGGGAGGGGTTTGCAAGCCCCGCATCATCGGGAGGGAAAAAATAAGCCAAAAACGCCAAGGACTATGCTTAGAGTTAAAAAGCTAAGCAAGGACGTTGACACAATGGTTTTCATTTTTCCATACTCCTTGGCACCAAAATAGCGGCTCACCAGCACACCGGCACCTACGCCGGCTCCCAGTGCCACACAAATGAACACATTGGTCAATGCTGCACAGGCACCGACAGCTGCAAGTGCGGAAGAACCCACAAACTGACCGACGATAATGGAGTCGGCCATGTTATATATTTGCTGAAAAAAGCTTCCTAGAATCATTGGCATTGCAAAAACCGTCAACGCTTTAAGAGGCGCATCTGTGATTAAATACTCATCTTTTGACATTATCATATTCCTCCATATCTTGTATCGTGGTATCCCATTCACTTACCTTCTCAACTTCCGATTTATTGAACCAAGACGAGTATATCACACTCTTCCCACAAATACTACCACACAAAAAACTCCCATGCTCACATCGGAAGATGCTATGCATGGGAGTTTTTGCTGCGCCTGTTACGGCGTATTGTTACTTATTGAAGGTTTCCTCGTTCAGCAGGCCCTCGCTCTTGGCAACGCAGATGCTGGCAACTGCATCACCCACCAGTGCCGTCCATGTTGATGGTCATGCCCAGCGGCAGGACGAAGGAAAACGATGCTCTCATCCACGCCGAACTCTTCCTCGCACACCTTGATGTTCAGGGGCAGGGTGGCGGCGCTGGAGGAGGTGGAGAAACCGAACACTGCCACGTTGGCGATCTTGCGGATGAAGGTGAAAGGGTCCAGCTTGGCACCCAGTGCAATGACCAGCGGGTAGGCAATGATCAGAAAGGCCAGCAGCAGGACCACCGTGACCACCACATAGACCAGCGCGGGCTTGAGGTAATCGATGCCGTAGATGGCGAAGGTACGGGTCAGCAGCACAAAGACTGCAAAGGGGCAAAGTTGCTGACGATGAAGTTCAGGAACACGACCACCACATCGTTGACCTCGCCCAGCAGGCGGCGCAGGGTCGCGGTGCGGCTCTCGCCCAGGGTGTTCATGCTCAGGCCGATGGCCACTGCCAGGAAGTGACGCTGGAAAGCACATGCGCCATTGCTGCCAAAGGCCGTGTGATGATGTTGGAGGGATGATGTTCAGCACCACGTTCAAGGGGGTTGGAACCGGTGGAACCGGTGGCTTCTGCCAGGCCCCTCGATGCGGGTGTTGAACAGGCCCATGGAGTAGGTGCCGTAGCCCACAACGCCTGCCAGCAGCAGTGCCAGGAAAAGAACCCAGCAGGAACCAGAAGAGGGTCTTGGAAGCAATCCGTCCCATGGTACGGGTATCCGAGATGCTGCCAATGGCCAGCGAGATGGAGGTAAAGACCATGGGGATGATCGCCAGCTGCAGTGCCTTGATGAAGAGCTGCCCGATGATATAGAAGATGCCGAACGCCTGCTCGGCTCCCTCTGCCGTGATATCCTGGAACAGCAGATCGTTGATGGTGGTCCAGGTCTCTGCCTGACCGCTGGCGTTCAGATGCTCCCGCAGGAACATAAAGGCCAGACCGGCCACCAGGCCGCAGACCAGAAAGATCGCCATGCGTTTTGCAAGGGATTCGTCGTCTTTTTTTGTTTCCATATACTTTTCCTCTCACAGTACCGGTTTTTGGCTCACACTTTGCCTACTCTAGCACGAACTTCCCCTGCAATGCAAGAGAAAAATCGCGCAAAATACAGCTTTTTGCAAATAAGTATGACTTTTTCCGCAAAAATCCCCCGGCCTCGGGGAAACTTGAACTTGAACACCGGCGTGCCAGCAGCGGCCGGGGGATCATCAGCATCACTGTTATCACGATGAACCGTTGAACACCGGCGCGGCGCGGATGCCAGCGGCAGCATTGGCCCCTTCTTTGGTCAGAGGTAAACCCTGTCCGCTTTCATCTCCACCGTGTCCATGCCAACATGGATCGGCAGCTCAATGCCGTCATCAACTCATCATAGAGGTGCGGAAAAAGCTTTCGGGCACCTGCGTAACAGTGCCATCCAAGGGAGCATAAACGGTGTCGTCGGTGGGCTCCACGCCGCACCGGGGCCCCAGGATCGCGGAGGCAAAGTCTCGTCAGGCAGCTGTTCCGAACGGGATCACGGTGTCGCCAATGGCTCGATACCGTCATCTTCTGGCCGGAAAATTTCGTCTCGGATGCGGCCTTGCCATAAAAAAGCTTGTCAAAAAAAGCCCATAATACAAACCATCCTTCCACGGTGCACATGACGGTCTTTATCCAGTTAAGAATAGCATATCCGCGCTGGAAATACAATCTGCATCCTGCACAAAGAGATGCGCCGCCATTTGGCAGGTGTGCCCCCATCAGCTCCAGCAGCTGCTCCACCCTCTTCCATCCGGGTGGCCCAGCTGGTGGCAATGCGGACAACGGTGTGGGTATCATCGTACTTCTCCCAGAAGCCGAACTTGGCCTTGCCTTCCAGCGCGGCCAGCTGCTCGTTGGACAACACGATGAACACCTGATTCGTGGGCGAATCCATGAAGAACGAATAGCCCTTTTCGGCCAGTCCCTTCTTGAGCACGGCGGCGGTCTCAATGGCATTTTTGCTGATGGTCTGGTACAGGTCATCGGTGAACAGCACATCGAACTGGATGCCCAGCAAACGGCCTTTGCCAGCAGAGCGCCCTGCTGCTTGACCATGGTCATAAAGTGAGCCGGTGCGCCGTGGGGAATACAACTGCCTCGCCGCAGAGCGCACCCACTTTGGTGCCGCCGATGTAGAACACATCGGTCAGGCGGGCCACATCGGCCAGCGTCACATCGGTGCCCTCGGCGGCCAGACCATAGCCCAGACGGGCACCGTCCATAAACAGCGGCATGTGGTACTTATGGCAGACAGCGGACAGCGCTTCCAGCTCTGCCTTGGTGTACAGGGTGCCGTACTCCGACGGGTGGGAGATGTACACCATGCCCGGGAACACGAGGTGGTCCATATTGCCATCGGCATAGAAGGTCCTGCACCAGTCCTCAACCGTCCCGGCATCCAGCTTGCCGTTGGTGTGCGGCAGGGCGATGACCTTGTGGCCCGTGAATTCGATGGCGCCGGCCTCGTGAGGCGGCCACATGGCCGGTGGATGCGGCCAGCACACCCCCAGCGGCGCAGCATCGATGCAATGACGATGGCGTTGCTCTGGGTGCCGCCCGAAATGAACCAGACATCGGCATCCGGTGCGCCGCACGCCGCGCGGATCTTCTCCCGCGCACTGGCGCAATAGGGATCGGTGCCGTAGCCGGAGACCTTTTCAAAGTTGGTCTCCACCAGCTTCTGTAAGATCGCCGGATGCGCACCCTCGCAGTAATCGTTTTCAAAATACAGCATATACTTTCCCTCGCTCTGCATTCAAGATAAACCTATTATCTGCTTTTTTGCGCAGGGTTGTCAATGTGGAACCCCGCACATGCGGGGAAAAGCAGAAACGGCCAGCCGGGAAACGATTCGATTCAGGATCGCCCCGCGTAGGCGGGGGAAAAGTCGCTTCATTTGCGCCATCGTCCAGAACATACGTTGGGATCGCCCCGCGTGGGCGGGGGAAAAGCCCGGCATCTCAGCCATGGTCTCCTCCCTGTGGATGATGGTCATCAGGCCAAGGCCATAGGCCTTGCCCCGGCCAACGCCCTCGCACAGCAGGGCCTTGAAGGCCTCCGGGTCCGTCACCTGCAGAACACCCTCGTAGGTCACAACCAGCAGGGTAACGGGCCGGGTGCCGTTTTTCTTGAAATGATAGGTCTGCTTCCGGGTCACTGCGAACGAACCCTCCGAGACGGCAAAGCCGTGCTTTGCGGCCTGCGCCCACAGCCATTCCTCCTGCTCCACCTCGAGATAGCAGGGTTTCAGGGTTCCCCGGGCCGTATGGTCGGCAGAGTCTTTTTGCTGCGGGTGGGGTTGGCAGTCAGGCGGAACTGCCAGCAGCTGCCTGCTGTCACCCGTTCCAGCAGCGGGTCATAGGGCCGGGTCTCCGGGGGCGCACCGGTGCCGAACTGCGCACACAGGGCGGTCAGGTCCGGCCGTTCCTCACTGAGCAGGAGCAGGTACAGTTTTTCTCCCAGCTGATCCAGCCGCCACAGCCTGCGGCGGCGCGCGCCGCACCGGCAAAGCGTTTTCCACCGCACCATGGAATTTCTGGGGCGAGATCAGCGCCACCATGGTCTCACGGCGGGTCGGGTCAAGTTCTGCGCGGGATAGATACATGATTTCTCACCTCAATTCTGCCATTGCGTCATGTTCGGTCGCGCCGGGCATTTCCGGCGGGTTTGTGTTCCACTCCCGCACTGGGCGGAAGCCGTACTGCCGGTGGATGGGACTGAACGACACCGCCAGATCACGCCGGGGCACGGCAGCAGCATCCGCCGGGTCCGCGTCTGCCACGATGCGCAAGGGGGCCCCATTCCTCTGTTTCACCAGCAGCGGTTCTGCCCGCAGGGTATCCAGCAGTTTCCCGGCCCGGATGCCAAGGCAGAGCGGCAGGGTGGGCGGCAGGAACGCCGCCCCAGATACAGCGGGTAGACCGGATATTTCAGGGCCGTTTCCAGCTCCTGTAACAGGGCAGTGTCCTCGCTTTCCAGCCCCACCAGAAAGACCGCATCCTGCAGGTAATGGCGGTAGGTCACATAGGGAGCCTTGCCTTTTTCGATCCTCTTCCCGGTTGGCGGTGGAAATCCACCAGCAGGCTGCCCTCCCGGTCAGCACGGACGGCAAAGTGCAGGCCGTTCAGCCGGGCAAGACCTGCGGCATCGTCCCGGCGCAGGCCCAGAGCCGCCGCCAACAGGCCAATGACACCGCTTTTGGTGGGTTCCCGGTTCGTTTTGCGGGTCTCAAATTTGGAATCCGCACCCCACGATTGGTCTTAAGTTTGTCCTCTCCGCTCTTCTCGTCCACCTTAAACCCTGTGTTTTGACTACTTTCTTTGCCAGTTTAGCTGCGTCCGCATCCGGTGCAAGCAGTTTGATCTGCTTTTCCACCACATCTGCAATCTTTTTTTGGTTCGGCTGCCGATATCTTCAGCATTCAGCATGTACTCATCTTTGAACATCTCTCCGGATCGCGTGCTTCCACGCCTGAGAGGATACCAGGCGCGGGTGGCACCGCCATAGACAGCCGTCTTGGGGCTGCCGGTATCGTCGCGGTTCACACAGCTGGGCGGCACCGTTTGCAGCACATGAAAAAATCAACATACAGACGCTTGGTATCCATTTCAATTCTCCTTTTCTTCGGTTTCAGGTGTGTCGGCATTCATCTGGTAGAGGTCCCGGCCCCACTGCAGGCGGACATTGGCTGCCTGATCCGGGAGCTGGAACCGGTACAGCTCCACAACCAGCCGGGGGGTAATCAGTTTCAGCTTCGGTTCGTTTCCCCGGAACAGCTGCACCATCCCCCAGGTAGTGGGACACCTCGGGCATAGAATCCGCTGTGGCCAGTGCGTTGAACCGGCGCAGGACGCTGCTCTCGGTCAGTCCTGCGCGGCAGCTGCGGAATTCTGGGATTTAGCAAAGCCAGTTCCATAGAAAGCTGATCCGTATAAATCTGCAAATGCTCTTTTCTGCTCAGTATCTTCTCGTTTTGCAGTAAGGTATTCTAATAGTATCGTGGGTTATTTTTGCTCTCTTCTTTTTATTCCAGAGCGTCATCGGTTCGGCAATGCATTCGTTGAATCAAAGAAATCTCCACCAAGCACAGTCAGAGCTTTCCACCATCCCGCAAGAACATCAGATTTCGCATCAGAGTATCAAACAGGTTTGCACCTTTTACATAGACAACATGATCTGTAGCCAATGGCCGCCGAAGGCAGCGTTCATCCTTTTGCCTTTTCTTTGCCGCAGTATCGTCGTAATTATTCAAAAAACAAGCCATCTTTGCCGCCTGTGGATAGGTCAGCCGCTCTTTTCGCTTCGCCTGAATAGGCAGAAAAACAAGCTGTCCTTATTTTCGCTTTCAAAGATTTCACCGTTCAATTTTTGGCGGAATGGAATTATACTCAATTTGCTTCATTCTCTTCCTCCTTCCGGTAAGTCAGACCGTTTTCACGGTCGTATTGCAGCACCTGCCCGGCAAGCTGTGCGGTCAGGTGGTCATTCAGCAGTAAGATCAGTTCTCCCCGCAGCAGCGGCGACTGCCACCACATGCCAAATCGTTCTCGGGTTTCTGCATCTAATATTTCAATCGTCTTATCTATCGACCACTTTTTGCTGAAATATCCGGGCAGGCGCAGCTTTCTGCCGTGCAATTTGAAGCGCCATCTCCGGCTGAGGCGGCTCGTCCGTGGGCACGCAGGCACCGGGCTGCCCCCTGTTTCATCGGGCAGGAAGCGGACATTTCCCGCCGCATCCCGCATCAGCACCAGCACGTCAATGGAAGGGTCTCCGTCACGCACCGCCGCGCGGGCACCGTTGTCACTGACAGCACCCACATCATCCATCCAATTGTCCAGCGTATTCAGGGAAGGGCGCTTTCTGTGCTCTTCTGGCGGCAGGATGGTAAAAGTCTTCGCCTTGCCCATTTTGATTTGTAGAGCTCTGTGACCAGAAAATCCAGATCGATATCAAGGGATTGCTCGAGCACCTGCGTGCCCACCACAATGAGCTTATCCCGCTGTTCCGGGGTGGAGTGCTTGCCGATGCGCTTCATCAGCGCCTCTTCTTTGGCGGCACGGTCGGGCATAAGGAACTGAGCGTGGAATACCACCACCTCATACTCCGGCAGTTCTGCCCGCAGACGGGCCGCAATGGCCTGCGCCTTTTTCACGGTATTGACGATCACGCCCGCACAGCCGCCCTCCCGCAAGGCACTGCGCAGAGTGTCAGTCAGCTGTTCCTCGGTCAGCGGGAATGTCTCCACTCTGCGTGGTTCGGCTTCCAGTGGGATAGTCGTCTGCTCCACCCGTTTGCCGTCCGTCCAGGTCAGCAGCGGGTAGCCCCGGCAGGTCTGCCACGGGCCATCCGGCGCGGTTCTTCCATTCAGGTAGGCCCTGACCAGCTCGACCCGGCGCTTGGCGGGCAGGGTAGCGGAAAGCAGGATCACCGGCACTTTGTACCGGCCCAGCCAGGTCAGCGCCCGGTCAAGGTAACAGTTCATGTAAGCGTCATAGGCGTGGCACTCGTCAATGACCACCACCTTGCCCGCAAGACCAAGATGGCGCAGCATCACATGTTTTTTCTGTAACGCCGCCATCAGCAGCTGATCCACCGTGCCGATGACAAAATCAGCCAGCAGCCCCTGTTTATTGCCCCGGAACCACTGATGCACCATCACCCGGCTCTCCGGGTCAGCATCGGGGTCTGCTTCCAATCTTCCTCCACCCGCACCGTGTCCTGCTGCAATCGGAGGTAGGCCTCGTTCAGTTCGGCCATGCCGTGGGCCAGCTTGATGGAGTGCTCCAGCCCATCCGGCTGCTTTTCGGCCCATGCCAGCAGCCGCCCAAAGATACCATTGGCGGTGGCCTGGGTGGGCAGACCAAAGAAGATGCCGCCCTCGCCGCCGTGCTTGGCTAAAATCTCTGCCGCGCCCAGCGCGGCTTCCGTCTTGCCCACGCCCATCTGTGCTTCCAGAATGAATATCCCCGGTTCCTGGGCCTGGCTGATGGCTTCCAGCATGGCCCGCTGGACTTCGTTGGGCGGGAAGCCAAACCATTGTTCAAATGCTCCCGGGTCAGACACATCCGACTGCACCTCCCACGGAGAGGTCAGGTCCAGCGCTTCCCACGCCCGATCGACACGGGCGGGATACAGGGTATCGCTGCCCACCTCTTCCACAGGGATGAGCGGAAAGTACCGGGTATTGCTGGCGATCCAGTCCGCCATGATGAGCAGACCTGTCAGCAGGATCTCAGCCGGGATGGTCAGCTGCGGCAGCTCGTCCACGCCGGAAAAGCCGCTTTCCTGCAAGGCGTAGTCAAACAGTTCTCGCCAGCAGCTCTCCCAGAATTTCTGCTCGCCCTCGGGCCAGTAGTTAGATTCCCAGCAACCTTCTTCTTCCTCATCGCCCAGCTACTTCATAAGGTACTTTATCTCCAAGCCACTCAAATTCATCTATATACGTATAATCCAAACATATCTCTTTTTCTTGCCAATAATACTCCTCCAATTTTTTATAATCTGGAATTTCTAGTTGTGCAATCTGTTCTTCCTTGCCACTCTCGCTTAGTTGGTATACCGCAACACTTTTCCCAGATCCTACGTTCGTTGTATTATGAGGGTAAATTCGCCCATCTTGTTTATTTGTGATTTTTTCATCCCAAATCCAGAATTTTTTCTCAGGATTTGAAACTTCTTTCGTTATAAGTTTCATATTTTGCCTCGCACCTTTTTCATGTGCATCTTCCAATTTACTCCGGTTTTCCTTTCATCATCTGACCCAGAATCGCATTCTTC
>VOFB01001333.1_pt1 | contig 30536 bp, 50 predicted proteins | sample 5384141 | NCBI WGS metagenome assembly VOFB01 (sample SAMN12384721, study PRJNA508395) | human gut metagenome | isolation source: healthy gut A | host: Homo sapiens | reverse complement strand
TCCGGAACCACCACAGATAAGGATATTTCCATTGAGCTTGAGCCTCCTGAAATCCAGCGACATCTTCACATTTTGGCTGAGTATCCGGTTGAAATTCTCATCCTTATCTGCAAGTATCTTGTTGACCTGCTTCGGATTTTCAAATCTTGCCGTACCAAATTCCTTACCTGGCATATAGTTTCTCTGACTGGTATAATACATGACAATAGCCATCGCATAGATACCTAATGCAATGGCTACTGCTTTTACTGTATTGGAATTGTAATAATTGGCAAAGGGAATTGCACATATATCATTGAATCTGTTCATAAATTCATTGAAGGCAATCCCTTTTGTCCACTGTCCATGCACCATTTATCAGATAACCAAGATACCCGGATAACACTGCACCCACAATAATGAATATCAGTGACGGCTTTTTCTTTGTTGTCTGCATAGGCTGCTACCTCGCTTTCTTTGTGGTAACAGTTTTCTTCTGTGTTGTCTTTTTCTGCTGCTTCTGCACTTTCTCGTAACGCTCCCTGACAGATGACTCCACCTTGTCGTAGTGAGTATAAAGCTCGGTTCCTTTCTGAGTTGTCACCACACGATTCTGCTCATCGTAGAGCTTATAATCCTTGGTTGAATCAAGGAAGGTAAGCATTGTCTTTCCACCATGAATCTCCATGATGTTTTCCTTACGGAGCCATACATATTTTGCCTCTTCTCCCCATGTGCCGGGAACTCTGGTCTTAACAGCATGGTCATTCTCTTCTATAATCAGCTTCTTGCTGATAGTCACATCTGACAGGTTCGCATTCTTTGATGCCGCAACTGCCCTCATTCTCTCAGCAAGGTCCTGATAACCTCTGACACGATTGATAAATGCATCCTTGTCCATCATTACTGTATGGGTGCCATCTTCATTCTTGCTGCCAAGCACACCGATTGTCTCAAGCTGTCTGATAACACTTTCAGCCTGCTCCCCATTGATGCTGAAATTCTCCTTGACCTGCTCCACACTGATAGCCTGTTTTTCCATTGCAAACATTCCAACTTTCTCGATGAGCCCGTCTATGGCAGAATTTACCTTATCACCTTCTACCGTGTGGCTTTTCTCGTTTCCCTGCTGTTTCTTCAAAAAATCCATCAGCTTGCCAAGGGATTTTTCATCTCCATTCTTCAGATAATCGTCAAATGTGGCAATCTTGCCAAATTTCAGCTTCTGTATCATCATATTCACACGTGGAACTGCCTCAGTGTGGAAGATGACCTCACTCAATCCGTCTTTCCTGTTACAGTCCGGAAGTACCGAATATAGGATTCCATACTTCTTTGCCATCTTTTCAACTTTTTTCATATCTTCGGTATTAAACTGTAACACCTGTAAATCGCCACCTTTAAGAGCAGCTTTCTCATGGATGTCTTGCCAAGTGACTTTTCATAATCAAGCATCCCTTTTAAGAAATCTATTGCCTTCTGCATGGCAGCAATGCCGCCGCTTCCTACCTTCATGGCAATCTCAATGCCATCATAAGCTACACGGATGATCTGCACCGCTTCCTGAATCTCTTCTGCCATTATCGCACCTCCACTTTTTCTCTGACTGTTGTTTTAAGCGTTTCTGTCTCTGTAGTACGGATTTCCTCGGCTGATACATCAATACCATAAGCAGTCAAAATATCTGCCAGATGATTGATTGCTTTCTCCTCCTCGATACGATACATTTCAAGTGCCACAAGCAGGTTTTCCACCTGTTCCACCCATGCAGGCTTCATATCGTACTTTGCCCTGTATGTGACCATAATCTCGTCCGACTCAGCCTTATCCGCCGAATGTCCCAAAGCTTCGATAAAGAGGAAATCGTATCTTCCTTGCTGCCGCTTCTGAATGCGAACTGAACAACAAAGTTTTTCTCTTCCTCTGTAAACTGATGCTCCACACCATTCATCTCTGTTACTGCTTCATTTACTACTGCTAAATTCATAAGTTCCTCCTAATCTGCCATGCTGTTTTCAAGCACAGCAATCTCAATGATCTCCTTCATCTTTTCCGCTGAAATGTTGTTGTTTATAAGTTCTACAAGCTGTGACTCAGTAAGTCCCTTTTCTATTGCACTCTTAATCTGCACAAGCTGCGCCGGAACAAGGTCTCCTGTTGCTACAAGTCTGACGATGTCTGCTCTTGACCTTTTCTTAAAGGAAAGTCTTGCAAAAAGACTCGCCACTCCGCTGTTGCTGCTCTTTCTCACACTTCGCTCAATCGGAAGTCTCTGCACCACATTTCCGGTTCCATCAACTACCGGAATCTGATAATAGACCGGAATACCAGTTTGCCACAGCCTGCATATTCTGCGGAACTGCAACTGTATCTACCATCTTTTTATCTGCCTGTGGTACGGACTGGCTTTCCTGCGGCTCTGCCTTACTTTCTGCCTCTTTCTTATTCTCTGTGGCAACACTTATGATCTTATCTTCCAATGACTCTATTCTGTCTCCCATACGCTTCATCTCCTTATCCTTTTTCTCAATATCATCCCTGAGTCTTGCAATCGTACTGCTTGCCTTATTCAGTTCATTCTGCTGACTGTTGATAAGAGCATCCTTATCCTGGTTCTCCTTGACCAGACGCTCCCTGACTTCCTCATCATCTTTGGAAGTTTCTATTTCAGAAAGCTTCTTATTCAGGGCATCATACCTTTCATTCTGGTGATTGATCTTTGCAACCACTTCATCCATCTGAGCTACAAGACTTTTCACATACTCTAAATCCTGTGGCATCTGCTCTTTGGCTTTATTAAGCTTTATCTAATACCACATCAAACATCCTGCGCATGTTTACTGCTGTATCATCTTTTTGGACTACCTCTGATTGCATCAATCGGCACACCTTTTTCATAGTAATCCAATGCTGTCTGCATCTTAGGTGCTGCCATCCTGCTATCTTTCAGCAGCGTTAACAACTCTTCTGATACACCCTTATGCAGACATTTTGATAACACCTTCATCTGCTCAATGTCATAACTTTTGTTAAGATACAGACCGATTTCATCATCAGTCAGTCCATATTCATAATCGCTTTTGACAAGAGCAATAACCTCACTGTCCATATGCTTATTACGAAGAATCTGTATCTTTCTCTCAATCGCCATTTCACTTAATGGCTCTCTTTTTTCTTCCATATATGCCTCCTAACCACTAAAAAAACAGCCTAACGTACCGGCTGTTCTTTTCTGTCTCTTATTGTTTCTTTGTCATACTGCTTCTCTTCTGCCGAAGCTGATACAGTAAGTTCCTTCCATATTGATTTTCCAAGGCTAAGTTCCTTTGATACCGCCCGTTCTGCCTTACAGTCCTGTGCATACTTGCTCTCATATTTTTTTCTAAGACTCTCGACCTCTTCCACACTGTATCCCTGTGCCAGAAGCTCAGTGTTAAGCCTTTCCCATGCATTGTGCTCATCTTCAAAGAAGGTATCCCCACTCTGATAACACGATTCCGCATCATCAAGCCCCCGGATCTGTTCAGCCTTGTCAAAAATATCTTTGAATCTTTCCTTAGCCTTATAGGTCTTACTTTTTCCTTTGATGCTTTTTTTTCTTATCCGTCAGATTATCAAGTACCGATACAAGTTCTTCCGCACTCTCAATCTTATGCCTTACCAGAAATAGATACTGCTCCTGCAGCTTATGCATTTTACGGATATCCTCCCTGTACTTCCATACCTGACTGTATGGCCTTTTTTTGAGCTTTCCCACCCGATACAGCTTCGCATAATGCTTTTTCTGAAGTCCTGACAAGCCTGCCCTGCGGTATCTTTTAACTCTGCACTTTACAATGGAAACTTGTATATCCTGTTTACTCTTATAAAACGCAATATCCTCTTTTACAATCCTGTCCCGAGCGCTTCCTCACAATACATATCCCCAAGAGATTTGCACCTTCTGAACCTTGTCATACCCTGTGGCTTGATTGCCAGATGTTTTCCCTGCTTTATCTGGTATCCCTTTTCAGACAGCAGTTCGAGAAATTCCTCATAGTCCTTCGCCTGCAAAATACAGGCATCCAAGTCTCTTTTTATCATATCGGACCATACAAAATTACCCTCCCTGTACTCACTCCATTCCTTATAGCTTTCGTGCTGCCTCTCCTTTTTCTCATCATCCACATCAATAATGGAGAGTCCATATTCCTGACACAGCCTGTTCGTGATAGGCTGGATATACTTTGCCCAGTCCCCTTTTTCGTAACGGTACTTTTTACCGTCCACAAAACTCACGCTGTTAAATACGATATGGGAATGAACATGGGCTGTATTATCGTGTACCACAAACACCGCTTCGTATGACTTACCAAGATATTCCTCCACAAATTTCTGTGTAATTTCAAATGCCGTATCCGGATTTACCTCATTTTCCTTAAAGGAAAGTATGATATGATACCCCTGACGCTTATCAATCTTTCCAAAATTACGCTTGGTTTCCTTCATCTGCTCAAATGCGGTATCGACCTGACAGTTTATTGCACCCACCAGTCTGCCATCCTGTGTTTTGTCCGGGTTCATCACATAATCAAGTGCCCGCTTTAAATGTTTTCCGTGAAAATGCCCGCCACAGTCTTTCATATTAAGGATTTTACTGATTGCCAATCTGCACCACCGCCTCATTTACTTTCTTGTTCAGTTTACGCATATAGGCAACAAGCTGTGTTTTATCCTCTTTGGAATAAAGTCCTGCATTGTTATTGAATACGATCTGATTGATATTGATTCCAATACGGTTCACTTCATTGATAAGCTCTTTTAAGAGTTTCCTGACTTCCGGGTAATCATTCGGTTTCTGGCTGATGAGCAGTCTTAAATAATCTGCTTCACACATTCCGCTCTCCCCTGCCTTTTTTGCAAGCAGTTCTGCCTCCTGCGGCATAAGACGGAGCGTTTTCCTGATACAGTGGATTTTATCTGCCATACGCTCACCTTCCCCTCTTATCTGTACTGTAATCCTTTATTCCTTGTGCTATCGTGGCTACCGCCTTTTCCAAATCACCCTTGCCCTCCAGATTACTGATAACCGCTTCCACCAGTGCCGTTGCAACGGCATCAATCTCCTTTGCATGACTGGTTTTATCAAATAATCGGTCTAACACCCTCTCATCTGCCTTTAAACTGTCATACTTTTTCTGAAATTCGCAATATTCCTGAAAATCTTTCGGATCATCTTTCTTTGCCTCTGCGTGAAGTATCAGATCATAATTCCACTCACACACCTTATCAATCACATCATCTATCGGAAATGGCTCTATCTCACCGTTTTCCTCTGCCATATCCTGTCTGTACATCTTCCCCTCTGCATCCGTTCCGATTGCATAATCATGTCCTTCCATATAATTAAGAAGAAGTGCAGCATCTTCTATCGAAGGGTTGAGTTGCTTATCATATACTTCTGCCCAGGCAATCAGTTCCTCTGGTTCTGAAAAAAGTGTTATTTCCCTGTTCTCTGCCACCTTGCACCTCCTTATCCGTGTTTCGTAGATATTCACTATGGCTCCAGTCACTGGTAAGTCCCCGGCGACTGCTAGATACGCATTAGAGACATCTCTGTCCTAATGCCATCTAGTTAGGGGAACATTCCCCTAATACCCCTGCAAAATATAGAGTGGTGGCACTTTGTTCCACCACTTTTGAATATAACCACCGCTTTTTACCACCATTTCCGGTAAAACCACCGCTTTATGCCACCACTTTTTATAATTTATATTCATAGGAAAAAACAGCATCGGAAAGTGGTGGTACTTTGTTCTATCACTTTTTGAAAAAACCACCGCATTGTTCCACCATTTTCCGTAAAAACCACTGCTTTTTACCACCACTTTTTAATGGCACTGTCCGGCTATGGTCATCTGCTCCTTTTTCTCATCTGCAAGATTAAGTTTTGTTGCAACAAGCCATTCATTGTAATCCTTATAGCCTGCTGGTGGCGGACAGTCCTCAATCTCATAGCCCAGTCCATAGTATTTTTCCATAAGTTCTGCGGCTGCTTTCCTGCCCGGTGAATCCCCATCAAGGCAGAAACGGATAAAAGAAATCTGTGGGTGTTCCCTGAGAAAAGTTGCAAGCGGGGCATCTGCAAGCATTCCAAGAGCCAGCTTATTTGATTCATGGTCGGCAAATATATCCACATAGCTCATAAGGTCGATTGCTGCCTCGAATACAACAAGCTCTGTACTGTTTACATTCACCACATTAAATCCATAGTTCTTATCATTCCCCTCCACATCACACTTGAATGATTTTCCTGTTTATCAAATACACCACGCATACTTGCAAATCTGGTTACTCCATTCTTGTCATTTCCTTTAAAGACAATATTGTGATAATGCCTGCTCTCATATATGAGATTTTCCTTTAAAAACAGTTCTATCACTGCCTTACTGATTCCACGCTCATTGTTAAGATAGGATATCAGGTAGGAATTATCCCCTGCTGGCTGCGGAAGCACAAAAGGCTTTCTTTCCTCTTGCTGTTTCTTTGTGACCTGATGAACAAGCGGCTGCTTTGCAGTGCTTTCAATTCTCCGGTATCCGGCAAAATCCAAGAGCCAGAATACAGCCTCTTTTACACTCATTCCGCCAAATACACGCAGGAAGTCTATCTGTGAGCCGCCATTATTTCCCTTATCAAACTGCCTTGACCATCTGTACCAGTGGCTTCTGTCATAGATACGGATTGAGTCCATTTCCTTTAAGGTGTGATATTTTCCAATCCTCTTTACGGTATAACCGAGGCTTTCTGCAACAGCACAGAGGTCTACGCTCTTTGCTATGGCAAGTTCCTCCTCTGTAAATCTTCCTTCCATACCTCACCTTGCCTTTCCCTGCTCTGCCACAAGCGGTGACTTAATATCAAGGTTCCTGTAATCCGTACTGAGTGTAATTCTTGGATTATCAATCATTCCCTTTTCCTTGAAACTAAAGAAGGCACGATTATCTCCTCCCACGATGATATGATCCAAAAGAGGAATTCCAATAAGCTCACACAGCTTATTCATACGGTCTGTCATCATCGTGTCTGCCTTGCTGGGAAATATATTTCCTGACGGGTGGCAGTGGATTAACATCATACTGGCAGCATTACTTAAAATACTTGCCTTGAATAATTCTCTTGGGTGTGCCATTGCTTCATTCAACGAACCGACACTTGCAAAATGCACATTGATAGGCTTTAAGTCGGAGCTGAGATTTACAACACACACCACTTCCCTGTCGAACTGGCACATACAATCCCCATTACAGCAGCTACTTCTTCCGGCTTGTTAAAGGACTGCTCCGAATAAATCGGAGCCTCCTTTACAAGCCTTATGGATACAACATCAAGTTTGAAGTCGTTCTTCTCTGTCACAGGAATCCGCCTCCTCTCCAAACTCAATACGGATAATAAAGTCACCTTTCTGGCTGTTTACAAGAGCAATCAGTTCTTCTACGGTAAGTTCCTGCTCCATAACTGCCTCCTATCTCGCCTTTTCCTTTGCGTCATATACAAGCTGCGGCTCTGCCACGATACCGTCCAGTCTCTTGTTCGGTGTATCCGTTGCAAGTGTGAGTTTCCTTAAATCTTTATCATAGTGATACACCTGATTGGAAAGTCGTTCTTCCAATGCCACCTTCTGCATATTCACCTCTGCCACCATCTGTGCAAGCTCCTCCGGTTCGGTCAGCTCAGTAGACACCGCAAGAACTTCGTGCACACTTGAAGGCAGGATATACAGATCACTTTCAAGGTTTTCTGCCAGTTCGTGAAGCTCATTCTCATAAAGCATTGATACTGCACCGTCAATTCCCCTGTTATTGGAGATTATCCACAGAGTCTGCTCCGGTGGAACTTCCCTGATCATCATCTCTGCTATCTCCTCCGGCATCCCGTCACTTAAAAACATCTCTTTCATAACATCATTCATATTTCTTATTCTTGGCGGTAAGATTCTTCTTGTGTTTTCAGCCGCATATTTAAAAAGCTGCTCCTCATTCATTCCAAGTCTTTCCGCAAGGCTGTTCGTAACCTTTATACTCTGAATACTTTCAGTATCCGCATTTACCACAAGTTTATAGATAATGGAAAGATCCTGAAATTCTCTATGTGGCACCTGCTCCAGAAATGACTTGTTCTGTTCCGTATTGATAAGCTGGAATACTACCTTTTCATCTGCATCTTTGTATAAGCTGTCAACATCAACAACTTGCGGTGTCTTTGCAAACTCCATTGCCATAAGGTCACATGCCGCCATCAGTGTTTCCTCCAGATCACCACAGTTCTGATATTTCTCATACATATCGTTGATATAAATAGTAGGAGAAATATTAGTATCTTTGCCCTGATACTGATACCGTCATAGGTCATATTTACCTTTTCCGCAGGTCTAACTATAAGCTCCATACCTTTAAAACTGTCGGGCATATAGTCCATAAACTTCTCTTTTTACTACTTCCTTAAAAATCTCATAATTCATCATATCTGCTTATCCTCCAAACAAAAAAAGCGGGGAACATAAGTCATTGGCTTACATTCCCCCTGCAAGGTTGATCGTTTTATTTTCTCTTTGATATACCCGTCAGCTCATTCCGGACAATCCCGTATTCTGTGCATTTTAACCTCCTTGATTATAACAATTTCTTAAATTTAAAGAAATACTTCACAAGTCTTCTGTTTTTCCTGTAAGCAGGAAAGAAGCCTTTACCTCCATAGTCTCACCTCCCCTCAAAATGTTCCCATTCTTACGAATGAAAGAAATACTCTTGCTATCAGACAGAATAGAAGAAGAACTAACCTGACAAGTCCCAAGAACAGCTTTAATGCTCCAAGAACAATTTTCAGCATCCACTTGAGTATCTGTAAAACAGCGGTTCCTACGGCTCCTGCAATTCTTCTCATAATAATCAATCTCCTTTCAACATCCATCCCATTGCCAATCCTGCAACATCTGAATCATTCATAACATCTTCTTCCGGCTGTTCTTCCATATCTTCCTGTGGGTTTGCAATCACTACCGGCTGGCTGTTCTTCACTCCCGCCAAAGCTCCCCCAAGTAAAGAAATGACCTCTTTTCTTGCCTCACTCATTGCAGAATACTCAATTTCCTTTTTTTATCTTTTCTATCTCGTCCCTCGTTACAAACTGTTCATATCTCTTTTCCTCTTTGGAGGGAATATCATCCTCTCCATAGTGGTCAATATAAAACTCACAGGCTTCAATCAGGAACTGATTCTTTGACTTATATATCTTTGGATTAAGCCCCTTTATGACCTCATTGATTTTAGCGTGTTGAGGATTGAGCAGATTCAGTCGGAATGTGCTCTCTATAATATGCCTTCGTGCCATATGACTACCCCCTATGCAAGTCTCTTAGCAGTTTTCAGTCCCATAATGGCAAGCTGTTCATATCCTCTGGCATTTGCCTTTACATCAAGGATATAAGAGATATTCTTTGCTTCGTGATTGCTGAAATTCTTCATTACCACTGCCCCGCCACCTACAAATACAATCGGTGTAGTTTTAAGGTTATAACTAAACTCACGGATTGAGTTATATACCTTTTCAACAAAGTCCTCTATCTCAGCCTTGATAATCGCAAGGTATTCATCATCTATATCAGACCTGCCATATCGCATAATATTCTGGATTTCTGTTTCATCAACTTCCCCGTTGAGCTGTCTTACACACTGCTCATTGATAGAACGCATACAGGTAATAAGTCCTCTCGGCACGGTAACACACTTTGATTCGTCCGGTGACTTGTTAATCACGGGCATAATATCTATTGTCCAGCTACCGATATCAACAACCAGCGTTTTCTTTGCCATAGTCGGTATCTTGTCAACCACTGCCGCATAGCACTGTGGGAATACCGCCACATCGTCAATCTCAATATGGTATGCTTCATTTTCATATCTGAAATCAACACGCTTATTCTTGGTCAGGTATTTAATAAAGTTATTTCTCTCTGCTCCAAATCGGGTAAGTGGAAGTCCTACTGCAAGAAATACCTTTGCATCTGACAATCCTCTTTTCTTCAATTCCTTTGCGACTGCTGCCAGTGTCAAAAGATAAAAGCTGTCATCTTCAACCTTTGTATCTTTCACTTCCTGCCTTACTGTTCCAATCTTGTAATACTTACCCTCGTACTCAAGAACATCTCCAAAAAGTGCCGGAGTAGTTGTAATCTCCTTTACCCCTGTGACAAATACCTGAGTTACGGTTTTCATCATTGACCAGCCGTGATCAATTCCTATTACTTCTAACTTGTTATTCATTTTTCTGTTCCTCCAAATCTTACTAATTTTGTTCATACAGCTACCCGTACCTTTCGGTTTGTGTTTCTATCCTATTTTCCTTGTCTCTGAAATATCTGCCAGCGATTTATATTCGATCACACTCTGCTCTTGCTTTCATAAGACAATACTTCCATATACAGCCACCTCTCTTTTTGCGAGATGACTTACATTCAGACCAAATCAGCTTCTTTTCTGCCATCTCCTGCTCATTTCCAATAAAAAAGGCAGGACAAACAGCCGGATACACATTTCAGTGCAAAGCTAATTTAGTCCTACCTAAAATTATTACTATTCAATTTTCACCTCTCTTGGGTACACAAAGCACACTCAGCCCATGAATCTGAACTGCTCTATGTAATGGTCATATTTCGGATTGATATGTCAGCGCTGCCCTATCCTGTACCGATTTAAAGGTATAAAAATAAATTAGGACTAAATCACTGTCATCACCGCATCCGGTACGACTGATCTCACTCCGAGCAAAAATGCCGTATATCCGGAGATCACCTCCGCATAAGGATAGGCTGCAACATATCCGATCTTTGCCTGCTGCCTGTGATCACGCCTTCTTTGATCAATTCTTTCATTTTCATCCCGGCTGCCACTCCCGCCGTATATCTTCCCTGATAAATTTTTCCCATAAATGTATGATAATTTTTTAAAACAGGTTCTTCATTTGCATTCGCACATGTTGCCATACAAAACTCGATCCCGGATATTTTTCTGCAAACTCCTTCGTAACGGTTCCATAATTATAACTGGTCGTAAAAATCAGGTCACACCCGGCATCCACAAGCTGCTGTAAGTACTCTGATTCCGTTCCCTCCGCAACATTATTGAGTGCAATGACTTTTACCTGATCCCCGTATTTTGTCTGGATTGTCTCCTGCGCATCAATAAAATTGCTGGTATATGCGGTACTCGCATCTCCAACATACACAAAACCAACAGTGATCTCTTTTTCTTCGTCTCTCAGAAAGTATACAGATGCCGACACAAGAGCAATCACAACCAGACAGGTGCACAATGTCACAAGATATACTTTTTTCACCTTACTCCTCCTCTTTTTCCCTGCTATGATCTGTATGTGTATGTTCTTTGTACAGACTACATATGTCAATCTTTCCATTGTCAATCAGTCCTAACATAACATCTACAAGTCCTGGATCAAACTGCGTTCCCTTCCATTTTTCAGTTCCTGTATCACATAGGCCATATCCAACTGTTTCCGGTAAACACGATTCGCCGTCATTGCATCAAATGTATCTGCAATTCCGATAATTCTGGCATTGATCGGGATTTCTTCTCCTTTTAACCCGTGCACATATCCTTTTCCATCGTATCTTTCATGATGATATAAGGCACCCTCTTCCACATGGTCTACGATCGTGAAACTTTTTAAGATCTCCGCACCTTTCGTCACATGCGATTTCATAATTCCATATTCCTCGTCCGTTAATTTCCCCGGCTTATTTAAAATCCGGTCGGGAATACCGATCTTTCCGATATCATGTAAAAGTGCTGCCTTTTTTCAGATCCTCACAGCTTTTCTCATCAAACCCAAGTTCTTTTGCGATCAGTACGGAATATTCTGCCACACGCTCAGAATGCTGACTCGTCCTTACATCTTTAGCGTCTACCGTCTTAGCAATCGTAAGTACCGTCTCATTCCCCATTTCCAGCTGCTTTTTACCAGTTCAATCTCCTTTTTCTGAAGATTGATCACTCTCTGCACCTGTGTATGAAAAATCATCCAGGTCAGATAAGCTACTGCTAACGTAAACACTGCCACTATATAAACCACAAACCACCAGTGATCGTAGATCTCTGCCTTTTTTTCAATGGTATACACACTTTCCACTACCGGATTCTGTCCCTTATGATCCAGCACCGCAATATGAAACTTATAGGTTCCTACCGGAAGATTTGTATAAATCACACTGGACATCTCACTTTGGGACACCACCTGCGGCTCACTGTCATACCCCTCTAAGTAAACACTTACATAAAGGGATATTCACGAAATAATTGATAATTTCCGGAAATATCTCAAGCTTTTTCTGCCCTTTCCAGATAGATCACCTCTCCACGTCTGACAAAATGCGATACATCATCTATTTTACGGATTTCATCTGCATACGGTAGGAACGGACGGAAACCTCATAATTTTAAGATCCATACAAATCACGCCCGTATCTGTGGAAAAATAGAAATTCATATCCTCATCTACATAATTCCATGCATTTGGTGTCAGCCCGGTTAAGCCCGGCATCACTGTTTAACAGTTTATACTCTAATTCTTTCCCGGACAAAAGATCCTCTTTATCCACAACATAGATCCCCACTGACCCTGATATAAACAAAGTATGGTCGATTCCTCCACAATATCATAATTATTATAATAAGGAAATTTATCAAGACTCCTGATTTTTCCTTCCGTATCCATGTAACAGATTCCATTACTTGTTACAATAAATACACCTCCATCCTCATTTTTCACCATACGGAGGATCACCTCTGAGCTTAATCCATCCTCTTTGTTGTAAACATCTTCCACTTTTCCATTTTTTATCACCGCGATTCCATTTCCATCCGTGCCGGCAAATATGGTTCCATCTTCCTGTTCTAATACACAAAGAATCTTCGGTACCGTAAGTCCATCTGATTCACCGGTCACTTTTGTAATCTCCCCATCCCGGATAAATGTAAGTCCCGCATCTCCTGCCGCAAGTATCGTCCCGTTTTTTAGTTCTTCGACGGTACGGTATTTATTACCATTTGCCCCACTGGCATTATCATAGACAAAAAGTCTCCTTTTGCTGTAATCTCATAAATGCCCTTTCCCGTTGTGCAGATCCACAAGTTTCCACAGCTGTCTGTCCGAATACATCGTATTCTTGTGCCAGCTAAGGTTTCCGTAACATCATCCGTATATTCTTCTCCGGTTTCTTCATCCATTACCTCTAATCCGCTGTCCGTTCCTATATAAAACCTGTTCTGCCATTTCATAACTGAATTGACAACCTGATTTTCCTGGATAGCTCCTGTCTGCAATGATGTAAATACCGACTTACATAAACGAAGAACGCCAAGCCTTGACGATGTAAACCAGAGATTTCCCTGATAATCCATCAGCACATGATCAATCGAACTGTTGAATGTATCTGTATTTATCATTTTAAAATCTGTCTGTTCTACAAAATATCCCACTCCGTTATCGGCACAGACAAACATGGCTCCGTCATCTAAAAAATACAGTGACTTTATATTGGATAATTCTTCACAGCCTTTCGTTTCCCTGTATTTCCACTCTCCCGTATCACAGCCATAGCACAGTATCTCATTCTGTGAAGTTCCGGCATACAAAAGCCCGTTTTCATCAAACTTACAGCAGGAAAAATCAGCTCCTTCGGATGGTTCCACAACATCAGTGATCTTTCCCTGCCGGATAAAATACAGTTTTCCATCATCGGTTACCGTTGCAACCGTTCCATTTGCATCTGCATCCATACTTTTTACATACACAATATCTTCCATCGTCTTTTCACATTTAACCCTCCTGCTAATGTGACAATGGAAAGTGCCCCGGCTGTTCCAACATAATAATTTCCATCTGCGCACTGTGTAATACAGCGTACCGAATCCGATGCAAGTCCCTGTTTTTCAGTAATAACATTTGCAACCGTATCATTGATAAAAATAGAAAGTCCGCAGTCATTCGTTCCAACCCATAATCTGCCTTCCTCATCCGTATACAGGCAGTTCACGGTTTTTATCGATTCATATTCATTGATCCATTGAAATTTTGTGCCATTATACCGGTACAGCCCGCCATATGTTCCGATCCATAAAACGCCATCCTTCGTCTGCACAATATCATTGGCACATCCACCCGGTATTCCATTTTCCCTGCCATAAACAGTCTGAAAATAACTACTGTAATCTTCCTGTTCTGTAACTGTTTTGGACGTTACTGTCTCTCCCCCGGATCACACCAAGCGCCAATATACAAAACTGAAACATCATGAGCAAAGTATGCTGTCTTTTAGATACAATTTTTTCTGAAGCAATTTTATAAGAGAAAATACTAAGACGATCGTTATAACCTTATCAAGAAAATCAAGATAAAACTGTCCCATACAGTGACTGAAAAAGCTGTTAAACCCAACTTTTCCATAGACTCAATAACACCGTCTCCCCAGATATTCTGCGTAGAACCATCACAATACAGATAATTAAGCGGGACAGAAAGTGTCACCGATAAAACCGCTATTAAAAAACTTGTTGAAAGTACTCCATAAAGATTTTTTAAAAAATCCTTTTTTCACACATATGCCGGTCGTTATGCCGACCATGGCACTGACCACTGCGTAAAACATATTTGTCCAGGAATATAAAATCCCATAGGTAAGATTTACCGTCATCCCGACCATAGCTCCACAGAAAGGTCCCAGCACATACGCTGCCGTTACTGTTCCAAAAGAATCAAGCCACAACGGCAGCTGCAGTCTGTCAGACAAAATCCTGCCTGCAAAATTTATCACTATACATCCAAGTACAAACGTGCTGATCACATACCATTTATTATTTTTCATAACCTTTTCCTCATGTGTACATCAATAACACAGGTGCTATTGCTTTATCCCAGGTAACTCTACTAATATTTTAACAAAAACCGGTAAAAAGACAACTGTTTCCGTTGATTTCATACATTAATTTTTTAATGTATGAAAGCACCGGGCTGCAGGATTTCTATTTCATTTAAAATTACAATATGTTAGAATAAAGCAATCAATGTAATTTATCGAATAAAAATGCTAAAAAAAAATACCGTACAGGTATGGAGAATAATGTGCAATGGAGGAATATCATGGAACATCAGACAAATTCATGCTTTACAAATTATTCCTGTAACGATTTTATCACCGTTTTATCCGGCAAGTCTCCGGTTCCGGGAGGCGGAGGTGCCGCTGCCCTCGCCGGCGCGATCGGTATCGCTCTTGGAAATATGGTCGGGAGTCTTACCGTTGGAAAAAAAAAAGACCTATGCCGCTGTGGAAAAAGGATATCATTCAATGTAAGAAAAAAGCAGATGACATCACAGCACGGCTTTTTAGATCTCGTGGAAAAAGACGCCGAAGCTTTCGAACCGTTAAGCGCCGCCTACGGCATGCCAAAAAACACCGGAAGAAATTGAAAAAAGGCAGAAGTAATGGAAGCTGCCTTAGTGGGGAGCCTGCGAAGTTCCACTTGAGATCATGCGGACCTGCGCAGGCGATCGATCTGATTGAAACCTTTGCCGAAAAGGGCAGTAAAATTGCCATCAGCGATGCCGGTGTCGGCGCCACGCTGCTAAAATCTGCCCTGCAGGGAGCATCCTTAAATATCTACATCAACACAAAATCCATGGCTGACAAAGAAGCTGCCGCTTCTTATAATAAGGAAGCTGATGAACTGCGTGAAAAATACGAACAGAAGGCTGACGAGATTTTCAATCTGGTCTGCTCAAATATCAGATAAACATAGATTGTACATTTTCTCAAACAATCTATGTGCAAAAATAAAACAGAGATACAAACTTGCAAAAATGGAGGTACCAATGGCTAAATTATTATCAGGAAAAGAAGTTACCGCTTCTTTAAATGAAGAAATCCGAAAAAAACAGAACTGCTCACTGCACATCATATCACACCAAAACTCGGCATCATCCGCATTGGTGAAAGAGAAGATGATATTTCTTACGAGCGCGGTGCGACTAAACGCTGTGAAACTCTTGGCGTTTCCTATGAAAAATTCCTGCTTCCGGAAGATGCCTCAGAGGAAATGGTTTTAAATACGATCGCACAGGTAAATGAGGCAGACGATATTCACGGCGTATTACTCTTCCGTCCTCTGCCGCGTCATTTAGATGAAAATAAGATCATCAACGCGCTCGCCGTAGAAAAAGACATTGATGGCATCACTGACCGATCCATGGCCTCTGTTTTCTTGGAAAACAAACCGGTTTTGCACCGTGTACACCGAGTGCCTGCATGAAGATTTTAGATCATTATAGCATCGACTGCACCGGTAAAAAAGCGGTCGTAATCGGCAGAAGTCCGGTCGTTGGAAAACCTGCCGCCATGATGCTGCTGCAGAAAAAATGCAACCGTAACTATCTGTCACACGAAAACTACAGATATGCCATCCGTTGTAAAAGAAGCAGACATCGTGATCGTTGCTGCCGGGAGAGCCGGTGTCATCGACGCAAAATATCTGCGTGCCGGTCAGACTGTCATTGACGTAGGGATCAACGTAAACGAGGAGGGCAAACTCTGCGGCGATGTAAACTTCGCCGACGCAGAACCTGTTGTGGATGCGATCACTCCTGTTCCGGGCGGTGTCGGAAGTGTCACAACCTCCGTACTGGTTGAGCACGTTGTGGATGCCGCCTCCTAAAGGCTGGATTAGACATCTTATAATTGTGCTGCACCAGTACATCATTTTTCTAAATAGCAACAGGTCACTGCACTAGAAAAAAAGTCTCAACGCAGGCATAGCTTTCTACGTTGAGACTTTAAATCTACTCTCCAATCACAACTTTACAGTCCTTTTATAGCCTAACAGGACGTCATACTCATCTATGATAATAATAACCTTTTCGATCTACAAACCAGTAGTATCCAACTCTACGATCATCTGACCGATTTTCTGCTCTTTTAACAGATAACACATATAGATTGGAAGATATGTCACAGTTCCTTCTGTTTCTACATTTCCAACGGAAAAAACATAGGCTTTCTCAAGATGATAATCCGGTATGTTCATAAAATTATCCAAAGCTTTTTGTGTGATTTATATGCCTTACCAGACTTAACTTCAATCGGAACAACTTTTCCATCCATTTCTATCACAAAATCCATTTCACCAATATTTTTCCTTTTTTACAGAAATATGGTGTAAAACCATTCGCCGTTAATTGCTGTGCGACAGCATTTTCAAAAGTGTGCTCCGTTGTTCACTTCTCCGTTTTTATTAATTAATTCCATTTTTGTTTCTGCCGGATATGCACTTGTCAACAATCCAATGTCGCTCGAAAAAGTCTGAATATATTACTGCTCTTGCTTGCTAAAAGTGGAATAACTGGTGCCTCAATATTATAAACCGGCAACGCCACTCCTGCATCTTTTAACCACAAAAACTATTTTCGTATCTGTCAAATTTCAGTTCTTTATCCAACATCGTAAATACAAACTTTTTATTCTGCTTATTTAGTTCAGCAGGAATAATGTCATATATGGACTTTAACTTAAGCTTTCTGTCCTCAATCTCATATTGGGAAAAATCCTCTTTCTAAAGCGTTGTTATATCACGTTGTACTTTGTCAACCTCTCGAATATCTTTTGTTTCTATATAAGTGTTTACAGCATCTGGCATTCCTCAAACAATAAGATAAACAAAAACATAGACAAAAAGCTTCTGATGTACAAATTCGTCCACAGGACTGGCGTTTTAAATTTTTCATTTAGCATATCTAATGTAGTTACTGAGACATTATTCGCCATCATAAATTCTTCGAAATCCATAGGGTACATCTTTAAAACAGTCAGGTATCCAACCGGAGCCGAAGCGATACCTTTCAGTTCTACCCCTAATAAGGATCCGCTCATTACATATTTGAAGCTGCCTTCTTCTACAAGGAATTTTATTTTTGTCACTATTTCCGGACATTTCTGTATCTCATCAAAAAAACAACCGTTTCATGCGATTTGCAATCTTCTGGCATGATCATTTTAATTTAATCAAAAATCTTCCGCACTCATCTCTGCATTTAAGTAGGAAACCATATCCGGCTGATCTATAAAATTAACTTCAAACTTACGATATCCGCTTTTGGCAATTTCATCTCTTATGAGCCATGTTTTTCCTATCTGTCTTGCTCCTGTCACTAATAATGCCTTATTTGAATTTTTAATCCATTCACCAATTGCTAATTGAATCTTTTCTGTACATAAATTCATACCTCCAATTACACAATACACTATCCGCCCCGTTTTTTCAATCATTATCATTACAATTTGCCCCGTTTTTAAATTTAATATAATTATATTTTGCCCCGTTTTTAACATTGCTATTCACCAAGTCTGCCCCGTTCATCAAAAAAATCCGCAGGTGCGCTCTCACATCCTGCGGATTTTTCATCTCAAAATAATTATTTTACAGTAGAAACGATCAGACTCATCTTCCCCTGCATCTCAACTTTTCCATAACCATTCGGCAGGATAAAATGATCTCCCTTCTTCACCGGGCTGCTGCCCACGATTCCATCTCCCTCTAAAACGGATACCAGAAGGAACGGATACTTCTGCTCAAATTCCATCTTTCCATTTACATCTGCCTTAAAGATCGTATAGTATTTGCAGGAATACAGCTCATTCAACTGATTTTCCGGCAGATTCAATGCGGATTTTACACTGTCACTGCTGTGTTTCCAGAATGAGTAGTTCCGCCTTTGATCGCATGAACTGTTCCCGGATCGATCTGGATAAAATCACCTTTTTTCACCGGAATCTCACGGATAAATTCACTCCACTTTCCCTCATGGATCATCCGGCTTAATTCCTCTTTTGTCCCTGCATTGTGTCCGATAACGATCGTCGCATTTTTCTTGCAGTCGAGAATGTACCAGCACTCCGTCTTTCCAAGTGAACCATTTTCATGCACTTTTGCATAATCATCATCTGGATGTACCTGAATGCTCAGGTCATCTTTCGCATCGATAATTTTGATCAGGAGCGGGAAACGGTCACTGTCCACCTTTCCGAAAACTTCCGGATGTTTTTTCCACAATTCGGACAGCTTCATTCCACTGAATCCACAGTCTCTTAAAGTTACGTCTCCATTTGGATGTGCAGAAACTCCCCAGCACTCCCATAAATCATCACCTTCGACCGGATAATGAAAATCCTCTCAATCGCGTACCGCCCCAGATGTTGTGTGTACATACCGGTTCTAAAAATAAGATTTCTTTCGTGGTCTGATTCATGTTGATAAATTGCCTCCATTTGTCCCAATCACATTCTGATACCAAAATGCAGAATCTTTTACAATTCTCCGCTGTGTCATAAAATCCACATAAATCATGCCAAAACGTTCCCTGTATCCCTCGGACCATTCAAAGTTATCCAGAAATGTCCACAGGAAATACCCCCGGACATCAGCGCCCTCGTCATAAGCTCTCTGCATGGCTCCGATGTAGGAATCCAAAATGTGATGCGGTCATTGTCATGTACTCTGCCGTCAAAGCTTACATTGTCATGACAGGACATGCCATTTTCTGTAATGTATAGGGAAGCTGATAACGCTCGGTTAAAAATTTGATGCCATAATAGAATGCTTCCGGTGTTACCGGCCAGTCTGCCGCCGTCTTTGGAAATCCCGGTGCACGGTTGACAAATTCCGGTTCTCCGTCTGCGCCCTGACGCACGTAATAGCCATTGTATATGTTTTGTCCCATAAAATCCAGTGGCTGATGGATCAGCTGCATATCTTCTCTGTGATTTCCGGCAGATACTCTTTGTAAATTTTTCCAATCCCTCTTTCGGATAATGCCCTAAAAAGACCGGGTCCGAAAACCATGCTATATTCCAGGTCCAGTTATCCATCGGATTGTAAAATCCAAAATATACTTTTCTCGCAGCTTCGATATCTTCAGCGCTGTCTGTGTATGGATAAGCCACTCCTCCAGTCGGTGCAAAGCCGATCCGGATTTTTTGTTTTGCGTATTTTCTTAAATTGATCACTGCCTGTCCGTGCGCTTTCAACAGATTATGCGCGATCTGAAAAGTCTCCGGAATCGACAATTTTACTCCCGGTGCATGGACACCGCTTAAATGCCCAAGTCCAACCACACACTGCGGTTCATTGATCGTGATAAAGTATTCACAAATATCGGAAAAACGCTCTGCAACTACCTTCGCATACTCACCAAACCAGTCTGCCACTTCCGGGTTCAGCCAGCCACCCTTTTCCTGCAGTGCCTGTGGAAACTCCCAGTGAAACATGGTGATATACGGTGTGATTCCGTTTTCTTTCATACATGCGATCATATCACGGTACATCTGGATCGCCTTTTCATTGACACGTCCGGTTCCCTCCGGCAGAATACGCGCCCAGTTTAACGAAAAACGGTATGCTTTGATGCCAAGATTTTTCATCAGCGCATAATCTTCCTTATAATGATGCATATGATCGCAGGTTGTATACGCATTCTGATTTTCAAAAAATCCTGCCTGCTTCCGTAAATGCGTCCCAGACATTTTTTCCTCTTCCATCCGTTTGCATCGGTTCCTTCTACCTGATAGGAACTGCTCGCAACACCCCAAACAAAATCATCCAGAAATACCTTTCCTCCCATTTTTCATTTTTCCCTTTTTTACCAAATGAACTATTTTTTTTCAGAGGAACCAATGACAGATACCAGATAAAATGGCACCGCATCATCCTCATGTGTCTCTACCAGACGGATCTTCTACCGTTATGTACTTTATTTTTCCGTGTTCTAAGATGGTGTCAAGTTCTAATTTATCGCCCCAGGTCTCATCAAAATTCGCATCCAGACGGACTGCATGTTCTGCATCGCCGTCCACAATGATCTCTGCGACCGGTGCCGGAAGTTTTACGGATTTTCTGTACTGTACTGAAATATTGCAGCCCTCAACATCAAGTGTGATGGAATCACCTTTCTTTGAAGCTGTCCATCCGTGTTTGAAACAGTCGGTAATATCTCTCTGTGCGGACGTCATCTGCGACAAATCCATGGCAGACTACGTTTTCGTCGCTGTTCTGATGACGGATGGATTTCTCATAAGTATTTTTTGTGAGAGGTGTCGGATAATCCGGTTCGCTCTGTTCCGTTGCATCTTCTGTTTTACTTTATCTAAAAATATGTAATCACCGATGCGACAAGTGCATGTCCGGCATCATTCGGATGCAGGTCATCCGGTGTGATCTCACGGTTTTCGATGCGCCCGGCGACAACTTCCGGGTAGATCGTACTCTGCATGCTGACAGCCGGAAGATTATAATGTCTTGCAATGCGTCCGTGCATCAGCTGCGCATTGGCACCGTTATTGTAAAATACGTTGTGCACTAAAAGGACTGCCGGTTTTGTCTTACTGGTATATACTTTTCGCACCAGTCCCTCATAGGTCTCCATAAAATGCTCCGTGCTGTCATCGTTGACGGAAAACTCGATGATGACAAAATCCGGCTCTTTGGAAAGCAGATCAGCTTCTGCGCGCGCCACACCAAACTGTGAGGTTGTTCCGCCGATTCCTGCATTGATGTAAGTAAAATCAGCCTGTGGAAATGTCTTTTCCACCACTCATAGACATGGTATGCGTAACAGAGTTCCGGTTTTGGAAGAAAGGCTTCCCTGAGTGATCGAGCCGCCTAAAAATGCAATATTTAAAGCTTCGCCTGCTTTGGCGCGGTCCATGACTTTTTTCAGGCGGTATAAGCAGCCGCGGTTGGCAATGCCGTTTTCGTATTTGATTTGATATTCCATTTGATATTCTCTCCTTTTTGCTGTTTCCGGTGCGAAACTAAGATTCCCAGACTGCATCCCCTAATGAGTTGATATACGCCGCAAGCTCATCCGACATCTGCTCTGCTTCCGGGATACGGATGTGTCCCGGCGTGCCGGAGCCATTTTTTGTGTAGAAAAATGATGGACTCTCTCACTGCCGATGCGGGTGCAGACTTCGTCGATGGAACGGTCCCAGCTTTTATCATGACAAAGAATGGTTGTAGCTAAAATGATCTGCGCCTTCGGATAAAGCTGCATCAGTTTTTCGATGAATGCCTGATAATGTTTTCTCCAGTTTTTGGATTTTCACTGTCATAATCTTCTGCCATATAGTCTACCGGGTGATTGTCGTTTTGTCCGATTGCAACAACGACTACATGTGGTATATATCGTGAAAAATCCCATGGTTTGGTCGGTCCAAGATCCGGGTGGTACTCGATCTTGTCATAGCAGGACTCGACCCCTTTATAATCCGGTGCGGCAAACCAGCCGGTATCATCTAAAAGTGAGATTCCACCCTGTGAAGTGTCGTGGATCTGCGCATTCAATTTTCGCGCTGTCATCCAGGCATAGGAATACCAGCTGTTCGAATATTCCCCATCATGCTCAGGATCCGGCTTTCCAACATATGCCACAGCCTCCGAAACTTCTCCAGGAAACACTGTCACCAAAAATTCCATTTTCCGTTTTGGTTTTTCCGGCAGTGGCAGAACTTCCGCTCCATCATCAATCTCAAATCCATAGAACGTAAAAGTATGACAGGAATCCATACGCTTAAATAACAGCAGTTCATGTGTTCCCTCTGAAAGTCCCTCGATCGCTCCACCAATGGAATAGACATAACCGTTACAGGTTCCGCTCACACCATGATAGAACAGAAGCCATCCTTCGGAAGTCTCAATGGGAGCTGCACCGCCACCGATCTTCAAGGACTCCCACCATTCGGAAGACTTTCCCATCACATGTCTGTGTTTGCCCCAGTATACCATATCCGGGCTCTCACTGACAAAGATATCTCCGAAAGGTGTATGTCCGCTGTCGGAAGGACGGGACAACATCATGAAATTGCCGTGTACTTTTCTGGGGAACAGTACGGCGTTACGGTTAAAGGGAAGGAACGGATTCTCGATTCTGGTGAATGTCTTGAAATCCGTGGTTTTCGCAATACCGATGGCTGCGCCATAGAAATCCTGACACCAGATGATATAGTAGGTATCTTCTACCTTTACCAGTCTGGGATCATATGCGTAAATCGGCATGAAAGGCTTGCCTTCTTCATCTACGAACTGGATCTTATTCTTATCAAAATCCCAGTGAATAGCATCCTTGCTGCGTCCTAAATAAATATAGGGAATACCGTTGACCTGTTCACCGCGGAATACGCCGATGAATTCATCGCCATAAGGCATTACCGCACTATTAAAGATTCTGGCTACTCCTTCTACCGGGTTTCTGCCAATAATAGGGTTTTCACTATATCTCCATACCGGCGCTCCGGTATGGCCTTCGGGTTTATCCTGCCAGGGTACATTAGGTACTGCAGGGCTGATCATCTTAACTTTGCTCATTCGAGTTACCTCATTTCTGCGTTATTTATCTTGCTTCCTGTTTTAAGAACTCTTCATTTCTGCGGATGAGTTCACATCTCTGTGCCACACACTCCACGCTTCTTCCGGGATCGGAAGGGGTGTGGAATACATAATCCACAAGCTTATCTATAGTAGTCGTTGCCACATGCATGCGGGTATCGCTGGATGCATAGTAGATAAAGACTTCCCCCTTCCCATTTGCGATTGCGCCATTGGTAAATACTACGTTTGAAACATCTCCCACTCTCTCTTCCCCTCTGGGACCGATCAGCAGACCCGAAGGCTCTGCGATCACTTTTGCCGGGTCTTTTAAGTCCGTGGCAAAAGCATAAATGACGTAACGTAAACCGGCTGCGGTATTACGAACTCCATGTGCGATATGTATCCAACCTCTGTCTGTCTTGATGGGGGTAGCTCCCGCACCGTTTTTGGCCTCGGTGATGGTGTGATATTTCCGCAGGCTGGTCATGCGCTCTTCGTCGATGACTGCATGGGTAATGTCGTCGCACAGTCCGAAACCGATTCCTCCGCCGCTTCCGGTCTCGATGAAGTCATCCATCGGTCTGGTGTAAAAAGCATATTTGCCATCCACGAATTCCGGATGCAGCACTACATTTCTCTGCTGGGGAGAACGAAGGGTCTTTAAATTCTCCAGTCTCTCCCAGTGCTTTAAGTCTTTGGTTCTTACAATACCGGCAGCTGCTACTGCTGCGGACAGATCATTTACGGAGGTATCCTTGCTCTCGGAACAGAACACACCGTAGATGTAACCATCTTCATGCTTGGTGAGACGCATGTCGTACACATTGGTCTCTTCCGGACAAGTATCGTCCAACAGGATGGGATAGTCCCAGAAACGGAAACCATCGACACCGTTGTCACTCTCTGCCACACCGAAGAAAGACTTTCTGTCGTTGCCTTCGATACGGGCTACCAGATAATACTTACCGTTTAATTCAATCGCACCGGAATTCATGACCGCATTGATTCCCAGGCGTTCCATGAAATAGGGGTTGGTCTTGGGATTGAGATCATATCTCCAGGTCAGGGGAATATGTTCTCTGGTCAGAACCGGATATTCATAACGGTCATAAATACCGTTGTAGAAATCAGACTTTATGTTTTTACGGGAAAGCAGCTTCTCCTGCTTCTCTTTTTCTATGTAATAACGCTCTAACATCTCTTCATAACCTCCATGCACATTCTGCCGTTATGGTAAGGGCACTTCCAAGGCTCCACGATAGGACGGCCGGGGTACGGATTGCCTTCCGGATCCACTTCCCAGAACCATTCGGAACCGGGTCTCTTATCGATCACATGATCTCTGATAAATGCCCATTCCTTCTCTGCGGCTTCCAGATATTCCGTTTTCTCCGGCTCTTTCTCATAGCCGTTTAAGAAACCGATCACGGTCTCCGCCTGTACCCACCAGACTCTGTGTACATTCACGACACCTCTGTCACATTCATTGGCCAGAGAGTGTCCGTCGAATGCCACCTTATAGATCTGTGCGGTAAGGTCTCTGGTGATGGCATACATCTTCTGCGTCAGTTCCGGATCATCCAGAACCTTGCAGCCTCTGTCGATCAGCCATGCCGTCTCGATGTCGTGGCCGTAGGAATGCAGATTCAGAATGGTATTATAATGCTTATCGAAAAATACTTCCTGTCTGTGGAGCTTCGGATTATAAACTTTCTCAGCGAACACATTCATGATCCACAGAAGGCGTCTGCGCACTTTTTCATCCCCAGATACCCGGTACAGCTCCGTATAAGCTTCAAAAACATGAAGCAGGGTATTCATGGTCTTGTCTGCCAGAACACCGTTCTCCGACAATTTCTCATTGGATTCCGGTTTAAAGTCTCTGGTGAATGCTTCCAGATATCCCACCTCATCCATACACGTAGTCTCAATCAGAGTAAACAGCTTTTTCGCCAGCTCCAGGGCTTCTGCATCCCCGCTGGCCTCATAGTAAGAGGACAGCGCGTAGATGCAGAATGCCTGATTGTAGGTATGTTTTGTGGTATCCTTCGGGGTTCCGTCATAGTTTAGGGACCAGTAGATACCGCCATATTCTTTGTCCAGACAATGGTCTTTCAGGAAATCGTAGCCGTGCTTTGCTTCCTCCAACAGACTCTCGTCTTTTAACAGTGTATATGCGTTGGAGAAGAACCAGGTGATCCTGCTGTTCAGGATACAGCCTTTTTCTGCTTTTTTATCCAGATTCAGATCGTAGTCCAGAAAACCGTAATAACCGCCGAACTCGTCATCCCGCATCCCTTTCCAGAAAGGAATGATTCCTTCGGTCAGATGCTTTTTGATCTCTTCTCTCATTTTCTTTGTTTCCGCATTTTTCATGTTCCACACTCTCCTTTGTATTAACCCTTGACAGCGCCGGAGGTGATTCCACTGTAAATCTGTTTCTGACAGAGCAGGAATACGATCAATGCAGGCAGCAGAGACATCAGTACACCTGCACAGATCAGATTGTATTTGCTTCCAAGAGGTCCGGTGAAGGTATACAGGGAGGTTGCTACCACACCGAGAGTCCTCTTGTCCTGCAGATACAGACTGGCGCAATAATACTCGTTATATACGCCTACTCCCTTAAGCACCATTGAAGTTACGATAGCGGGCTTCAGAAGCGGAAGAATGATCTTCCAGTAAATGGTAAAATAGGAGGCTCCGTCAATAAATGCGGATTCATCCAACGATACCGAAATGTTTTCCATGAACTGGATGAAGATGTAGATGGAGATAACATCCGTACCCATACTCATAATGATATAACCATACAGATGATTGATAAATCCAAGGTTATCATGATCTGGTACACAGATACCTGCATGGCAATTCCGGGAAGGAGGGTTGCGAACAGGAACAGGCTGCGGATCAGTCCGTTGCCGGGAAACTTGAACCGGTTCAGTACATAAGCGAGCTGTGTTCCGATTAGGAATGGAAACAACAGTACAAATACCAGGATGATCGCTGAATTCAGATAGGCTCTGCCCATGTTGGCACGGTTAAATGCATCAATAAAGTTCTGGAAGTTCAGCCAGCTTTCCGGCAGGGTCATAACATTGGTGCTCTGATATTCTGCATCGGTCTTGAATGCTGTGATGACACAGGATACAATAGGCAAAAGTGCCACGAAGGAGAAAAATACCAGGCTGAAATATTTAATGATGATCCAGATGACAGCGCCTGCGCTGTAATGTTTTTTTGGTTACATTATGTTTTCATCTTCCTATGCCATTTTCCACTGCCTTTGCCTTTTTCCATGCTTTTAATCTTGAGCCGTTTTGCCTGGTATATTCTCCTCATTATCCGCATCACGGAAATATATTTGAAGAAAAGCTTTTGTAAAATTGTTGCTGCAAAAATGATCAGTAACAGTACCACCGCCATAGCAGACGCCAGACCTACCTGCTGGTTGGTATGTGCGATCTTGTCCATCAATACGAAGTAGGTTGCGGTTCCGCCGCCACCCTTGGTGATAACGTAGGGAGGATCGAAAGCACTCAGGGAACCTGTGATAGACAGAATTACATTTAAAGTGATAATTGTTTTGATACTCGGGCAGAATAATATGTATAAACTGTTGAAATTTATTGGCACCGTCCAGCTCTGCTGCCTCGTACATCTCGGAGTCCACAGACATGATGGCACCGATGAAAAGTACCATGTTGTTGCCGTAATAACGCCATACCGAGGAAGCCACCAAAGACCAGTTGTTAATTGACTGATCTTTCAGCCAGTATGGAAGATTGTCAAGTTTAAATCCACACCATTGTAAGATCGTATCGAATACAAATCCTCTGGTGTAGAAGAATTTGAAGATAAACCAATGGCAATACCACTGATCAGATATGGGAAAACAGTAACCCTTTAAAGAAGTTTCCTCCCTTTACTTTAAAACTTAAATAGTTGCCAGATAAAGTGCAAGCACAAGCTGAATGATTGCACCTACCATATAATAAAGACTGAGCTTTAATGCTCCAAAGCAGTCATCCCTGCGAAATACGTCAATATAATTTTTGAATCCGACAAATTTTCTCTGATCTACCGAGTTAAATATTTCATCTTATAAAAACTAAATTTTACCATCTCGGCAAAAGGCAGATAAGTAAATACAAACAGCAACAGCAGCGGAATTGTCATAAATGCCACGCAGATAATCACCTGCTGTCCTTTTCTGCTTTTTGCCCATTTTGTAAAACTGAATGGTTTTTTCCCTTCCATATCCACAATTCCTCCATCCATTGTCTTTTATCCGGGAAGGGAACCTCCCTTCCCTTTTGTGGAACTATATTACTCAGTTACTTCAATTCCGTTTGATTCCTGTGCATCAGACCATGCTGTGTTCCATTCGTCCATGATCTCATCAAATGTCTTATCGCCATTGGATGCATGCTCAATGATTGCCTGGATTTTACTGTCTCCACCTGCGTTAATATTTAACTCAGACTCTGCATTCATCTCATTTAAGAAATCTTCCTCGCCAGCTAATGCAGGTTCATCCTCTAAGAATGTTACGCCATCGAAGGAAAGTTTTGTATCTGTACTGCCGGCTGCGACTGGAAGTCCATCCTCGTTGTATGAGAAACCGGATTTTTCTGTCATCCATTTTACAAATACCATAGCTGCTGCTTTTTTTCATCATCTGTTGCATTTGCATTGATACCATAAGAGTAATCAGCACCTGCGGATGCATACTGCTCACCATTTACAGTGATCGGGAATGGCATATAACCGATATCTGCGCCATTTTTCGCCTGCTGCTTCCATCTGAGGATAAGCCCATGAACCAAGTACCATACAACCGATCTCACCATTGTTGATCATACCTTTATTGCAGCCCTCCCAGTCAGTTGTTGCAAAGTCATCTTCGATCAGTCCGTCTGCAACTGCATCATATAGGATCTTGTATACACTGTAAGCATGTGTATCATCGCCTGGATTCTGGAATGGATCTTTTGTATGAACTAATTTCTGGTTCGTATATGTATTGTCGCCTGTTGCATTATTTCCGATGTAAGCATCCCATGCTCCCATTGTCCAGCCTGCTGCATAGTTTCGCGGCTTTAATCATCTGCTCGGAAAAGGCATCTGTTCCTTTCCGAACAATTGTTCCATGATATTCCGTATTGCAAGATCGCAGTTACAGACAAATGCCGTCGGCATATCTTTCGGAAATTTATAATATTTTCCCAGATCCATCCGGTTTTGGTATCCCGGTCATCCATTACATAATCCATGCGTTCTCATCATTGATTTCAGATAACCAAGGTAACGGTCTGTAATACTGTTCGTCATACCAACGGTTCCCACATAGTATTTTTATGCCCCATGGAAAACAGATAATTGGTCAGCGCATAGTTCCATAAAAACTGTGAAATCATGTCAAATATCGTTATAAAAAATCCCATGACACACACTGGCACGCCGCCCCTTTTTTCAATCTGTTCAATGTACGGCTTTGTCATATCTCCGAGAATAATCAGACCATCCACCTTTTTTCCCTGAAGCAGGGCACCTGCCTTTCCAGCACACCTCCCTTGAAATAATTTCTGAGCAGCGTAAAACACCCACGGAAACTTCCTCTTGTTACCTCGACACATTTTCCAGCAAAGGAATCGTATTTGTCCAGATATTACCTTTAATCAGACCTGATATTTATTGTTTTTCCGAGTACTCCGTCCTGAAGGACTGTATCCAAGTTCTCGCAAGATCCTTATTTCGGACAGTGGATAAATCAGTGCCGTACCTTCCTGAATGCCAAGTCTCTCGATTGCATCCGTATCATCCGAGCACCAGATCTGGCTGTAATAAAGCATACCCGATCAAAACGTGCTCCACCACCGGAACAGTTCTCCAGAAAGAAGATCCGGTCGGTTGAAAATGTTTGTACCGTGACTTTTCATAGATGCAGTCCTCACATCTTTTCTGCTGAAATCAAGGACATACTGATTTCTCGAAAGCGTTCCGGTGCGTCCTTTCACAACAATTGCCCAGTCGGATGCTCTTTGTACAATTCCGAATCCGGGGGAAATCATTTCCAGTTCCATCCAGATACCGAATTTCATGCCAAGCTTATTCACTTCATCTACCAGATAATTCAATCCGCCCGGCAGTTTCTTTTCATTAACAAACCAGTCCCAAGACTTGTACTGTCATCGTTACGGTGTCCGAACCAGCCGTCATCCATGACCAGCATCTCAATTCCGTACTGAGAGGCAAGTTTTGCAATATCTAAAAGTTTTTTCGGTATTGAAATCAAAATAGGTAGCTTCCCAGTTGTTGATCAGAATCGGGCGTTTCTGATTGCGGTATTTGCTGCGGATTAAATGATTCCGATAGAAGTCATTAAATTACGGGTCATTTTTTCCAAGTCCCTCTGCGGAAAATGTAAGGACAGCTTCCGGTGTATAAAATGATTCTTCACTTTCCAGTTTCCAGGAAAAATCTGCCGGATGAATTCCCATGACTGCACGGATACTGTCAAACTGGCTTTTTTTCCAGCTGTGCGATAAAATTACCGGAATAAATAAAATGCATGGCATACACTTCGCCGGCTGTCTGTGTCGTGGAAGATTTCATCCATGCCATAAATGGGTGTTCCTGATGGGAGGACTCCCCACGGATACTTCCACACTGGTCTTTCCATATCCCAGCGGACGGCGGTGCATCTGGCGTTCTCTTGCCCATGAACCGTGAAGTGTCAGCATCTCGTAGGCATCATCATCCATATCCAGGCATGCCGAATATAACTTTGTGAGGTAAACTGCCTCTTTGCTCTGATTGCTGATGCGCACGCTTCTGGTAATCATATCGTTTTCTTCAAACACGGTATAATACAGATCCACATCCAGCTGCAACACTTCATCCCTGCAGCGAAGAATCAGTGTCTGTGCAGTATGCTCCCTGTCAAATGCGGACGGAAGTCCCGGAAGTTCTGGTTTCTGATCTGTAATTTCATAGGAAACATACGTCGGCATAACCGCATGCTGACCTGCCTGTGTACGCACGGCAATACTGCTTTCCCTGTAATCTCCCACTCCGTTTCCCGAATATTCT
>VOFB01004240.1_pt1 | contig 30557 bp, 35 predicted proteins | sample 5384141 | NCBI WGS metagenome assembly VOFB01 (sample SAMN12384721, study PRJNA508395) | human gut metagenome | isolation source: healthy gut A | host: Homo sapiens | reverse complement strand
GGCTTTATATCTTCCTTTGTTCCAAAGCGGGCGGTGCCGTACTCCGCATCCCGCCGGAATTTTTTCGCCTGCCTGATCTTTGACTGTATCAGCAGATACATCCCAGCCGCACCGGCAAGGCCCACCAGCAGGTCAATACCTCCCTGCCCCGGCCAGTAGGTTTCAAAGGCTTTGGGGAAGGTATCAAGCATCCCCATGAGCTTTGTCCCGAAGTCTGTGCCGGGGGCGATCCGGTAGGCCGTCCCGATTTTGGAGAAAAACCAGAACACAAAGAGGTACGGCAGGTTTGGGAGCACATATTTTCTGATCTTGTCACTCAACGTCCGTCCTTCACCGCCTCTCTGGTCCGCTGCTTTTCCTTTGCCTGCGTCCTGATTTGCTCCGTGAATTTCCGAAGCTGACCGAGGATGGAAGCCTTGTCCTGCGCTTTGTTCAGCACCTTTGCGCTGTACTTCTGGAAGGCCGCCGTGATAGTGACCGCGTCAGGCTTTCCATCAAGAGCCACCTGCCGTGTCCTCCGGTTCTCCACGGCCCCGTCGAACTCACCCAGCCCGACTCACCGCCTGTTTGGAGAGCTGTTCGATACTGCGTCTTTACCAGCGGATCTCCGCATTGTTGTTGGTAACCTGGTAGCTTTCAAGGGCCTCGGGTCGCTCCCGCCAGTTTTGCCATGCCCTTTCAGCACCTCTGGTCCGGCGACAGCAGCGCGGCCATCCGGCTGCCGTAACGCGGTGTGGCGTTGACACTCCTTCATAATGAGCTGGGGGCGTTCAGCCGTCCAGCTTCTTCTGGAGCTTTTCAATCGCTGCCGGGTCATCAGCGCGATCGCCATGCCGGTACTGCGTATCTTATCCAGCAGCCCTTGAATATACCGCCATTCCTCCATGTTGCTGTCCCGGGCCCGGTTCTGGTGTTTTCCTTCTTTCCACAAGTGGCGAGTCCAGCGATCTACATCTGAAAGGGACCGCTGCGTCTAATGGCCTGGTTTCATGTTTTCGGCCAACGCGGGCGTAGGTGTCTAACAGATGGTCGATCTTCTCATGGTACGCGCCAGGGGTCACCGGGATTTCTGCTTTTCGCCTTGGCGGCGACTTGTCACCATTGCGGTATTCCGCCGTTGCTCCTTCCTTGTGGTCGGAAAAGCTGTTCATTTCTTTGCCGGCGGGCGGCTCCCTTCATGATAGGGGTAATAGTTGATGGTATGCACCTCCCTTCATGCTTTCGGGCCATGTTGGCCCGAAGTCTTCATTCTTCATGGGGAAGGCCCGCCTTGTCCTTTTTCGGAGCGGGCGGGCTGCCCAGGCTGAAGTGCGGCGAGATGGGTGGACAGGCTCGACGCTTTTCAGGATGGCAAATATCCGGTGTTCCGGCCGGGATGTCTGCGGCCCGTGATAATACTCCTTGAAGCTTCTCCAGGCTACCGGCCTACCCACCGGGGAGCGAATACGCCGCCCTCGTTGATACGCACATCCGTCCTGCGTATGCCTCATAATCGAAGTAGTTCTGAATAATCGGTATGTCGATGGTTCCAAGCTCGTCGGCATGCAGACGAAAGCTTCTTCATCAGAAATATCGGGTAAAAGCGGTAAGATCAAGGTTCTGCGTCAGTTTATCAAATCCTTCACGCTCCGTAACGTGGTTTCCCAAGACAGAGCGCGGCTTCAAAGGTTTCCAGTCCGCCCTCGCCCGTACTTTCCAGCAGGCGCGTGGCCCAGCTCGTTCAGCTTCGTCGATGTTTCATTCGTAGAGATGGTCGTAGAGCAGCACATCGCTGTCAAAGCTCGTAAGGACACGGCTGCAACAACGCCGTTCCATCCTCGATTTTGAGCAGGGCAGTGGCCTGCAACTCCTGTGTCGTCGTGAAACTGCACCAGTTGTCTACCTCGATCCCCATCAAGTACAGGGCTGTATTGGTTATATAGGCTGAAGCAAACATGAGGCTCATTCCTCCTTTCCGGCCCGGTCACAGCCCCTCATAGATCCTGGCCATAATGTAATCGGCTGCAAGGGAGGGCAATCGCAGGTCCCAGCGCCTTTGTAGCGTGCAGAGGCTGGATCTCCACGCCGTCCGCACCGTACTTTTGTCCAGCCCTCCGGCAGCTTATCGGTCGTTGCTTTCCGTTTCCCGTCAACGGATACAAACCGCCTCCGGGTCACCCTCTTCCTGAAGGCAAGGGCGTTACATCACTGGCTAAAGGGGTGGAAGATTGATTTAAACGTCGAAGCTGTTTCGGAGGCCGTTTCTTCTACCTTTTTGCGCTCCTGCTGAAGCACTGAAAGAGTTGGATGATTTCATCTGCCACCCTGTTTTCAAAAGAAGCTGTTCGGTCTCCTTCGGCGGCTGCCCGCCTTCTCTCACAGGCGGAGGAAGGTAGGGGAGCATTGGACGGGGCTTAAATAACATGTCTGCGGCACATCTGTTCTCAAAATCATACGACTGAAAATCGCTGCCTTCGTGCCGGCCTTCGGGAGCCTGCCTTTCTGGGCGTCCATGAGCCCGCCAGCACACATCAGGCGTTCCCCCTCACCATTCCGACGTTCCCCATCTTCCCGAAGGGGCATTGGAACTTCGGTGTCGAGAAGGCAGTGGACGACTAAGTCCATCGGTCATTTACTTAACTTGCTCTGCTGACGTTTCCCAAACAGCGATGGATATAGGTTATCAGGTAGCATCCCTCATTTCCTGTATGATACGAAAACGCCCAGAATAATTTTTGCCTCCCCGCCGGAGCGGTTGCCGATCAGAGAAAGGTTCTGGACAGGGAGAGCCGAAGGTTATCATACGGACCGGCGGGATTTTCCCCCGTGTCCACCATCCCCCAAATGCAACCATGTCGGGAAAGTGCCTTTTTGGTTATGGAGATGGGCGCTTTTTTCAATCTGTTGGTCCCAGACCGGACGGATACCGCACCGGGAAGCCAGAGGGAACACACCATCCGTCGAAAAGGCTCCCAGCTATCGTCCGGGTATGGCCCAGGTGCGCCGTGTCCTTCACGGTAAAAGCGCCAGCGCTGTCGCCTGCCCAGCCCGTCCGGCAACCGCAATATCGTTTTTCACATCCTCGTCCACAGCTGCTGCAGACGATCAGGGGTGTGGGAGCGCCGCAGCATATCCTGGCATATCGATCCTGGCCTTATGTTCCTCCCGGGAACGCTGTCATTCAAAAAACAGCGGCAGATACAAGAGCAGGCAGATCGGGAAAAGCCCGCCTCATAAGCAAGGCGGCAGTAGTGGGCCGCCAGCTCCATATCAACATCCGGCTCGCCGCTCCATGCGGCGGTCAGGTATGCTAAAAGGTCGTTTCATTGGTTGGAGCCTCATTTCAGTTTGGTTTAGGGAAAAGCAACTTCGCCCTCCGCCCTTCCCCGGGAAGGGAACGCTCTGGAGAATTTTTCCCCGTCGCTTTCGATCGGGAAAAAAGCATAACCGGGAGAAATCCGTCAAGGGTTCCTCTGGCACCGCCCAGTCGTCCAGCCCTTGACTGGTTTCCCGGCTATCTACGGAATAACTGGCGACGGGGAATAATTTATATCTCCTTCCAGGCAGAGCCCCGTCCATGTTTGACCCAAAGTTTGGTCCTTCATTTTCCTGTTCGTTTTCTTCTCCGGCTTTTCGTGTTCATGTTGCTTCCAGTCGTCCAGCAACTCCCCGAAATAATGCCGTCGATCCTTTTTTGTCCTCCATCATGCCCCGTTGAGCAGCTTCTTTTCGTCCAGCTCACGCATACGCTTTTGCCTGCGCCTGTGAAGGAGAGGACTGCTGACTGTCAATGGAAACGGCGATATAGTTCTGGTTTTTTTTATTGACGTAGGAAAGCTCCACCGCCGTAGTGAAGCCCAGCTTTTTCTCGTCCATCAACTTCATCAGGTCGGGAACCAGCTCATTGAGCCGGATATACCGCTGCACCTGTTTGACAGCCATCTTATTGCGCTCGGCCACGATCTCGTTGGAGCGTTTACCAGCGTCCTTCGGGTCAATCTGGCCCGAAGTGCGGGAGCCCTGGTGCTTGATGGCTTCAAGCTGCATTTTTAAGGCTTTGGCCCGCTCACTGGGGAGGATTTCTTCACGCTGGTTCAGATTGTCCTCCACCATCTGCGTGATGGCTTCATCGTCCGTCAGGTTTCGGACAATACAGGGCATATCCGCATACCCGGCAAGCTCGCTGGCCTTCTGGCGGCGGTGGCCGGACACGATCTCATAGCCGCCATCCTCACGGGGACGGACGATAGCAGGCTGGGTAACGCCCTTGTCCTTGACGCTGGACACCATAGCCCGCATTTCTTCATCGTCCCGGACTTCAAAGGGATGGTTTTTGAAGGCGTAGAGCTCGTTCAGCTTGATATAGACAATCTGCTCCTTGCCCCGGCGTGGTGCATCCTTCGGCTTTTTCGGGTTCCTTCGGGCGGGAGCGGTCTGTACCGTTGGAGCCGTTTTTTCTCCGGCTCCTTTTTGACCGTCTTTTCCGGTTTCTGTGCGGGGCTTTGGACTTCAGGGCTGCGGCCTTGTCCTTATCTGCTTTCGGGGACGGCCCCGGCGCTTCGGCTGTTCCGGCTCTTTGGTTTTTTCCTCTGCTTTTTTCGGAGCCTCCGGCTGCTTTTCCGGTTTCTCCACTTTTGCCGGGTCAGACTTTTCTACGCCGGGAGCTGTTGCCCGTTCCTCGGCTTTCTTTTCCTTCATAATTTCAGCGAAGTTATAGACGGAAACCTGCGGGTTCTTTACCTCTGGTTCCGTCTTTTTTCCGGCTCTGGGGAAACGGAAACCTTCTCCGGCTCTTTTTTGGGGGCGGGAGGCGTTTCCTTGCCCGGCCCGCTATCCGTTACCGGCTGTTCCGGCGTTTTTGTGGTTTTATCATCTGCCATAAGCATTTACCTCCTGTTTTTGGCATGAAAAAAAGGGGCTCAACTTTTTCAGTCAAGCCCCGTGGAAGTTCCTCCTTTCTCCGCCATGATACAAAAATACCGCCCGTAGTCTCGTTTGGGCGGTACTTTGTGTAAGATTGGCAGTCCATTATTAAGTTTTTTTATTATGTTCCCTTTGTACACCGTTGCAACCATTGGTGTCATCCTTTTGGAACCCCAGCTAAGGGTTAGCACCCATTCCTTATGCGTAAGTAAGCAGATTAACCCTGAACCGACTCCATCTCCGCCGCAGAGGACTTGTCTGTTCTCCCGGAACAGAAGACCGAAAATGCGGCGCACCAGCGGACCGGCTGCAAAGAACTGCCACAGCAGCGCCATCGGGAAGTTCATAACGGTGGTCTGTACCCAGATTGCAAAGAACTGTGCGTTATGGCTGTCCTTGAACAGCAGGGTGGCAAAGAAGCTCATGCACGGGCACATCAGCCATACGGATGCAGCCGAGATGGCAAGCATAATGCTGGTCTGGCTGGCTTCGCGCGGATTGACAAGGCGGAATGCAACCTTCATCGCCAGCTTGCCGACAAACACCAGCTCGAGCAGAATTGCGATAACAGTCATGATCGGCCACTCGTGGAACACTGCGAGAAATACCCAGTTCTGCATGGAACCGGTATTCAGCACGATGTTGTACGCTACCATGCCGTATACCATGACAGAAGCCATGATAATGGTGTAAATAACGTCCTGAAATTTGTTTTTTGGCATTTTGTTTTCTCCTTTTTGTGTATGTGAAATATTTTTTGATAACGAATAGAAATGCAGCTGAACACAAAAAAAATAGGACGAAGTAAACTTTCGTCTACTTCGTCCTATGGACTACTTCAACTGCCATTAATTATAGATATCATACCATATTTTATGGGCGTTCGTCAAGACTAACTTTGTTATTGACAAGACTGTTCCCTGGGTGTATACTGTGTCTGTAAACAAGAACCCCCTCCCTCGGGGGGAGGGGTGCAGATAGGAGATGCGATATGAAACAACGGTTTCGGGTGGGCGGCATGAGCTGCGCGGCCTGCTCCGCCCATGTGGAGAAAAAGCGTTTCGGCGGTGCCGGGTGTCAGCGGCGTGCAGGTAAATCTGCTCGCCGGCAGCATGGCGGTCGAGTACGACGAAAACGCGTGCGACGCACAGACGATTATAAAGGCGGTCGAGTCCGGCGGCTACACGGCTGCGGTGGACGACGGCAGACAGACCTCTGCTCCGGCGCAAAGCCCGCAGGCAGACGAGGCGCTGAAAGGAAATGAAGACCCGTATTATCGTTTCGGCAATCTTCATGATCGTCCTGATGTACTTTTCAATGGGTGAGATGGTCGGGCTGCCGCTGCCGTCCTATGCGGCAGGTATGGACGGCATGTTCAATCTGGCGCTCACGGAGCTGCTCCTCACGCTGCCGATCGTCATTATCAACCGCAAATATTATATCAACGGCTTCAAAACGCTGCTGCATCGTGCCCCGACGATGGACGCGCTTATCGCCGTTGGCTCGGGTGCGGCGCTTGTGTACGGCATTTACGCGCTGATTCAAATCGCGCTCGCGCCCACGCCTGAGGCAGCCCATAGCTTCATGCACGACCTGTATTTTTGAATCCGCAGGCATGATTTTGACGCTGGTAACGCTCGGCAAGTTCTTTGAAGCGCGTGCCAAGCGCAAGACCGGCGAAGCCATTGCGGAACTGATGGACCTGCGTCCGCAGACCGCCGAGGTCATACGTGGCGGTCAGACCATGCAGCTGCCGATTGAGCAGGTACAGGTGGGCGACCTCGTTATCGTGCGCGGCGGTCAGTCCGTGCCGGTTGACGGCGAGATCACCGAGGGCAGCGCCTATCTGGATGAAAGCGTCATCACCGGCGAGAGCATGCCGGTCGAAAAGCACGTCGGCGATACCGTAATCGGCGCAACCGTGTCCAAGAGCGGCTATGTTGTTATGAAGGCATTGCGTGTCGGCGACGATACGACCCTGAGCCAGATTATCCGTCTGGTAGAGGAGGCAGGCGCGTCCAAGGCGCCAATCGCCAAGCTGGCGGATAAGGTGGCAGGCGTGTTTGTGCCGGTCGTTATGGGCATTGCGCTCGTGACAGCGATCATCTGGCTGCTGGTCGGCGAAACGCCGAGTTTTGCGCTTACACGCGCGATTTCGGTGCTGGTTATCTCGTGCCCGTGCGCACTGGGACTGGCTACGCCGGTTGCTATCATGGTCGGCACAGGTGTCGGTGCGAAAAACGGTGTGCTGTTTCAGTCGGCGGAGGCGCTCGAGAATCTGCACAACGTAAACGCGGTCATCATGGACAAGACCGGCACCGTAACCGAAGGCCGTCCGGTCGTAACCGACGTAAAATCCTTCGGCGTGGAGTCCGGTGACCTGCTCTCGCTGGCACTGTCGCTCGAGAGCCGCAGTGACCATCCACTGGCGGACGCCATCGTGCGCTATGCCCGCGAGAAGAACGCGCAGGAGCGTTCGGTCACTGACTTTGAGATGATAGAGGGACAGGGTATCCGCGCAACTGTGGACGGCGTGCCGTGCTTTGCGGGCAACCGCCGCATGCTGCTCGCCAACGGACTGGCGCTGTCCGGCTCGATGCAGAAGCTGGGTGATGAGTTCGCCGCAGCAGGCAAAACGCCGCTGTTCTTCGCGGCAAACCGTCAGATCGTCGGCATTTTTGCGGTCGCTGATGTGCTCAAGCCGACCAGTAAGGCGGCAGTCGAAGCGCTGCGCAGTATGCACATTGACGTAACGCTGCTCACCGGCGACAACCAGAAAACCGCGCAGTCCATCGCGTCCGAGCTGGGCGTGACCGATGTGATCGCTGAGGTGCTCCCGCAGGACAAGGAGCGTATCGTGCGCGAGAAGCAGGGCAAAGGGCCGCAAGGTTGCCATGATTGGCGACGGCATCAACGATGCACCGGCGCTTGCGCGTGCGGATGTCGGCATTGCGATTGGTGCGGGCACGGACGTGGCTATCTCGTCTGCGGATGTTGTGCTGATGAAGAGCGACCTGATGGACGCGGTGGACGCCATCCGGCTGTCGCGTCGGACTATGCGCAACATTCGCCAGAACCTGTTCTGGGCGTTCTTCTACAACTGCATCGGCATTCCGATTGCGGCGGGGGCTGCTGTGGGTGCCGTTCGGCATCAAAGCTTAGTCCGATGATTGGCGCGGCGGCAATGAGCCTGTCGTCCGTCTGCGTGGTCTCAAACGCACTGCGCCTGCGCTTTTTCAGCGCAACACCAAGAAAAACGGCGGGGACGCCTGCTGTTTTGCCCATAAGCGGCGAAAAGCCGCTTACGGCACATAAAAAGGAGGAAAATGTTATGGAAAAAGACAATCAAGGTTGAGGGCATGATGTCAGCACTGCGTGGCACACGTCAAAAAGGCGCTCGAGGGTGCAGCAGCCGGCTGTAATGTTGCGGTCGATCTGGATGCAGGCCAGGCAGTCGTTTCGGGCAAAACGCTGCCGGAGGATGCTGTTCTGACCGCAGCCGTCACCGAGGCGGGCTATAAGGTGGTTGACATCAAATGATGGCAGATCGTAAAAGGTCGAGCCGCTGCTCAGGACCGCGCGCGGGCAGATCGACGGCGTGCTCAAAATGATCGAGGACAACCGCTACTGCATGGATATTATGATGCAGCTGCAGGCGGTTGAATCGCTGGTGCATAAGGCGCAGAGAGGTTCTTCGCGGACACCTTTCCGGCTGCGTGCAGGATGCGTTTGAGACCGGAGATCAGAACGAACGCGAGCAGAAGATTGCAGAGATCATCAAGCTGCTGGATAAAGCGTAAGCGGGAAGGACGTGCCCAAAGGCACGTCCTTCTTTCCCCTGAAAATTGAAAATTTGTGCAGATTTATACAGTTCGCACAAAAATCACAAATGAATTTTGTGCGAAAATCTGAAAATAAAAGGAAACATTTCTGCTGAACTATGCTATAATTTATGTGTAGCAGAAATTACCTGCTGCGCGATGAACCAATCAGATTCCATGTGCCCGGAACAACCGGTTCATTCAGCTTAGACAACTTGATCTGTGCATCATGCGCCAAGGGCGTGTCTGTACAGAAAAAGGCACAGCCGGTGAAAGCCGGTGTCGCAAAGCCATGGGTCTACCCGGAGTAATTACCCGTAGGACAGCCGGTTGCCGAACAGCAGAATTCACGCCTCCTTTGCGTCTGTATGCACGCAGAGGAGGTTTTTTGCATGAAAAAGAGAAATAACCGTTTTCTTGCCGGTACCCTCGCCGGATTGATGATGCTGACCATGCTGCCTGTTACCGCGCTTGTGGCGCAGGGAGGCGCGGACGGCGATGCTGCATCCGACACCTCGAATAATATTGTAAACGTGGTAAGCGACGGTAAAAACGTTCAGCAGGCTGAGAATAACGATGTAAATGTTGAGGCAAACGGCGGCAACGAGAATGCACAGAAATCCGCTGACGACAGCAGCGGTGACACCGAGAATGCACAGAAATCCGCTGACGACAGCAGCGGCGGCAGTGCCGATACAGCCGCACCTGCTCCGCAGGAGGGCGAAGCAGGCGGCTCGGGCAGCAACGGTGAGTCGGTTCGACTCTGCCTCCGGCGGAAGAGCCGTTTGTTGCGAAGATTGGTACTAAGACGTATGAAACTCTGGATGCAGCTATTGAAGCTGTACAGGGTGACGAAGTTATTGAGGTTGGCGAAGATTGCACGCTGACCGTTGGTACGATTGAAAAAGCTGTGGTTATTAACGGCAATGATCATACCATTAGTGTTCCGAGCAGGATACGGATAATCACGCACTTAAGATCAATGCTTGCTGACGTTTAACAAAGCCAATGTAGTCTTTACAAATGAAAATGCAGAGTGGACTGTTACCATGAGTGGTAATGGCGTACTGACTCTGGATGAAGGCAGTACCTGCATTATAGAGAAACATGGTATTTATGCAGATAATAATGCCACCATCAATGTAAAGGGCGGCTCTAAACTGACAGTTCAGAACACTTCGTATACTGCATTGATGGCAGATAAAGAGTTTGCCAATTTGAATATTGAGGGAGATTCTGAAGTTATTGTTGATCGTGCAGAGAACAAGAATGGTGTTCCGAACGGAATTAACAACTTTAAGATTAAGGTCGTTGATCCAGACTTACGGTCACAAATTGTGTGAAACAGGGACTTGTAAGATGTTGGCTGACGCTCGATGATTCTAATGCAGAGATTAGCGGCAATGGTATTGGTATTTGTGGTTACAATGGAACCGATGTTTTGATTATGAAAAACGGTTCCAATCTGACGATGGAGGATAATGGTACTGCAGGTATCTTCCTTTGGGGTGGTAAGGTTAAGGTAGAGGCTGGCAACACCCTTACCATTACTGGCACTGGCAAAGACATCAAGGAAATAACTGACAGTCGCATGATGGCGCATTGGCAGTATATTATTACTACAATACCTATACGGCAGACGTTAATTTTGAAGATGGTGCAACGGTAAATCTGATTGATAATGACGTTTCTGCTATTAACAATGATGGCAAGGTATACATTGGAAACGGTACTACCATTATGAATAATGGCAGTAAAACTGTGTACGGTGGCGGTATTCAAACCGCGGTGATATTACGATTGCGCCGGATGTTGTTGTATAACAACCGTGCCAAGGTTGGGTGATGATATTTACAACACCACTGGTACATCGGCTAATGGTTTGACATCTTATACTGGCAGCATCACCTTTGCACCTGTTGGTGACGGCTGATTCTCGATGACTGCAAAGAAGAGCACCCGATCGTAGGCTGGTATCACGACGGCAAGGAAAGCGCTGGAACGGCGATGGTGTAGACACTGAGTATTACGCCGATGAGTACGAAGTCAAGGCAGAGGCTATTTCTGATGCGCTGGCGCTCAAGGCTGCACACGGCAAGTTCTGCAACGTAACCTCCACGAAGTAACCGGCGATGTTCCGTCTGATGCAGGCGCGAGACCGGCGGATGCCAAGGTTAAGAAAGGCGGCAACTACACCGTCGCACCGGTACAGACCACCTCGCAGAGCCGCTACACGTTCAGCGGCTGGCGGATCAACGGTAGTGGCAATGTTGTAACCGAGATCAAGGACATTCAGCAGGATGTCAAGCTGATCGGCGTATGGACCCGCAGATCGTCCGGCGGTGGCGGCGGCAGCAGCAGACCGACCGTTGACATTCCGGATGACGTACCGACCGGTCTGAACGGTGACGATCACTTTGCGTACATTGTCGGCTACCCGAACGGCAACGTCGAGCCGAATGGCAACATCACCCGCGCAGAAGTGGCAACCATCTTCTTCCGTCTGCTGACCGAGAAAGTCCGCACCGCAAATTCCACCCAGTCCAACAGTCTGTCCGATGACGCGCGGTCAGTGGTTTAACCATGCTGTCTCCACGCTGTCCTCGATGGGCATTGTAAAGGGTCATAACGATGGCACGTTCGCGCCGAATGCGCCGATCACCCGTGCGGAATTTGCCGCAATCGCCGCTCGCTTCGACGATAAGAACACGGATACGTCCTCGAAGTTCACGGATATCGCATCTCACTGGGCAAAGAATGAGATCGGTATCGCCGCAAACAAGGGCTGGATCAACGGCTATCCGGATGGTACGTTCCGTCCGAACCAGTATATCACCCGCGCAGAGGCTATGGCGCTTGTTAACCGCGTACTCAACCGTCTGCCCGAGAACAGCAGCGATCTGCTCGACAGCATGATCAAGTGGCCGGATAATTCCGATGCTTCCGCATGGTACTATCTCGCTGTGCAGGAGGCTACCAACAGCCACGCATACTCGGATAAGAGCAAGGACGATAAGTACGAGAAGTGGACCACCATCCGCGACGCTCGTGACTGGACCGAGCTTGAAAAGTAAATTATTCGTTTCGGTAAACCGCGAACCACAGATGATATAGCAAGTATCGTTTTACCGGGCACAGCAGAGGCAGGAGAAATTGCTTTTCCTGCCTCTGCATTTTTTGTTTGGGATGGGGAGTGGCGGTCAATGGCTGCCCCTGCGGAGATTAAACCCGCATGTGTAGCAGTACGCTGTCTGTGAACTGCGAATATGTCGAGAAAGACACGGAAGAGTAACCCGACTGCCGTTCCCCTTTTTCGAGCGGTCGCCGGTCTCGGGTCTGCTCCAGACTAACAAACAGGGGAAAGGTAGGAGTTCAAAGAGGAAGGGCATGGATTTAATTCCGCGCACGGCGCGGGAACAATGTTTAGCAGCCTACGGGCAAACCGCAGGTGTCCCTTCCTTTTTGTCCCCGCCGCGAAGCGGCAGTTTCCGCGCTCCGCAGAGCGCAACTCCTCGATGAGATTCAGCGAAAAACTCTCTGCCCGGAAAGGGCGTAGCGCATACGCACCTCGTGCGTCCGGCAAAGTCCCTCTGCAATAGAGAAGAAAAGCACTTACTTTCGTAAGTGCTTGATGGTGGAAGTTACAGGGCTCGAACTCAGACCCTCTGCCGGTTGGCAGATGACGAACCCGGCTGCGATAGAGAAAGAAAAAGCACTTACTTTCGTAAGTGCTTGATGGTGGAAGTTACAGGGCTCGAACCTGTGACCCTCTGCTTGTAAGGCAGATGCTCTCCCAGCTGAGCTAAACTTCCATTTTGGTGACCCAGCGGGGATTCGAACCCCGGACACCCTGCTTAAAAGGCAGGTGCTCTGCCGACTGAGCTACTGGGTCAGGTCAAAAAAGTTTTGCGCTGAGTATGAAATTAAGTCGTATGCCGTAATGGCAGGGACGGCTGGATTCGCTTTCCAACGGGAAAGCCACGGCGGTTCGAATAATCCACCGGATTATTCTCAAGAGCCGCCTTTCGAATCCAAGGATTCAAAATCTGCCGTAATGGCAGGGACGGCTGGATTCGAACCAGCGAATGTCGGCGTCAAAGGCCGATGCCTTACCGCTTGGCGACGCCCCCCCGTATTCGTTTGCTCGAAACAGCGTTACCTAAAGATAACGCGCTGCGTTCGCAGCGCGTCACAGGGTTATATGGGGTGGGTAAAGGGACTCGAACCCTCGACCCTCGGAACCACAATCCGATGCTCTAACCAACTGAGCTATACCCACCATATAAAGTTTGCAGCCGACGGAAATGGCACGCCAGGAGGGATTCGAACCCCGGCCTACTGCTTAGAAGGCAGTTGCTCTATCCGGCTGAGCTACTGGCGCATATCAATTCCGATAAACCCATTCGAAGAAAATGGAGCGGGTGATGGGAATCGAACCCACGTGTTCAGCTTGGAAGGCTGACATTCTACCATTGAACTACACCCGCGGGTCTTTCTGACGCTCATTTAGTATATCAATAAAACCCCATAATGTCAACATCTTTTTTCAAATTTTTTGAAAACTTTTTTCGGCCAAATTTGCAAAGAACATCAAAAAGGGGCAGACGGTCATGCTATACTGTAATCAAAGGAGGGAGAGAGCATGAAAGCAACGATCTTACTGGCCGAGGACGAGCAGGCCATGCGTGAAAGTGCTGACCGACTACTTCACCGCAAAGAGCGGCGGCGATTTACGGTCGTGCCTGCGCCGGACGGTGACACGGCGCTGCACCTGATCGAGACCCGGCGGTTCGACCTGCTGCTGCTCGATATCATGCTGCCGGGCACGGATGGCTTCGCGCTGTGCCGCGCGGCACGCGAGCAGGGAGACGCGCCCATTCTGTTCGTCACGGCGCGCGAGGACGAGCAGGACAAGCTGCACGGCTACGGCCTCGGTGCGGACGATTATGTGGTCAAGCCGTTCTCGCTGGCGGTGCTGTACGCCAAGGCGCTGGCGCTTCTGCGGCGGGCGCGGGGCCTCAATGCCGGGAATACATTGACAGCGGGTACCCTGTTACTTGACCCGGAACGGGGGATTGTCACAGCGGACGGCAGGCGCATCGACCTGCCGCCCAAAGGAATTTGCTTTGCTGCGGGCGCTGATGGAACGCAAAAATCGCGTGCTGACCCGGACGAGCTGTTGAACCTTGCGTGGGGCTGGGATTTTGACGGCACGGACCGGGTGATCGACGGGCACATCAAAAAGCTGCGCCGCGCACTCGGTCCGCACGCGGACTGCATTAAAACCGTGGTGAAGCGCGGCTACAAGCTGGAGGTGGACGGAGATGAAAACCAAACGTAGAACCTTTTGGAGCTTTTTTTCACACGAATCGGCGCGGGATTCCTTGCATTCTGGCTGGCAGTGATGGCGGTGTTCACCGTCCTGCTGTCGCAGCAGCGTGCAAAGCTCATGCTGGCGGAAATGGAAAGCAAATCGGACAAGTTGATGGGAGAGGATACCGATTTTTTGCTTGATCCCTCGAGCTATGACACGACGGACGAGACGGAACTGCGCAGACGATTGAGCAAGCCGGTATTCGTGGCGGACAGCGCAGACCCGCCCAATCTGCAGATCATCGAGACCGCTATCACCGACCTGAAATCCGGCAAAGTTCTGCAAAGCAACCGCTGGTGGCTTGAGTTGATCGAGGGAGACAACCTGTACCGCGTGGATATGAGCGGTCAGCCGCGCGAGGTGTGCGAGGCGGTTCTTGCGGGTGCGGGCACAGGCGAGTCGAAAATAGAATCGCTGCCGAAGATGACCTTTGAGGCGTGGGCGGACAGCGTGCCCGGATACCGCGATGACGCCTATCTGAAATCCATCACGATCGAGCCGACCAAGAGCGGCACTTGGGAGCCGACCGGAGAGGTGCGCACGATTGAATGCGCATATGACGCGGAGCAGGTGAAAGGTCTGACGCTGAAAACCATGAGTTGTAGTCGCTTGGTGTGCCCCGGACCGAACGGCGCCACGACCGAACAGATTGCGGAATCCCTGTCCTCGCCCGCGCGGCAGGCGCTGCGGGAATGGGCAGAATACCCGAGCCGCACAAACAGCAGCCAAACGGTCGAGAAGCTGTGGCTCGTGCGAACGTACCGGCGGACGATCAGATATTGTCCGTTTGCGGAAAGCGGCGCTGTGCTGGTGTCCTATGCGGCGGAAGGATATCCGCTCAAAGCCTTGCTGCCGGTACTGATTCCCCGTATGGGCGTTCAGTCTGGTGCTGGCGCTATTCTGCGCGGCAGTGCTGTCCGGTGCGCAGCTGCGCGTCTGGCGCAAACAGGAGCGCGTAGAGCGGGTACGCCGTGAAACGACAGCCGCGCTTGCGCACGAGCTGAAAACGCCGCTCTCCGTGCTCAGCGCCACCGCCGAGCTGCTTGGCGACAACCTTGCACCGGAAAAGCAGGCACACTATCTGGGCGTCATTCAGCAGCAGGCGCAGCGGATGGACGGCAGTGTGCGGCAGATGCTCGAACTGTCGAGACTGGAGACCGGCGCAAAGGCTCTGCGGCGAACGGCGTTCTCTGGCAGAATTGGCGCAGGAGCGCCTGCAGGCGGCTCTGCCGACCGATTCCACCATCCACACCGAATTTGCAGCACAGGGCGAATACGAGGTCAATGCGGACAGGGCACTGCTCACGCGGGCACTGGACGCCTTGCTCGAGAACGCCGTGCAGCACACACCGGAAGACGGCTGCATCACGGTGCACCTCGCGGACGGCGTGCTTCGGTGACGAACACCGGCGATGCCATTCCGGCGGACGCGCTGCCGCGGCTGTGGGAGGCGTATTATCAGGCCGATCCGTCGCGCAGCGCAAAAAAGGCGACGGACTGGGACTGTCCATCGCGAAAACCGTGTTCGATCTGCATGGCTTCACCTGCGGAGCGGAGAATACCAAATCGGACCGAAGTTCTGGTTCCGATTTGCCGATAAAACAAAAACCGCTCGAAAGAGCGGTTTTGCTTTGTTAAATAACCTTTTCGAATACCATGGTTGCCTGAATGCGGTCGCCGCCCATCAGACCCTTGCTGCCGCCGTTCGATGTAGTAATCGTGTGCAGGCGATAACCCTTTTGCGCTTGATGGTTAATCGCTTCTTCCAGTTCGGTCAGGTTGCCGGAACCGGTGCCGAGAAATTTTTCCTTCAAAGTAACCTGCAGGACAACGTAATGATAGTCCTTGCCGGATGCGGTGGAGTAAGTCGAGGAATCGCTGAAATCCATAAATAACACCTCCAGTAATTTACACGATTATATCGTATTCGACAGAGATTGTCAATCAATGCAACCGAAGAACGGTAACCGAGAGGCAAAAGAAAATGGAGAATGAAAAAATGTGGTGCATTTTCCATTCTCCATTCCGACTCGCTAAGAGCGCCCTGCGGGCGGTTGCTCGCTGGACGCCCACTGCGGTGGGTGTCTCAATTTTCAATTATTAGATGGTATCCAGCTTAACCTTGCCGTCCACAGCGGACAGGTGAGCGCCCATCAGCGGCTTATCACCGGTGACGATGGCGGTGGCCAGCGGATTTTCAATCTCCTTTTCGATCAGGCGGCGCAGATTGCGGGCGCCGTACTTGACCGAGTACGATTTCTCGGTGAGCAGGCCGAGCAGGCTGTCGTCCCACGTCAGGCGGATATCCTTATCCGCGAGCGTGGTGCGCAGCTCACCGAGCATGATCTCAGCGATATGGCGGAAGTTATCCTCAGACAGCTGGTTGAACGCGATAATCTCGTCAATGCGGTTGAGAAACCCGGACGCATGATTTCTTCAAGAGCCTTCATCACGCGGTCCTTGCTCATCTGAGACACGGTGCGGCCAAAGCCTGCAGGCGTGTTATTGGACTGCGAACCGGCGTTCGAGGTCATAACGATGACCGTGTTCTCGAAGCTGACAACGCGGCCCTGCGCGTCGGTCAGACGGCCGTCATCCAGAATCTGCAGCAGAGAATTGAGCACATCCGGATGCGCCTTCTCGATCTCGTCGAACAGAACGACAGAGTACGGACGGCGGCGGATCTTCTCGGTCAGCTGACCGGCTTCGTCGTAGCCGACGTATCCCGGAGGGGAACCGATCAGGCGGGAAACTGTGTGCTTTTCCATATTCGACATATCGAGACGCACGAGTGCATCCGGCGAGTCGAACAGGTCGAGAGCAAGCTGCTTGACCAGCTCGGTCTTGCCGACGCCGGTCGGGCCGTCGAACAGGAAGGACGCCGGCTTGCGCTTGGGGCTGATGCCCGCGCGGTTGCGGCGGATGGACGCGCAGACCGCGTCTACGGCTTCGTCCTGACCGATAACGTGCGATTTCAGGCGGGATTCCATATCGCGCAGGCGTGCAGACTCCTGTGCCGCTACCTTGGATGCCGGAATGCCGGTCCAGATTTCGATCACCTCAGCCAGAAGCTGTTCGTCAACCTGCGGTGCGGGCTTGGTCAGCAGCTCGTGCAGCTGTGCCTCCACCTGCAGAATGCGGCTGCGGCAGGTGGCGATCTTGGCGTAGGTCTCCTCCTCCTCGGCGCGGGCAGAGGACTGGGTCAGCTCGTCAAGCTGTGCCTGCAGGCGCTCAAGCTCGTTCTGCAGCTCGGGGATCTCGGACAGCTGCGGAGAATCCAGATTGAGCCGCGAGCAGGCCTCATCGATCAGGTCGATGGCCTTATCCGGCAGATAGCGGTCCGTGATATAGCGTTCGCTCATCTCAGCGGCACGGCGGCACATCTCATCGGAAACAGTAACGCCGTGGAAGGTCTCGTAGTACGAGCGGATGCCCTTCAAAATCTCGGTGGTCTCGGCAACCGACGGCTCACCGATATAGACCGGCTGGAAACGGCGCTCGAGCGCAGCGTCCTTCTCGATATACTTGCGGTACTCCTTGAGCGTGGTCGCGCCGATCACCTGAATGTCTCCGCGGGCAAGGGCAGGCTTGAGAATGTTTGCGGCATTCATCGAGCCTTCGGAATCGCCGGTGCCGACAATGTTGTGCACCTCGTCGATGACAAGGATGATGTTGCCGATACGCTTTACTTCGTCGATCAGGCCCTTGATGCGGCTTTCGAACTGGCCGCGGAACTGGGTGCCCGCCACGAGGGCGGTGAGATCGAGCAGATGGACCTCCTTGTTGCGCATCTTGAACGGAATGCGGCCCTCGTTGATGCGGACTGCCAGACCCTCGGCAACGGCCGTCTTGCCGACACCGGGTTCGCCGATCAGGCACGGGTTGTTCTTCTGGCGGCGGTTCAAAATCTGAATGACGCGGTCGGTCTCGCGGTCGCGGCCCACGATGTGGTCAATGCGGCCTTCTGCGGCCTTTTGGGTCAGGTTCTCGCAGTAATTGTTCAGATATTTGCGCTTTTTGTCCTCCTTGCGGGAAGAACGGGTGCGGGTCTCCTCCTGAGAGCCGCCTGCGGGCTGCCCCGGCAGAGTGCCGGCAGCGACCGGGTCGGTCTCGTGGGGTGCGTCGTCGTCCGTGCCGTCCGAACCGGCGGGAACCAGATCGTTCAGGTCGGACAGGGAGCCGATCTCACCGGAGAGCGCTTCGAGGTCGTCCTCGGTGATACCCATTTGCTCCATGATGTTGTCGAGCGGCTTGACACCCAGTTCGCGTGCGCACTTGAGGCACAGACCCTCCTGGGTGGTCTTATCCGGTCCCTCGATTTTGGTGATGAACACCACCGCGATGTTTTTCTTGCACCGCGAGCACATTGGCATATTCATAGGTTAAACTCCTTCAGGGAATGGAAAATTGAAAATGGAAAATTAAGGTGTTCTCCATTAAATGGCGATAGGTAAACGTCCACAAGCTGTTTGAGCAGCAGCGTATGCTTGACGCGCTCCGGCGAGAGATAGCCGAGCGACGTATAGGTGATCGGGAACAGCCACTGCAGCACGATCAGGAGGATGCAGACGAATGCGACGCCGGTTACAAAGCCGATGAGTGCGCCGCCTGCGGAATCGAGTGCGCTGAGCGGAGTACGCCGAACAATGAGCTTGAGGCTGCGGCCGAAAATCCAGATGAGCCGTCCGAACAGCACGCTGAACAGCACTACCAGCATGGAGAACGCGATGCTCTCCGACATGTCGACAGCCGCTTCGGTAACGGTCTGCCGCAGACCGTCCAGCACGCCTTCGGCGGTCTTGAGCGCGGCCTGTTTTTCAAACAGCTGACCGACTGCCGGCACGACCACCCACTGCGCGATATACGGCGCGGTGTACTTGGCGGCGGCAACCGACGCGGCGATCATACCAATGCGGCCAATCACGCCGTACAGCGCACCGACCAGTCCCCGACGGGCACCGAGCCAGACGTTGGCCAGCAGCACGGCAATGAGGATAAGGTCAGGCGCGTTGAGCAGCTGCGCCGCTGTGGAAATAAAATCGTTGATATCAGTTATCTGCATGTATTTCCTCGGATCGTTCGGAATGCGCGGTAAAGATACGCGCGTTGCGGTTGTAGAGCAGGAAAACCGTACCGTCATCGGTCATGAGCACACGGCGTGCGCCGACAGCGTCATCATTGTGCCACTGCGGCTCGGCAGAGGTGTTGTAGACCGTAACACCGGACGCGGACAGCACCGCCGTACCGGCGTTGGAGACAGCAAGTGCCGTCGGCTCCTCGGTCAGTGCGAACGGGCCGTGCAGGCTGCCGTTGCGGACGGTATAGAGATCGCTGCGTGCATCGTTCAGGTAGGAGCGCACAGCGACAGCCATCGTACTGCCCTGAGACGCAGTGGCGATCAGATCCTGCGAGCTGAGCTCGAGCAGCACATCGACCGTGCCTCTGCGGGTGACATGATACAGGCCGGTGTCGCACAGCGCGATCGCGGCGTTGTTCTCGGAATAAGTGAGCGTTACACCGAGCGCGTCAGTCAGCGCGGTGTCCGAAATCTGCTTGCCGGAGGACACATCAAAGAACAGCACATGGGATTCGAGCGTTACGCCGTTCTGCCGGAAGGCGAGAATGCCGAGCGTATTGCAGTCCGGCGAGAGCACAGCGGATACAATATAGTATTCCGAAGCGCGGTATTTGAAAACCTCTTTTCCTGCGGTGTCGTAAACGGCAGCGGCGGTACGGTAGCCGTGCTCGTTGGTGGTGAGCACGAAACGGCCGCTGCGGCCGATCGAACCGTTCAGGATGGTGGATTCCAGCTTCAGCTCCGCGACAGCGCCTGCCGAGCCGACCAGTGCGGCTTTGACGCCGCCGCGGTCGTACACGAGCACATAATTCGTGCTGCTTTCCACCGCGGGATCGGAGTAGCCGAGCGAATAGCGCAGCGTGGTCATGCTGCCCGCACGGGACAGGAACAGCGCGTCACTGTCCGCGTACGCCAGACCGGATTCAAACAGCGCACCGTCGCTGAAGGTCTCGTTTTCGTAGTTGATGGTAGTGATATCGCCGTCATGCGAGCGAATACCGGCCGCAATATAGCTGCCGAGCGTGCGCAGCGAGGTCGGCGTAAAAATACGGTAGTTGGCGATCAGGAACAGGGCTGTTCCCAGCACCAGAGCCCAGCCGCAGAGCATGCGGAGCAGAGCGGTCGTGCGGATACGCGCGTCCTTGCTGTCGAGCAGGCGCTGACGGCGCTCCCGCCTGGAGAGCGGAAAGCGGATGATATTCTGCTTTGGGTTCTGTTCGCTCATGAAATCCCGCCTCCTTATTGTAGCGTGTTTAATGGGTGAAAATGTGAATAAAACTTGAAATCTGTCAGTCCGACAGGCGGAATCTGTCCAGTTCTGGCGTATCGTCGTACCACAGACGGTTCATAAACAGACCGCAGGCAGGCAGGGTCGGTCCGGCCTGCTCTCGGTCGCACGCGAGCAGTACATCGCGCACCTGCTTGGGCGCCAGCTTGCCGCCGCCGACATACGTCAGCGTGCCCGCAATCGCGCGGACCATGTTGTACAGGAAGCCGTCGCCGCAGACGCGGATGCGGATGAGGTCATCCACCGGCTCCACCTCGCACCAGAAAATGGTACGAACCGTGCTCTTGACCGGTGTGCCCTGACTTCTCACGGATGCAAAGTCCTGCTTGCCGACAAAATACTGTGCGCCTTCCTGCATTTTTTGTAATATCCAGCGGATAATTGTACCGATATGCATACCGCGCGTGGAACGGGTCCCGCAGGGTGGAAGGGAACAGATAATAGGCGTATTCCTTTTGGTGCAGTTGAAGCGCGCATCGAAGTCCTCAGGAACCTCGACTGCACCGGAAACCGCAATGTCCTCGGGCAGAAAGCTGTTGAGCGCATACGGCAGACGGTCCATCGGGATCGTGCAGTCTGCGTGGAAGTTTGCCACATACCGGCGGGCATGAACGCCGGAATCCGTGCGTCCGACACCGGAAACATGAACTTTTTGCTTCAGCAGATGAAAAATCGCGTCCTCCATGCTCTCTTGGATGGAAGGACCGTTTTTCTGAATCTGCCAGCCGTTAAAATTTGTGCCGTCGTAGGACAACACTACTGCAATATTTTTCATCATTTCAGTTACTTTTAGTGGGTCGTGAATGGAGAATTGAGAATGGAAAAATGGAAAATGAAGGTTCGGCGCAAAAGCGCCGATTATAATAAATCGCACTTTGTGCGATACCGCAATTCTCCATTCTCCATTATCAATTTTCAATTATCAAAGGCCAAAATGCTTGAGTATAATAACAACTGCGAACAAAACAGCAACCCACAGCAGCGCGCAAACATCTACGCGGGCGATCTTGAGCTGGCGCATGCGGGTGCGGCCAACATCGCCGCGGTACAGTCGGCACTCCATGGCGGTAGCGAGCTCATCCGCCCGGCGGAAGGCGGAGATAAACAGGGGCACCAGCAGCGGGATCAGGGCCTTGGCCCGCTGGATCAGGTTGCCGGAGTCGAAATCCGCGCCGCGTGCCTTCTGTGCCGAGAGATCTTCTCGGTTTCTTCGATGAGGGTCGGGATGAAGCGCAGTGCGATCGACATCATCATGGACAGCTCATGCACCGGCGCGTGCAGCTTTTTGAGCGGAGAAAGCAGACGCTCGAGTCCGTCGGTCAGCTGAATCGGTGAGGTGGTGTAGGTGAGCATGGAAGTTGCGATGATGAGCAGCATCAGGCGCAGCACCATGAAGATGGCAAGCCGGATGCCCTCGATACTGATGTGCAGGAAGTGCCACTGGAAAATGTAGGTGCCCGGTGTATAGAACAGGTTGAGCACCGCCGTGAAAATGACGATGAATAGGATCGGCTTGAGGCCGCGCAGCACCATTTTGGGCGAAATACGCGAAATACCGATGACAACGGCAAGAAATGCGATGATCAGCGCATAGGAAACCGGGCCTTGCGCGAGGAACAGAAGCACGATGAATGCCACCGTCAGCACGATCTTTACGCGCGGGTCAAGACGGTGCACCGCACTGTTGCCCGGAAAAACTGGCCGAGGGTAATATCCTTGAGCATCAGTGCGCCGCCTCCTTCCGCTTGCAGGCGCGCAGCGCTTCCAAGGCCTGCGCGACGGTGAATACCGAGGTATCAACATCGTGACCGCGTTTTTTCAGCTCAAGCATGACCTTGGTGATCATGGGGATGTCAAGGCCGGCGGCGATGATCTCGTCCGCGTGCGAGAAAACCTCGCGCGGCGTGTCGCAGAACAGCACCTTGGCGTGGTTCATCACGAGCAGACGGTCGGCAACCTGTGCGATATCCTCCATCGAATGGGACACGATGAGGATGGTCGCGCCGGACTGCTTGTGATAGCTGCGAACCAGCTCAAAAATCTCGTCACGGCCCGCCGGATCGAGGCCCGCGGTCGGCTCGTCGAGCACGAGTACGTCCGGCCGCATGGCGATAACGCCTGCGATGGCAACGCGGCGCTTCTGGCCGCCGGACAGCGCAAACGGGGACTGGTCGGCAAGCTCAGGCGCAAGACCGACTGCCGCCATGGACTCGCGCACGCGCTCGTCAATCTCATCCTGCGGCAGCTTCATGTTGGTCGGGCCGTAGGCAATGTCCTTCGCGATGGTTTCCTCGAACAGCTGGTATTCCGGATACTGGAACACCAGACCAACGCGGAAACGGGTTTCGCGGCTGCACTTGCCTTTGGCATCCCAGATGGATGTGCCGTCGAGCAGCACCTCGCCGGAGCTGGGCTGCAAAAGGCCGTTCAGGTGCTGAATGAGCGTAGACTTGCCCGAACCGGTGTGACCGATCACACCGAGAATTTCGCCTTTTTCGATTTTCAGGTCAACATGGTCAAGCGCAACACGCTCAAAGGGGTGCCTGCGCCGTAAACGTGCGTCAAGCCCCTCGTTTCAAGTATGGTTGACATAAGATTCTCCTTCGGATAATCAATGGAGAATGGAAAATTGCTAATGGAAAGTTAAGGTGTCCGTGCGAAGCACGGTTATAAATCGCCGTGCAGCGGGAAACCATCATTCGCCATTCTCCATTTTCAATTTTCAATTCAAATATTCTTGTTCGAGAATATCTGCACATTCCTCAATCGAGAGTGCGTCGATCGGCAGCTTTTCGCCGTCCTGCTGATCGAGGTCGTACAGGACTTCGATGGTCTGTGGTACGGTCAGGAAGCCGCGCGCAGCTTGTCCACCTGCGTGAATATCTCGCGCGGAGCGCCGTCCATCAGCACGTTGCCCTTGTGCATGACAACCACACGCTGCGCCTGTACGGCCTCGTCCATGTGGTGGGTGATAAGGATAACGGTGATGCCGAATTTGCGGTTGAGCTCACGGACAACGTTCATGACCTCGCGGCGGCCCTGCGGGTCGAGCATGGCGGTCGGCTCATCGAGTACAACGCAGCGCGGCATCATGGCGATAACGCCTGCGATGGCGATTCGCTGCTTCTGTCCGCCGGACAGACGGTGCGGCGCCTGTGCACGGTATTCGTACATGCCGACGGCACGCAGTATCGTCAACGCGCTTGCGGATCTCTGCGGGCGGCACGCCCATGTTCTCCAGCGCAAATGCAACATCTTCTTCAACAACGGTAGCGACAAGCTGGTTGTCCGGATTCTGGAATACCATGGAGACGGTTTTGCGGACCTCATAGGTGTTGCTCTCGTCCCGGGTGTCCATCATATCGACATAGCACACGCCGCCCGTCGGCAGACGGATGGCGTTGAAGCAGCCGGCAAGCGTACTCTTGCCCGAGCCGTTGTGACCGAGCACCGCGACGAACTCGCCGCGCTTGATGGACAGGTTTACGCCTTTGAGCACCGGCACGGAGAGCTGTCCGTCTTCGGCAGGGTAGGCGTATTGCAGGTTTTCGGTTTTGATGATTTCACTCATGGTTTCGTACCTTTCGTTAAGGTAAAGTTGGTGACGAATTGAGAATTGAAAATGGAGAATGGATAATTATTCGGTCAGATTTGTCCGGGTGGTTTTAACAATAGCCACCAGCAGACGTTTGAGAGATGCCGCTTCGCGATAAAAAAGAAACATACTGTTCTTTTGTTAGAAAATCAGTAGCATTCAGTAAATCCAGCCAGTACAGCGTTTCGTCTGCTTCTTTCAGTGCAATGCTGATTTTGGAAAGAAAGTCCTTTTTGCTTTGCGCCTGCTGTGCTTCACGAACATTGGCTCCGATACTGGTACCGCACTTCATTAGCTGACGGGAAAGAACAAATTCTTTCTTATCATTTGCAAGGGATGTACATAATTTAACAATTCGTACTGCGAAGGAGAAACTTTGCGTCAGGATTACATTTTCCATTCTCAATTCTCCATTTTCGATTTTGCTTATTCCTCGGCGATAAACCGTGCCGACGAGCCGCATGGCAGCACCAGACCGGTCGATTTGACCGGCAGGCCAACTCCTGCGCCTCAATCTTGCCGGCGGCGCGTTTGCCGGCGGTGATGCCGAGCAGATATCTCATCACAGACGGCGCAAGGCCGGTGGAATAGCTGGAAATGAGCACGAACAGCGGCTTGTCGCTCAGCACGCCCATGGTCAGGTCAATGAAGTCGGCAACGTCCTCCTCGATCTTCCACGTCTCGCCGGACGGACCGCGGCCGTAGCTCGGCGGGTCCATAATAATCGCGTCGTACTTGCGTCCGCGGCGGATCTCGCGCTGCACGAACTTTTGCAGTCGTCCACAATCCAGCGAATCGGGCGGTCACTCAGGCCGGAGGACGCAGCGTTCTCCTTGCCCACTGCACCATGCCCTTGGATGCGTCAACATGGCAGACGGACGCGCCGGCGTTTGCCGCCGCGAGCGTTGCACCGCCGGTGTAGGCGAACAGATTGAGTACGTTGATCGGGCGGCCTGCGTGACGGATCATCTTGTCGATAAAATCCCAGTTGGCAGCCTGTTCGGGGAACAGACCGGTATGCTTGAAGCTCATCGGCGAGCTGGAACGTCAAATCGCCGTAGTGGATGGCCCACTGCTCGGGCAGCTTGCGGATTTCCACTTGCCGCCGCCTGCGTTCGAGCGATGATAGATAGCGTTTGGCTTGTTCCAAACCTTACAGTCCTTGTCGCGCGGCCAGATAGCCTGCGGGTCGGGGCGCTGCAGAATCTGATTGCCCCATCGTTCAATTTTTTTTCACCGCCGCCGCAGTCGAGCACGGCGTAGTCCTTCCAATGATCTGCGATCCACATAAATATTCTCCATTACATTATATATAAGTAGTTGTTTACACAATAATTCAGTATCTATTCTACCACCAAATATGCACTAACGCAATGAAAAGCGATTAGAAATAAAAAGATGTCAAGACAGCGTATTTTGGCGAATACAGCAAAACGGCTGCACCGCAAAAGTACAGCCGTTCGAGCGGGAAAAGCGGTCAGAACCGTTCGCAGTAGCCTTCGCCGCCGTTTGCAAGCGACTTGAGGGCAGTTTCGCGGCGTTCCTCAGGCTCGTCCGAGATACATACCGCATCGGTCAGCACCTGCCGCGCCTGTACGGCAGATCGAAGAATTGCTCCATTGCCCGCGGACTGTGTCCCATTTCCTGCATAAAATGAAAGGGAATCTCACCGGAGACCTGTTTTTTCCTGTCCTGTGCCATAATTGCACGCTCCTTTCGATTGCAGTATCTCCGGGAATCGTGCTATAATACCATTATAAAATTAGTAATGAGTAATTAGAAATTAGTAATTATAGAGTGGAGAGTGAAGAGTTGAGAGTGGAGAGCACCTTATCTCTTCACTCTGCAATCTCCACTCTTCACTCTCATATCAAGGGGTAAGAAATGGATTTACAGAAGAACAAGGTTTATCGTTGTCAGATTACGGATTACACAGCGGACGGCACGGGGTTTGCGAAGATCGAAGGCCGGGCGGTATTTGTGCCGCGTACGGCAGTTGGCGATCAGTGCGATGTCCGCATCGTGAAAGTGACGAAAAATGTGGCGTTCGGCAGGGTAGAGAAGATTATTGTGCCGTCGGCACAGCGTACTGCGCCTGCGTGTCCGGTGGCGGATAAGTGCGGCGGCTGCTGTTATCAGCACATCACCTACGGGGAAGAACTGCGTGCGAAGGAGAAAAAAGGTGCGTGATGCGCTGACGCGCATTGGCGGTCAGGACGGCGCAAAGCTGCTTGGCATTACGGGTGCGCCGACGACTGAGCATTACCGCAATAAGGCGCAGTATCCGGTCGGACGGGAAGCATCCCTTAATTGCTCTACAACGCTGCATTTCGCTGCGTTGTCATACATCATGCAGGGGATCAGCCACCCCAGCAGAAGAAATACCGGAATTGTCAGCAGGACAGGCAGAATGGTGAATCGATACTCAAAGAACCAGAACATACTGCCCAGCATTTTCCCCGCAAGAGGTCCCACCGCCAGCGACAGAATAAAGGCCGCCGCTACGGAGGACATTGCGTAAAATAATCCCTCGTAGATCAGCATGGTTTTGAGCTGCCGGTTCGTCATTCCTACAGCCTGAAGCACAGCAAATTCACGGCGGCGGGAAAGAATACCGGTCATCATGGCGTTGAAGAAATTTAAGAGTCCCACCAGCCCAATGATAGCACAGAGGATACCACCTATCAGAAGGAACATCTGCCGGTACTGAGCAAATTCAGAGCGAGCCGTGGCCTTGCTTTCATACATCAAGGGCGAAAACTCACCGGCAGTGAGCTTCGATAGATATTGCTCTGCTTCGGCCTCGTCAGCTTCGTCCGCTGTGTCGAACAGGTAGAGCATCGGAATGGCTGCACCACCGCTGTCCCTCTGTGCGGTGTCCACAGACAAAACTGCGTCATATCCAAAACCACCATAACGATAACTCATGGAATTCGGAAGATTTACCAAGGCGCAGACCGTGTACTCTACATCTCTGGCTCCATACAGTTTTTCCTGAAAGTACTCCTCCGGTGTAACTTCGGTGAGTTCCCCGGTGCGGCTGTCGATATATTTCACATCGTCCGCATAGGTAACGGTGATCGTGTCTCCCACCTTGGGGTAGTATTCAGGATTGGGCAGATTACCGTAGTCATCTAAGGAAACCGCAATGGCAATGGCGTTATTGTCCGGCTCCAACATGGGAGAAATATCTCCGTCGAACACTTGCAGCTTGTCAAACAGACTGTTATCCAGAGCCTCGATTCTGGTATCTCCCATCACCATATTGCCCCGGTGCTCCAGACGGCTCATATGGCTGTCCAACTGCTCGGCGCTTTCGTACTTTGCATAGTCCTGCCGCAGAGCATTCTCCGTCATCCACAGGTAGGCGGGTTTCGCACAGCATATCCCGTGCCGGAAAGACTGGCATTTGTGTTTGCTGCGATCTCTTCGATTTGTTCTGGCGTGATGAATTCATCTGCCGGGTTGTAACGGAAATAGTCGGGCGTGCTGACGATAAAATCGGCGCAGGTCATGGCGGATACATACTTCTCCATGCTGAAGCCGCCCACAAAGGCACACAGCGCATTGAACAGTGTCACCGACAGTGCCAGAGACACCACCACCAGCACCGTCTTTTTCTTGTTTCGTCCCAGATTGGCAAAGGCCATCTGATGGAGCTTTGCTCCCCGGATGCTGCGCCGTTTTTTCTTGGTCTGCATCACATCCGTATATTTGGTAGCCTCCACCGGAGAGACCTTGGCTGCCATTTTTCCGGGCTTGGAACAGGACAAGAGCACCGTCAACAAGGCAAACAGCATGGAACCAAGGAAGATCACAGGCGATGTGCTGATAGTTGTGATGCCCGCATCCAACTGGGTGGAGCGCAAGACAACAGGAACCAGAACAGCGCCGATGCCGTAGCCCAGCAGCAGCCCCGCCGGAATACCGATCAGACAAAGCAGAAGTGCCTGCTGGCGAATGATGCGTTTGAGCTGCCGGGGCGTTGTGCCAATGGTTTTCAGAAGTCCGTAAAACCGGATATCCCCTGCAACAGAGATCTGAAAAATGTTATAGATGATAAGATACCCCGTGAAAATCACCAGCAGCAAAAAAGCTGCTATGGCGATCACAAGTTCCGGATCAAGCTTCGACTCCAGCTGGGACGAGGTATATCCCCAGTTGACGCCGATTCGGACGCTGTTGGGATCGGTATAGCTGTCCCATGTGTAGCCAAGATCGGTGTCCACCTGCTCCATCTGCCCTTGAATGTTTGTGCCGGAGGCCAGCATGACAGCCCAGCTCCGGCGTTACGCCAAGCAGCTGCAACGCTGCCGTATCCATGGCTACCTCTTTGCCGCTTTCGGGCATCCGTCCGGTAGTAGGGGGTTGCATAGCTCCATTTAGTGCGATTGGCATCCATCAGTCTCTGCCGGGGTACTTTGGCGAACCCCCTCCCGCAGTGATACCGATTACCTTCCGCTCCCGCAAACGCGCTGGGTGGGCAACGATGCGTTCCACCTGCTCGGGGAAACATCCCCAAAGGTGCCGTGCGCATAGCCGCCTACCTGCCGAAACTGGTAGGGTTTCATAACTGGCGTTCAACGACAAGACAATGGTGAACATGGACGTAAATAGATGCTCTGTATATTTGATGGCGTTGTTCACGATATTAGCCAGCGCTTCCGCTGTCCACATCTGAGTCAACACAGCAAAGCATCTGTGAATCCTGCATTTGCAAAGACAATCCTTTTTCAGAAGCCTTGGCAGTATTTGTTCTACCACACTTTCAAGCAGCGGCTGCAGCGCTGCTTGCTGAGGGGTGAGTGAAATGATCCCGTTTTCCAGTCTGGAAAGCTTTACGAGAGAATCGATCAAAAACGCAGCTTTTCCGATTGTTTGTACAGCGCCTCCACATTTGCCTTCGCCGATGCAGGCAGAGTTTCCTCCATCAAAAAGCTCGCTGTATAACAGCAGGTTTGCAATCGGCGTTTTGTCTGGTGGAAATGTCCGCAATCAAGGTTTTGATTTTGTCTTTTTCCTGCGCTATATTTTGAGAAGATGCTTCTGCTGCGGAAAGATAGTGCGCAAACTTTGTTTCCAATGCAGACAGCTGGCTTTCATCAAAATTGGTTTCAGAAAAGGAGCCGGTCATGGCAGCGTCCAGCATCCTTTCGATTTCTTCCATCGTTTTTCTGGTCTTTCTCCGCTCCCATAACACAACAGCTGTATGAACCGACTGCAAACCATCGACGCGGACACGCTGCAAAGCACCGCTTACGAACCGGTCTCCTTCGTGGTCGACGATCTGCTGCCCCAGGGGGCATCTGCTGGCAGGCGCACCGAAGATCGGCAAATCGTGGCTGGCGCTGTGGCTGTGTCTCTGCGCCGCGCAGGGCAAGCCGCTGGACGTTCGCCACACGGCCATGCGAGGTGCTGTACCTCTGTCTGGAGGACAGCTTCCAGCGTATCCAAAGCCGCCTCTTCGATCTCACAGAGGACGCGCCGCCCACGCTGCACTACTGGAAAGATTGACCCTGCCGGTTGCCTGAGGGCTAACCCCCCAACAGCTTCTCCACTGATCCGTAAAAGCGTTGACGCTCTGGGAGCTTGGCATTACGGTGTCCTTCCACCAAGAGCAACGGCGACCGTCTGATCTGCCTGAAAAGTCGATGGTCGATAGTCCACGCTGCCGAAAACACCGTCACCATCGCCCTGATAACCGTGTTTCGGCGTGTGAGCCGCTTGTGTGCGCGGTTCGGGGATAGAGGTGGCGTGTGGTACCCGCCAAAGCCCTTTGAAACGAACATTGCGGCGGTTGCGGCGATATGGCCCGGTGAATACCGCTCCGACGATGAGAACTAAGCCTTTTTGGGATGCATTTCCCACTCCGGCCATGCTCCGTTTCAGGCTTTCGCCCCTTATTTACCCGTTCGATTAAAGCACAAGATAAAGGCCGCGGTCAAGCGCCCTGTAGCCTGCCCACAAAGCCCCTGGTGCAGGGCTTTTCGAGAATCGCCAACCGCAGTCGGTTTTGGCGGTTTTACAAACAATCGCAGTCGGTCATTCACGGCAAAGTCCGTGTTTTGAAATTTTGCGGCGATTTGAGCGAACTGACACAGAAAGGAAAGAAAACTGGATGATAACAAGAAAAGCACCACGATCTGGCTGCGCCCCGGCGACGATCACAAGCCGCATGGACGGCTGGTTGGGCTTTCGAATAACTGTCAAAGCCGCAGCGAATTCGTCGATAAGGCCCTGCGCTTACATGGGTTATCTCGGTACGGTGGAGGACAACACGACCATTCTCGGCCATCCTCACCGCTATTCAGGGTACAAGGTGACAACAACAATCGGCTCTGCCGCATTCTTTTCAAGTGCGCGGTGGAACTGAAGCGTTGTGTCATACCATCGCAGCCTACTTCCGCGCTGACCTGATCCACACGCGGAGCCTCGGTGAGCCTACGCCGTGGATGAGGTGAAGCGCACCAACGGTCAGGTGAGGTTTTGAAAGCGCGGTG
>VOFB01002418.1_pt1 | contig 30566 bp, 28 predicted proteins | sample 5384141 | NCBI WGS metagenome assembly VOFB01 (sample SAMN12384721, study PRJNA508395) | human gut metagenome | isolation source: healthy gut A | host: Homo sapiens | reverse complement strand
AACAGGAAGCTGGTGGTGCCGGACTTCTGGGACAGGGGGCAGGGCATCATACCGGGCGCAAAGACTCTCCCCACCCGGCCTGGGTGTAAACGGTGAGGCAGCGACGGCCGCCGTTGGTGCCGATGGTGACAAAAAAGGTCTCCCCAGCTCCCCCCCAGCTTGGCGGGAACAAACAACCTGCCTTTCTCGTCCACCTTTGCCGTGTACTTGCCGATCATCGTTCTCACCTCGCTCCACTTTGCTCCACATTTTTACCCTGACGCTCCACGTAGTTGTAGTATAACCCCGGGGCCAGGAAAAATCAATCTCTTTTTCCAAGAAGCTGATAGAAAATTTTGCGGATTTTCCGGTCATTTCCTAAAACTCCCAAGTTTTTAAACGTATGTTCGCGGAATTCTGACATTTTCTTCCAGCGTACAAATGCCCCTTGTTTTCGCCACGGACCAGCTGCCCCTCTCCGCTTCACCTCGCCTCCACAGGAGACATCCCAGTTTTCACTCTCTGTACTTGTCAGTGGCAAGTGATGATCCTATGGCGCTTCGCACCTTCCTCCCGTGGGAAGCCAGGGCGCTGCCGCACCAGTGCAAAATATTAAGCGGGAGAAACCTCATTTTTTCATGGTTCCCCCCTGCTGTTGATTCCTTCTGAGCCGTCAGTCAACTTACTGGCGTTCCTGGGTAAATTCCGGTTGGTTGGTTTTGGGAGAAATCCCACTGAATCTTTACCGTCCTGGTGCCTGGAGGGTTCAGGAGCAGGTACTGGGACAGGGATTTTCAATCTGATTCTGAGATTCCTGGCGAATCTGGCGGGCCCCGGAGCTGCCGCACCAGCCAGCCAGAACGCCTGGCAGTTCTGGGGCAAAGCACAAATGCAGCCCATTCTTCTCCGCCCTGCGCCTGGAGCCTGGTCAGCTGATTATCTGCAATTTTTCTCCAGGGATTCCCGGCTCAATGGGCGAAACACCGCCACCTTGTCAATGCGGCCCAAAAACCCGGGGTAAAATGATCCTTCAGACAGTCCTGGACCTGGTCTTCCTGAAACCGGGCAAGAATCCCAGGCCCTCTCCCTCCCGCCTGCCTCCACCTAAGTTGGAAGTCATAACCACCAAGGTGTTTTTAAAGCTCACCTGGCGGCCCAGGCTGTCCTGTGAGGACGCCGTCCTCCATCACCTGCAGGAGAATGCCTGTCACATCCGGGTGGGCCTTCTCCAGCTCGTCAAAGAGGATCAGGCTGTAGGGCCGCCGCCGTACCTTCTCCGTCAAGACGCCTCCCTCTTCATGGCCCACATAGCCGGGAGGCGCGCCAATGAGGCGGAGACCGAATGCTTCTCCATGAATTCGGTCATATCCAGCCGGATCATGGCCTCCTGGCTGCCGTAAAGCTCCTGAGCCAAGGCCCGGCAGAGCTCTGTTTTACCCACACCGGTGGGCCCGGTAAAGAGCATACAGGCAATGGGCCGGTTGGATCCGCCAGGCCGCTGCGGCCCGGCGGACTGCAGCGGCGGCCGCCTCCACCGACTTCGCTCTGGCCAATGACCCGGCCGGCCAGGGCATCGGCCAAACCCAGGAGCTTCTGCCGCTCCTCCATGGCCAGATTCCCCACAGGAATCCCCGTCCGCCGATACAGCCCCCTGCAATGTCCGCCGCCGTCACCATGCGCCCCCCGTTTGTCGCCCCCCGGCTCAGCATCCAGTGCATGCGATCCCGCAGTTCTGCTGCCCGCTCAAACCGGTTGTCCTGACGGTACCAGCAGCTCCAGCTCCAAGGGATTCTTTCCTGCCAGGCCCCTTGACGCCTCGGCATCTCCTCCAGGTGAGCCTCGGCAGCCCCTCATCCAGGGAGATCAATGGCTTTATCCGGCAGGAAACAAAGCCCGGCAGGTACCGCCGACATTCCACCGCTGCCTGCAGCGCTTCATCGGTGATTTTCATATGGTGGTGCTCCCAGCCCCCTGAATGCCCCTTTAAAATGGCTAGAGCCTCCGTCTGCACATTGCTCTTCCACCAGAACCGGACGAAAGCGCTGGCCCAAGGCCGGGTCCTTCTCAATGTATTTCCGGTATTCGCCAGGGTGGTGGCCCCAGCATTTGCAGCCCCCGTCCCAGGGCAGGCTTTAGAATATTGGCGGCGTCAATGGCGCCTTCTGCAGCCCTGGCCCCCACAATGGTGTGCATTTCATCCACAAACAGAATCACATTGCCTGCCCGGCGGATCTCCTGGGTAAATCCGTACCCGCTCCTCGAACTCCCCCGGTACTTGGTTCCTGCTACCAAATTCGCCATGTTGAGGCTCAGGAGCCGCTTATCCCAGGCTGCACCGGCACCCGGCCTGCTACCATCCGCTGCGCCAGGGCCTCAGCAATGGCCGTTTCCCCACACCCGGCTCGCCGATGAGGGCAGGATTGTTCTTGTTTTCCGGCTCAGAATGCCGATGACTGCCTCCAGCTCCGTTCCCGACCGATGATGGGGCTCCATGGACCAAGCCTTTTCCAGCAGGTCCTCGCTGAATTGTTCCAAAAGTTTCGTAGTCTCCACCTTCCCTTTCCGCTTTTCCTCCCGATGCCGGTTTACCCGGTCAATGGTTTGGGTAAATACCCCGTCTACAGATACCGGACAGCCCCATGAGCTGCCGGCCGGAGGCCTCCTGCTGCCTTGCCAGAGCCAGGAGCACATGCTCCGGCCGGATGCGGCCACTCCCCGTATGGCGCGCCTCTCCCGCTGCCGGGCGCAGAACCCTCCGCGCGCCTGGGGTCAGGCCCTGAGGCAGCCGCAGGCCCGGCGCTCCTCTGCCCCACAGAGCCGCCGCCATCAGCCACCAGTGTCTCCGCCTGGAGGCCGCGCTCCGCAATATCCGCCCTGCCAAGGTATCCGTCTGGGTTAAGAGGCCTAACAGCAGGTGCTCGCTGCCCACATAGCTGTGCCCCAAGGCCCGAGCCTCCGCCGCTGCACGAATCAAAAAGCTGCCGGGTTTTTTCGCTCATAGGAAACTGCTGCCAAATTTCTCACCTCACCCAGTGGATTCTATCCATGGCTACTTCGGAATATACTGGCCCCTGTTTCCATCTTTTTTTTCTGATGTAACGGAAATTTCATTTGCATTTTGTGAAAAAAACATGCTAGAATAGCCTTGCATACACCTATGTACGCCCCTGGCTGTACATAAATTTACATTTGGAGGAAACGAGCATGGCTTACAAGATTACTGACGCTTTGCGTCAAGTGCGGCGCCTGCGCCGACGCTTGCCCCATGGGCATCATCACAGAGGGTGACGACAAGTACGTCATCGACGCCGATCAGTGCGTCGACTGCGGCACCTGCGCTGACACCTGCCCCAATGAGGCCATTGAAGAGGCCTAAGTACTGTCCTTGCCGGGGCTGTCTCAAAGTCCGTTTGAGACAGCCCCATCCCATTATCTATGACAATGGATACACTTTGGGGCGGCCTCACCTTTGCACCGGGTGAGAGCTTCCCTTTGAGCACAGATTCCATGGTGCTGGCCGATTTTTGTCCGCCTTCCGAAAGCTGCCCAGGTGGCGGATCTGGGGTCCGGCGGGGGTGTGCTGGGGCTCCTGCTCTGCGGCAGATACTCAGACTGCACCGTCACCGGCGTGGAGCTCTGTCAGCAGGCCCATCAGGCAGCTCTGGAAAACATTGACCGGAACGGGCTGGGCCGGCTACGGAGCGTCCTGGGGACCTGGAGGCAGGTGCGGACCATACTGCCGGGGGGCGCTTTCTCCTGCGCCGTCTCCAATCCCCTTATTTTTCTGGCGGACTCCCTTCTTCTGGGGTGGCAGGGTCCCAGGCCCGGCAGGAAAGCGCCTGCACCCTTTCTGATGTGTACCAGGCCGCGTCATGGCTCCTGCGCTTTGGAGGAGACTTTTTTCTGGTTCACCGGCCGGAGCGCCTGGCCGATCTCATGGCTCTGGGCCGTCAATGGAACTTGGAGCCCAAGCTACTGCAGCTGGTGCGCCACAGGCCCGCTTCCTCGGCCAGCTTGGTCCTGCTGCAGTGCCGTAAGGGGGCAAAGCCAGGATTACGCCTGCTACCGGATCTCATTTTTATTCCACCCTGATGGTTCCCCCACATCCCGATACCGGGAAATCTACCACTTAGGAGACTGACTATGGCCGGAATGCTCTACTTGGTTCCCACCCCATTGGCAACCTGGGGGATATCTCTGTCCGTTGCCGGGAAATCCTGCCCAGGCAGATTTCATTGCAGCAGAAGACACCCGTCACCCTGAAGCTGCTGAACCACCTGGAGCTAAAAGCCCCTGGTGAGCTATTATGAGCACAACAAAGCTTCCAGCGGCGGGAAAATCCTGGATCGAATTCAGGCCGGGGAGGTCTGCGCCCTGGTGTCGGACGCCGGTTCCCCTGCCATTTCTGACCCAGGTGAGGACTTGGTCCGGCAATGCGCTGAAGCTGGCATCCCCGTCTCCGCCGTCCCCGGTCCCTGCGCCGTGATTACGGCCCTCAGCATTTCCGGCTTGCCCACAGGGCGCTTCACCTTCGAGGGCTTTCTCTCTACAGCAAAAAGAGCCGGAATCAGCATTTGAGGCCCTGCAGACAGAGACCCCACCATGGTGTTTACGAAGCGCCTCACAAGCTACTGGCCACTTTGGAAGATATGTCCGCCGTCTTCGGTCCGGACCGCCGGGTCTCCCTGTGCCGGGAGCTGACCAAGCTCCACGAGGAAGTGATCCGCACCACACTGGGCGAGGCTGCGGAGCGGTACCGTCAGGCAGCACCCAAAGGGGAATTCGTCCTGGTCCTGGCGGGCGCCACGCCGGAGCACGCCCCCGTCAGCACCTTTGGAAGAGGCAGCGCATCGGGCCCTGACGCTCATAGAAGAAGGACTCTCCAGGAAGGACGCTGCCCGTCAGGCCGCTCTGGAAACGGGCCTTCCCAAAAATGCCATCTACGACGCCACCTTATCATAGCGGATTTCTCCCTGTTTTTTTGCCGGATGCTTGACAGGAACACCCGCATCCGCTACAATATTTTAGGTCGAGTTCCCCTAACTCCCCCTCCCCAAGCCCCCGTACCTCACCAGGATAGAGGGTCCGCCTCCTAAGCGGAATGTAGTGAGTTCGAGTCTCGCCGGGGGTGCCACCACGCCGGAGCAAAGCCCGCTTTGCTCCGGCGCCTTTTGACAGAATCACCATCTGCTCCCCTTGCCTCTCCTTTTCAAAACGTAAACACTTCCCTGGTTTATGCTTTGAGTTGGGTGCAAAACTGAGAGCGGCAGCGAAAATGGGCGCGTTTATCACGCCAAAGGTCTCTTTTTTCCCGCCAGGCAAAAGAGACCTTTTGAACTAAAATATACCATGTGGCACAGCAAGTTGTCTGATCCTGCTCAGAAACTTCTAAAATCCCAAGAGACCAGCTCTCGCCCACATCCGTTTGGCTCATCCCTATGTTCCGGATGCAGAACCGTCTGCATCCTGGGATAACAGTTCCAGGCAAAGCAAGTCCCCATCTTCCAAATATACGCGGGTTATGGCACTGGTCTTAACATAGCAGACGCCGTCCGCTTCCCCAAATGGGCCAACTTGTCTCAGGCAAACACACAAATTTGACTGTGCCAGCACATACCCCACCACGTCCTGATTACCACTTTTGTAAAGTTCCAGTCCTACCATACGGTTATGTTCCATGCCGTGCATCAAAACTGTTTTCAGCCCCGTCTCTGCCAACTTTGGAACAGGTGGTGGAGTTTGGTTCTTTCTTGCTCCAGAAGCCTTGCCAGCATGCCCAGATATTCCGCATCTTGGCTCACAGCGACCAGGTCAGAGTTTGGATACAGTCCAAATCCATCCCACCCCCACGGGGAGATACTTTTGAACCAAAAAGAAATCGTCAAAAAAATCCCACTGCTTTTCCCACCACAAAAGTATCCGGGGCGCTCTTGTCTATATGAAACTGTAGCAAACAATCCCGCTCCAGCAAATCAAACTCTCCCCACATGCTGCACCTCCCAATACCGGCGCATTCGCTTTTGCTCAGATTCCGTGCCGCAAAACAGGCAACCAATTCTGCTTTTATAAATGCTGCGAACGCTTCCAACTACCCCATCTCGTCCAATGCTTTGCACAACAACCGCCCGGTCTGTATAATGTGTCACCAGACCACTGATGAGCCGTTTCCCAGACCTGTTGAGAATCTGGACTCCCTCCCCCGTTCTTTGGCATGGTGCAGCAACGTATCCCAATTTGATTTCCCCTCCGCCAGGTCCTCATGTTGCGAGTCTATTTGGGGAAGTTGCCTCAAATAGCAAGTATTCTGCTCCATCCGGTACAGAAAGGCAGGTGAAAAAAAACCATCCATCTGCCTGGCCAGTCGGGTCCAAGAGCTTCACCAAAACATGTCCCTCTTGTTCCCAATGTACAACAGACCCGACTAAAAATGTATCTGGTTTTTCATATTAAAGTAAAAGGCACACCGTTCTCCTGAGTGTACATGAACTTCCATATCGTAAAACATAGTTTTCATATTCAGATCCCCCCTCAGCACATCTTCCGCTGTACTTGTAGGTGTATTGGTCCCCATCTGACGTGGTCGTCTTCGTGGACCGTCCCAGGGCGTCATATTGGAAGCTGGTGCTGGCTCCGTTGGCGTAGGTCTGATTCGTCAGAAGGCCATTCTTTCCCCGTACTCGTAGGTCATCAGGGTCCGGCTTCCCACTGCCATCCTCGTCATGTTCCCAAAGGCATCATAGGTCAGATTGTACCCTGGCTCTTCCGCTGGCGCTCCGGGTGATCTTCGTCAGAAGGGACTTCGTGTAATCATAGCTCACCGTCCCCAGATTCCCGCTGTTGATGCTGGTGCTCTTAGGCCGTCCTGCCCCCTCAGACCAGTTATATTGCCCTTTCTTTTCTTTGATCAGTTTTGCCAGTTTTTACAGCTATTTCTATCACATCCATGCTATCTGCATTTTTAATTATTTTGAAAATATCATCTTCTTTTTTAAGTATATTTCATAGAATAAATAATCATATATTAATATTATAATATCACAGTTGCTATTATAGAAATCTTCGTACGTGTTAATAATTATATTGTCAGTACAATTAGAATAAACCTTAATTATCGCGCTTACTATGGTACATTCCGATTCGATTCTCCACAGATGCTTAATGTCGCACCCATTTGAATTTCCACATTTTTGCCATCCCGATATACAGTGCTTTCTAATATAGAAATTTTGTATCCGTCTAATTGCATTCCATCTAGAAGGTCTTTGAGACATACTCTGCCATGCTCCGCGAATACAACATTTACCCCTCTCAAGTTAAATCAAGCTCCTTTCGTTTAAGGTATCGCACCAGCAATAACTACTCTGTGGCATATTGTGCTGTCCCAGGTCATCGTAGACATATTTCCAGTATTTACCAGTATTCAGATCCGTCTCCTGGACAATGTAATATCCAGGTGTCATGTGCATACCGGTACCCGGACAGCTTCGTGTCTCATCTCTTTGCCGTTGTAATATTATTCTTAAACTTAAAATACTATTAATATTCATTATATAATACAATATCAACTCTAATTCCATGGTCGACAAGATATTTATCACTTTTTTATCAAATTCAATTACTGGATATTCCTTCCTCTCTAACACCCACCCATATTCGGACGAAAAAATCGCTTGGATTATATTTGTAGCAAGCCTCCATAAACTTATCTTGATGTTTCGTCAATATATTACTGATTTCGTCTATTATGGTTTCGATTCAAACGTGCAAGAGCGATCCGTTTTGTATGACCAGTACCCAGGGTTGTTGTCTCCAATGGTCGTATTAAACATCGTATCTGATTTTCTCACTGCCTCATTTTGCTGTATCCCCATTATGTTATCGACAAATTTTATGTCAAAGTCATAGTCAAAACACATGCAGATTTCGCCCCAAATTATAGGCGGTGCAGGGAGATCCATTTTATTAAATATGCTCTTCATTATTGCACACCCAGATATTTATTATATATTTACTTAGATATTCCATTTTTATCCTATACGCATCTAGTCCAAGCTTTTTCAGGAACGAGTTCGATATTTTCTTTAAATGTTATTTTTCCCATTATTTGTTGAGTTCGGTTCTCCTGTCGCAGCGACATCAGACATCTTATTCTGAGCAACGCTTTGCGTTGGAGAATAATACAGCCCCGTCATACCGGTCTGTACGGGAACGGATTGATCGCCGCAACACTATTCGACGTCTGGCTCACTGTCGTTCCAGCTCCGTTGGTGATGCTGATGAGGTTTCCATATGGGTCATAGCTGTACCTGGCTGCCAGATGCGCATCGCGCTGTTCCCGTCTCTTTCCTTTACTAGTGCCGTTTTAGCAAGTTTTCCATTCACTCTATATTTTCACCTCCTCAACATTCCATTCAAAATGATCTTTAAAGTCATTGTAGCAGCATTCGCAAATCAATGCTTCGTAATTGGCTCGTAATATGCCATGGGAGGACCACTTGTATTCTCTCTAAAGTCGTCGTAGCAAAAATCACATTGCCCAAAGTCTTCAAAGTAAAGCAGCTGATTGAATTTTCTATGCTGAAGACGTTTATTTTTTCAAATGTCCTTCTTGTCCCATAATTCTCCAATCATCTCGCCATGTCCCCTTCCATGTTTTTGGGTCTGGTAGCCAGTACTTACTCATTTCCATTTTGTATTATCACCATTCCTGAAGTATTGTCCCCGCTTATTCTGTACACTACGTCTTTTCTTGCTCTGCGAACTACTCGCTTTGTCAAATTTAGGAACAGCCGTCCCGTCCGGGTAAACTCCCCATCCATCTACACCACTGCCTTTGTAATTGTAATCCCAATGGCCTCCAACCGGGTCGGTTTTAGGGTCGTATAATAGATTTTCGACAAAATGGCAGCAATTCCGTTCTGCTTCCCCGAGCAGGTGTAATGCTCATCCAGGATGCCTCCCACTCGGCGCTGGCTCAAGTAGAAAATTCTAACTATGGAATTCAGCACGACCTTCTATGGTACCAATGTCAGCGGAGTAAACTCCATTCCCCTACACATTTTGTTCTTCTTCAACACCTGGTATGCACGCTGTGAAATGATACAGTGTTCGCGCCCACCGCTGTACCTTTTGCTGAATAATCCAAGAAAAGTGGGAGTGTTTTATAAAAATCAATTTCAGGAGCCAAAAGGGTACTTCGAATTCCGTATAAAAATTTCTGTCCAGAGATGCGCATTTGCATACCACACAACTCGCAGGTATAGGGGTTCCATGTCCCCTACATTGGTACAAACGCACCATTGGGTATCACATGGTCTGGTATCACCTGGTGTAAATTAGGAATCGGAGTGCCCGTCTGCCACTTCAACACAGGTCCATATTGATCCCCCTTAAGCCCGCATGTTCCATAAGGGAAACCGCACGGTCATCACAGAACAGTCCTCCTGTTGTGATAGATCCACTAAAAAATTGGCTATTTCCCCATTTAAATGTCCTACGAATTTCTAGCGGCCTGGCTTTGGAGCCTATGATGCCCAATATCTATGCCGGTGCGAGAGCGGTCAAATACACAGGTTACTTCTTCGGCATCCCCGTCATTAGTTGGATCGATTTTTGATGTTACACAGCGTATATCAATCCACGTAGATTTTTTTATCTCTTTCTTCTGTATACTTAGGATAATAAATATTGTTTACTAGTAGTTTATTTTTTTTCGGATAATAGTTTTTGTATTTCTGTAATTTTTTCATCTATATCATAAATATAAAATATAATAAATTCACCTTTTGGTTCCACTAGATTTATTATATTTTATTTTGAGATTATTTAAATGTTCTTCTATACTTTTGTCGCTTGGATATATAGAATATCGTATTAAATAATTCATCCTACTAATTTCCGCCTTTCTAGTTAAACCACTGACTCAGAAATTCCAACCAGTTTCCACCTCCACAACCGGAGTATTCAGTTTGGCAGAACTGAATTATCGTAGATGTGCTCATTCCTCCATAATTACTTCCGTATGGAAATGCACCTCTCCAACTGTTTGTGTACATCTGGTGCGTATCCTTATCGATAATCACGCTCGGCATCTTTCCCGATGTGCCAAACATTTCTTTAATTTCTTCTATTGCCATAAATCTTTTTTCGATAAGGTGATGCACTTGGAGCCCCGTTCCAGCTGCCTCAGCCCGAAGTTCATTGTAAGTTCCTAATTTCCCGATTAAAGATGCTATATCTACTTCCTCAGCAGCTCCAGCAGTTCCGATTGCAAACACAATCCAAAATCTACCCCACCGGTTGCATCGCTATAGTGGGACATTAATTCAGAATCTGAGGATTCTACAATTGCTGTTGAACTGTTACGGGAAGTTGAGGTACTTCCAGTCCCAGTCGAGGACGATCCTCCATCATTTACAATCATATAGGAAGGCCCCATGGCGCGGTTTCCGGTTGGATCAGAGTAATTTCCCGGATTATTATTGCAATACACAAACATATTGCACCCAATCTGCCCCTGCCCCGTACTTGCATAACCGTCCGCATTCACAAACCTACAACTCACCGGATCATAATACCGACTCCGCAAATAATACAGCCCCGTATCCCCATCGTACCGATACCCCCTGTACCGGAACGGGTTAATCGCCGCAATCGTATTTGACGTCTGGCTCACCGCTGTTCCGGCTCCGTTGGTCATCCTGGTGGGGTTTCCGTATGGGTCATAGCTGTATCGGGCCGCTAGAATGTGGGTGGCGCTGTTTCCATCTCCTTCCTTCTGGTAGACCCCTATCACATCTCCCTGGACATTCTTTTCAAGGTAATAGTTGGTCCATCTCGTCGAATTCGGATACTGCATCCCAAAGCCCACCGGGTTGTTGCTCTCATCGTACAGATACCGCAGCGTGTATTGCACGCCTCCGCCGGAATAGTATCGCCTCTCTGCCACTGCCAGGCCGTCTATGATATAGTACTCCGTATACCCTCCGTCTGCGTTGCTCTTCCGTGTCCGCAGGCCGTTTACATCGTACTCATAGCGGTAGGTTTTTCCTCCCAGACTGTAGCTTGCCAGCTGACGCCCGTTCCGCCACGTCATTGTCCCTCCGTTGTAATACTTCGTCGGGTTTCCGTTGGCGTCATACGTGATGCTCTGCCCATCAAAGGCCGTCAGCAGGTCCTTCCAGTTGCTGTCTCCGTAGGTATACGTATGCTCTTCCTGGGTGTTCGTTGCCGTCCCATCCTCAATCCGCCAGGATGTCAGGTTCCCTGCATGGTCGTAATAGTACTTATACCGCTTCTGCCCTGTGCCATTTGCCGCATACTCTGTGGCATATTGCAGCTGTCCCAGCTTGTCATATGCATATTTCAGTATTTTCCAGTATTCAGGTCTGTTTCCTGGACAATATTGTTTCGCTCATCATATGCATATCGATACCCCGACAGCTTCGTGCTGCTTCCCTTCGCTGTGGTATCGTACGTCTCCGGCAGCGTGGTCGTTGTTCCGGCTTCGCTTCCCGCCAGGTAGGTGTAGTGTTCCTCCAGAATGCCGCCCACCTCTCGTTTGTTCAGCCGGGACAGGTCATCATAGTGGTAATAGATCCAGCTGTTGGAAAACAGTGCCATGGCCTTCAACGTGCCTTCTCCTACATTGGCTCGGTCTCCTACCACCTTACTTCCGTCCCCATTATAATAGAAGCTTTCCACCCCACTGTCAACCGCTCCCGGGATGGAGTAGCTCATCCGCGTCAGGCGGTTGTTGGTGTCGTACTGATACGCCGCACGCAGCTCTGACGTGCCTCCCGTCTGGCCTGTGCCGATCAGGCGGCCCAGGGTGTCGTAGCTGTACAGGTACCGGATGGGGCTGCCGTTTTTGTCCGTCATCTCATACAGCTGTCCGTCCCCAGTGTACTTGTAGGTGTATTGGTCCCCATCTGACACCGCAACTGGCCCAAACTATCAGCACTATGCAAATATTACATACGCAACAGAAATTGGTATCCATATTATAAATACCAATATTAAAATTATGCATGCTATTTCTGTTTTTCTCATTCCTGATTTTTTGAATAATATAATATTAATATAAGTAAAGGCAAAAGTATGCAATAGCTATAATAATATCAAATATTATAATTTTATCTTTTTGTGTTCGTTCAATAAATTCACCAATCTCGAGGTACCTTTTTATTCGGTCTGGTTTATCAATTATTGCTACTATTATATATGATATAATCCATATTGTAGATAATAAAATTGTTTTTTTCTGTATTTCATATCTAAAATATCTCCCCCAATGTCATCATAAAATCCCAAAAATTAAATCCGATATTTACCGAAAAGCCCGCAAATAGTGCATATGCGCTTACTAAAAAGTGAAACAACTTGTTGCTCTGAATTTATCCAAGACCAGCTTTCTTCATAAACTTGTTTACCATTTTTCATAAATGCCGTATTACTAAATCCAAACTCTTGTACTACTGTTGCAGTAACCCCTGCATGCAATCCCTGCCCAAATTCAACTTTGCCCTCACTAAGCTTTATTTCCACATAGTTACCATAAAACCCCAAGCCCACGCCAATAATGTCAAACAATTCGAATTCACCGTATACCCCCTGCCCCACGCCCACTGATGCGTCAATATTATTATATATTGATTTTGCAATATCTTTTTACTTTTTCCCACACACCACCGTCTTTACTTGGCGATTTGGTTTTTGCCTCCGGATATGTAACAGCAGACTCTTGGCCTTTTGATCCATCTGATTGATTTGTCTTTTCTGGTCCCGCTGATCCTCCATCATTTACAAGCATAAATAAAACTCTCATCGCGCATTTTCCTGTTGAATCAAAGTAATTTTTGGATTATTATTACAGTATGCAAACATTTCATATCCCAGCTGGGCTTGCCCAGTACTTGCATATGTATCCGCATTCACAAACCTACCAGTCTCCGGATCATAATACCGGCTCTGCAAATAATACAGCCCCGTATCTCCGTCATACCGGTACCCTCTGTACCGGAACGGGTTGATCGCCGCAATCGTATTCGATGTCTGGCTCACCGCTGTTCCGGCTCCGTTGGTCATGCTGGTGGGGTTTCCGTATGGGTCATAGCTGTATCGGGCCGCCAGAATGTGGGTTGCGCTGTTCCCATCTCCTTCCTTCTGGTAGACCCCGATCACATCTCCCTGGACATTCTTTTCAAGGTAATAGTTGGTCCATCTCGTCGAATTCGGATACTGCATCCCAAAGCCCACCGGGTTGTTGCTCTCATCGTACAGATACCGCAGCGTGTATTGCTCGCCTCCGCCGGAATAATACCGCCTCTCTGCCACTGCCAGGCCGTCTATGATATAGTACTCCGTATACCCTCCGTCTGCGTTGCTCTTCCGTGTCCGCAGGCCGTTTACATCGTACTCATAGCGGTAGGTTTTTCCTCCCAGACTGTAGCTTGCCAGCTGGCGCCCGTTCCGCCACGTCATTGTCCCTCCGTTATAGTACTTCGTCGGGTTCCCGTTGGCGTCATACGTAATTGCCTTCCCATCAAAGGCCGTCAGCAGGTCCTTCCAGTTGCTGTCTCCGTAGGTATACGTATGCTCTTCCTGAGTGTTCGTTGCCGTCCCATCCTCAATCCGCCAGGATGTCAGGTTTCCAGCATGGTCATAATAGTACTTATACCGCTTCTGCCCTGTGCCATTTGCCGCATACTCTGTGGCATATTGCAGCTGTCCCAGCTTGTCATATGCATATTTCCAGTATTTCCCTGTATTCAGGTCTGTTTCCTGGACAATATTGTTTCGCTCATCATATGCATATCGATACCCCGACAGCTTCGTGCTGCTTCCTTCGCTGTGGTATCGTACGTCTCCGGCAGCGTGGTCGTTGTTCCGGCTTCGCTTCCCGCCAGGTAGGTGTAGTGTTCCTCCAGAATGCCGCCCACCTCTCGTTTGTTCAGCCGGGACAGGTCATCATAGTGGTAATAGATCCAGCTGTTGGAAAACAGTGCCATGGCCTTCAACGTGCCTTCTCCTACATTGGCTCGGTCTCCTACCACCTTACTTCCGTCCCCATTATAATAGAAGCTTTCCACCCCACTGTCAACCACTCCCGGGATGGAGTAGCTCATCCGCGTCAGGCGGTTGTTGGTGTCGTACTGATACGCCGCACGCAGCTCTGACGTGCCGCCTGTCTGGCCTGTGCCGATCAGGCGGCCCAGGGTGTGTCGTAAGCTGTACAGGTACCGGATGGGGCTGCCTCCATTCTTGTCTGTCATCTCCATACAGCTGTCCGTCCCCAGTGTACTTGTAGGTGTATTGGTCCCCATCCGACGTGGTCGTCTTCGTCGACCGTCCCAGGGCGTCATACTGGAAGCTGGTGCTGGCTCCGTTGGCGTAGGTCTGATTCGTCAGAAGGCCATTCTTTCCCCCGTACTCGTAGGTCATCAGGGTCCGGCTTCCCACCGCCATCCTCGTCATGTTCCCCAAAGGCATCATAGGTCAGATTGTACACCTGGCTCTTCCGCTGGCGCTCCGGGTGATCTTCGTCAGAAGGGACTTCGTATAATCATAGCTCACCGTTCCCTGGCTCCCTATGTGACTTCACCCGGTTCCTGTTAGGGAGGTGCCGAATAAAGACCACGCCCAGCCCAAATCATTCAGACTGGACGCGATCTTAAGAAGAAATTCGCTAGGGGTCAGGAGGATATGGCGAACTGCGGGCACATTCGAACATTCCCTCTGCCAACAGCATAGTTTCAATATGGCTAAGGCCATTGTACAACATTTTGGCAGAAAAGTACATTTTTTCTAAGGATTTTGCAATCTTTTCGGTAAAAATAGGAAATCTTTTATGACTACTATTCGTCTCTTTAGTGTTTATTTTTATTAACTTATAATGATAAAATTATTATACAATAAAAATATTTAAAATAATAATCACTATTAAAGATAGCCATGTCCCAATCAAATTCCCTCCACAAGTGCTGTCTTTTTTTCTCCAAAACCTCATATCTTTTCTCATCTGACAAATCTCCTTCGTCATTCCATTGCATGCAAGCAAGAAGGGCTGCTCTTACAGAGTTCAGTTTATAACTAGCGGTATTGTTACAAAGGCAAAATAATGAAAAGGATAGCTTCCGCCAATCACAAAAGCCAAGCCCCAGAGATATGAACATTCCCACGAGCACGCCTTGTGCTTGAGTGAGTGCCTTAGAGGGGTCTAACCCACTTTCCGCATCTACTGCACTTAGCGCAACGGCCATCAAATACTTTTTGAATGCAGAAATAAGAGAATAAAACACGTCAATTTTTTGCTATTACCAATAATACGGTGCCTGCATGTGTTGTCTTCTTTGCATATTTAGAAATATTCATCCTCCTATCTTTATTAGTTTATAGTCGGAAATAGAATATGTTTCTCCGCATTCACAAACCTATCAACTCACCGGATCATAATACCGGCTCTGCAAATAATACAGCCCCGTATCCCCATCATACCGGTACCCCTGTACCGGAACGGGTTGATCGCCGCAATCGTTTCGATGTCTGGCTCACCGCTGTTCCGGCTCCGTTGGTCATGCTGGTGGGGTTTCCGTACGGGTCATAGCTATCGGGCCGCCAGAATGTGGGTTGCGCTGTTTCCGTCTCCTTCCTTCTGGTAGACCCCTATCACATCTCCCTGGACATTCTTTTCAAGGTAATAGTTGGTCCATCTCGTCGAATTCGGATATTGCATCCCAAAGCCCACCGGGTTGTTGCTCTCATCGTACAGATACCGCAGCGTGTATTGCACGCCTCCGCCGGAATAATATCGCCTCTCTGCCACTGCCAGGCCGTCTATGATATAGTACTCCGTATACCCCCCGTCTGCGTTGCTCTTCCGTGTCCGCAGGCCGTTTACATCGTACTCATAGCGGTAGGTTTTTCCTCCCAGACTGTAGCTTGCCAGCTGACGCCCGTTCCGCCACGTCATTGTCCCTCCGTTGTAGTACTTCGTTGGGTTCCCGTTGGCGTCATACGTAATCGCCTTCCCGTCAAAGGCCGTCAGCAGGTCCTTCCAGTTGCTGTCTCCGTAGGTATACGTATGCTCTTCCTGGGTGTTCGTTGCCGTCCCATCCTCAATCCGCCAGGATGTCAGGTTCCCGGCATGGTCATAATAGTACTTATACCGCTTCTGCCCTGTGCCATTTCCCGCATACTCTGTGGCATATTGCAGCTGTCCCAGCTTGTCATATGCATATTTCCAGTATTTTCCAGTATTCAGGTCTGTTTCCTGGACAATATTGTTCCGCTCATCATATGCATATCGATACCCCGACAGCTTCGTGCTACTTCCCTTCGCTGTGGTATCGTACGTCTCCGGCAGCGTGGTCGTTGTTCCGGCTTCGCTTCCCGCCAGGTAGGTGTAGTGTTCCTCCAGAATGCCGCCCACCTCTCGTTTGTTCAGCCGGGACAGGTCATCATAGTGGTAATAGATCCAGCTGTTGGAAAACAGTGCCATGGCCTTCAACGTGCCTTCTCCCTACATTGGCTCGGTCTCCTACCACCTTACTTCCGTCCCCATTATAATAGAAGCTTTCCACCCCACTGTCAACCACTCCCGGGATGGAGTAGCTCATCCGCGTCAGGCGGTTGTTGGTGTCGTACTGATACGCCGCACGCAGCTCTGACGTGCCGCCTGTCTGGCCTGTGCCGATCAGGCGGCCCAGGGTGTCGTAGCTGTACAGGTACCGGATAGGGCTGCCTCCATTCTTGTCCGTCATCTCATACAGCTGTCCGTCCCCAGTGTACTTGTAGGTGTATTGGTCCCCATCCGACGTGGTCGTCTTCGTGGACCGTCCCAGGGCGTCATATTGGAAGCTGGTGCTGGCTCCGTTGGCGTAGGTCTGATTCGTCAAAAGGCCATTCTTTCCCCCGTACTCGTAGGTCATCAGGGTCCGGCTTCCCACCGCCATCTTCGTCATGTTCCCAAAGACGTCATAGGTCAGGTTATACACCTGGCTCTTCCCGCTGGCAGTCCGGGTGATCTTCGTCAGAAGGGACTTCGTGTAATCATAGCTCACCGTCCCCAGATTCCCGCTGTTGATGCTGGTGCTCTTAGGCCGTCCTGCCGCGTCATAGGTATAGCTGGCCTTCACTCCGCTGGGGTCTGTCACCTCTGACTTCAGGCCCGTCATTTTGTGGAACGCGCCGCTGTACCCGTACCTGGTGGTATTCCCACGCTGGGTGACGCTCCCCAGCAGGTTCCCATTGTTGGCATAGGTGCTGCTGCTTACAATCTTCCCTGCGCTGGTTTTGGCTGACTCTATGGTGGAACTCAGGACATTTCCCATCCCGTCATGGCTCAAAGTATCCTTTACATAGTCATTCGTCACAGATTTCAGGTTGTGCTTGTCGTCATAGTCGTAGTGATACGTCCCGTTCCCCCCGGTTACCAGCTCCTTCAGGTTCCCGTTTTCATACTCGCTGCTCTCCTCCTCGTTCCCCGTGGACTTCACCGACACCAGCTTCCCGTCCTTGTCGTACTTCATCGTCTGCGCCACTTCCTGGGTCAGGGACAGATTGTCAAAATACGCCACGTTCCCGTTCCGTTCGTAGGCGCAGATCACACGGATGCTCTTCACCTGGGTGTTGGCCTTCTTCGGCACAATGGCCAGGGAGGCATACTGCCACTCCCTCACATCCGGGTTGAAGGGCACATAGTGATACTCCTTGCTGTTGTCGCTATAGGTCACCTCCGCTCGCAGACCAAACTGCTTGTACTTGTCCCGGGCTGCCGCATCCTCTCCTTCCGCCTTCTCCTCGTTATCTGGCACCGCGTCCGCTTTTGCCCACCCGGACAGCACATAGCTCTTCCCGGTCTGGTATATCGGAATCTCCTGATACCCGCAGCTCTCCGTATATGCGTCTCCTATGATGCGGATGCTATGCGCATATTCTCCTTCCTCAAATAACCCAACACCTTTGTAGTACTTGGATGCAGGCCCTTCCGTCCAGTCCACGCCCCAGTACTGCAAATCTCCATTTTCCACCAAATTCACATTGGATGGCGCCTCGCCTCGTTCCAGCTGCACATCATCTACATAGAAGTACGGCCCTGCTCCGTTGTTATAGATCCCCACCGTGTATGTCCCTTTTTCCGGCGGGATAAACGTCACGCTCAACCGCACCCAGCCCCCGTCTACCTCTTGGCTGCTCTGATAATTCAAATACTCACTCTCTTGGTTGATCCCATTCCCTGTCACCTGCAAGTATACGCCCTTGCCATTAAAAGATGTACACTGGGATGTATTCACATAGGCAGAAAACGTGTACGCATGCCCTGCAGCCAGCGGCTCGCTGCTCCGGGTGACAGATATGGTGTTGCTCTTCCCCGGGCGGACCCAGCCCTTGCAGGCATTCTGTCCTGTCCGTACCAGTTCGCTTCCTGTCATGGCTTTCGTTACAATGTTGCTATCCGTTCCGTTCGCTCCTGTCAGCGTCCACGCCGGGCTGCTCTTCTCAAACCCGTGGTTCCGCAGCTCGTTCATGGCCGATACGCCCACTGTCGCCGTCTTCAGCGTCCGGTTGTTCCGGCGGTCCAGGGTCCCCACGCCGCTGTATACCGCGTTGCTGGCTCCCAACAGCTTCCCCCCGTTATCCGTGGTGTACGCATTCACCGTCCGGCCGGCGTAGTCAAAGGTGTAATACGTCAGAAGGTCGTCGCTGGTGTTGTATCGCCGGTCGTTTCCGTAGTCCCGGTACTTCGTCTGCCCCTTCACCCGGTGGTTCATCTCTATCAGCGCTCCCGTTTGGGCTGTGCTTGTGTATGAGGTTGCTTCTGTGATCTCCTGGACCCATCGCACCTGGCCGTCCTTGTACTGGAACTGCACCCCATAGTGGGCCTCCGCGTCATACACATACCGCATCCGCGTGTCCGGTGATGTGGAGTTCTCCTTGCACATGCCATACTGTGCCAGCAGCGTCCCATCCCGGCTGATGCTCACCAGCTTCTTGTCCTTGTAACCCAGGGTGTAGGTCCGCCCCGCACCATCCTTCACGCTGGTCAGATACTTGGCGCTGTCATAGTTCAGCGTTGCCACCGTGATTTCCGAGCAGCCCTGATTCTTCTGCACAATCCGGGTGATTCGGCTCCCGCTGCTGCTGGGATAACCGTTGCTGGCGCTGGTGCCATCGCTGTACACATAGTAAAGCCGAATTAGATTCCCGTTGGCGTCTTCCATATGCAGCAGATGCCCGTTGACAAATACCAGCGCGTTGTTTTTATCATCTGTCATCCGATAGTAATTGGGAACATATTCGTCTATTTTCAGTCCCAAGCCATCCTCGTCATAGTAAAGGCCGTCCTTTTCTCCTCATCCTGGGAGAAATAGTGGGCTGTCCGTCTCCGTCTGTATACTTCAGGTATGTCTTCTTCTGGTCCGGCTCAATGTCGCTTTGCAGCTCCACCTTCTCCACCCTTTGCATCACATTCAGGTGTACCCCCGGCACCAAGGTGCATCCCCAGGCCCTGTTGACCACCTGCATCGTAATTCTCCTCCCCATACTTCATGGCATAGCTGCTGTTGTACACCAGCTCCAGACTGAAGGGGTTCACCGTGGAGGCGTAGGACGCCAGCTCCTTACACACCGTCAGCTGTCCCGTGTAATCCGACAGGTATGCCGTGCCGCCGTTGCCTACCCCATAGGTTTGGTATGTATAATAAGGCTCTATGCCGTTGGTGCTCCGATAGCCCACCACGAAATATACGTTGTGACAGGAGAACCAAGCCCGGCATTTGTTCGTTGCGGTTGCGTTGGAGGTCAGCGCCAAACCGTAATTGCTACTCTGATCTGCATACCACTCCTTCGCTGCCGATGTGATATCCCACAAATGAATGGTGTCAATCGTATGATAGCTGGCCTCTACATAGTCCAGCACCGGGCCGTACTTCGGTTTTGTTCCCCACCGCAGATTGCTGTCCAGCGTCTTGTTCTCCGTGTTGGCCTGCATATACAAAAAATCGCACTGCCATCATACTTGTTATCCACGCCCGAGCGCCAGTCATTCTGATACAACCCTGCATAGGCCCGCACCAGCGTATGTCCCTCCGGAATATCCGGGTACTGATTCAGGCGGAAGAAGACTTCCATCTGTCCGTAATCTCCGTGATACCCACAGGCGAACTTTTCATCTTTAATGATATAGTTCATACCAGTGGTGCAGACCGTCCCTCGAAGTCTGTGGACTTGGTCTGGTCAATGAGGGTGGGGTCAATCGCCACCGGGTAAACCCGGTCCTCCGCCTCCATCCAGGTCCGGTCTGCCGTCACCGTCAGAATCCAGCTCCCCTCCTCTTCCCGGGTCAGGCGGTATTCCACTGCCTCGGAACAGGCGCCCTGTCCATCCATCCATATAGGGGGCCGGAATCCAGTATACCCTCTCTCCGGTTTCCTTGTTTAAGGCGACAGAGCCATCCTCCAGCAGCTCCCGGCGTGAGCCTCTGGAGTTTCAGGCGGAAGGGAAAAGGCGTAGCCGCTGGACAGAGGCTCCTTCACCAGAATGGTCTCCCTTGATGTGGTAGCTGTACAGCTCATACTGGAAGTCCACACCGGGGTAGACCTCCTCATACACCACCTGGGTCCGAAGACGGGTGGGAGTAATCTGCTGGCTCAGAGACGCTTCCTCCTCGCCGGCCTCCCCCGGAACAGATTCTGCACCGAGGCAACCAGACCGGCAAAACCGGTGGGGGCCGCTTCCGTCCGATCCGGGTAAGAAATCTGAGCCACCGCCTCCCGGTTGTAGGGCAGTTGGCCCTCCGTCTCCGGTTCCGTCTCCTCCGGCTCTGTAGCTTCCGTGGTGGGCAATGGTTTCCGGTACCGTTTCCTCCGGGGCCTCCCCTTGCGCCGTCTCTGTGGCTTCCTGGGCCTCCTCCAGCCCGGTAACCGGGTCTGTCTCCGGCTCCGTGGCCACCTCTTCCTTTCACCCACCGGCTCCTCCGTCAGAGCCGCCTGCTCTGCTGCCTCCCAGGCCGTTTCCGCCTCCGGAAGCACTCCCGGCTCCACGCCTTCTGTCTCCGGGACGGTTGCCGCCTCGGTCGCTGTCTCCGGAGCCGTCGCCCCTTCTGTGGCCGCTTCCCTTTCCGGAATTGTCGCCGCCTCGGTCGCTCCTTCCGTCTCTGGATCCGTTGCCCCTTCTGTGGCTGCTTCCCTTTCCGGAATTGTCTCAGCTTCCGTAGCCGCTTCCGTCTCCGGAATTATCGCCCCTTCTGTAGCTGCTTCCGTCTCCGGAACCGTCTCGGCTTCCGTGGCCGGAACTGTCTCTTCCTCCTCCGGGCTTACCAGGGAAAACTCCATCCCCTCTTCCCCGTGTTGGCCGAAAAACAGAAATCCGCTCCCCAAATTCCCCGCAAACCCACGGCTCTCCTCTCCGTTCACCGCCACATACCGGGGCGCCTCCGTCCCTTCCTCCTGCGCCGCCGTCCGCATCCCGTTTTCCTGGATCACCAGCGTGTTGTCAATGTCCTTCCACTCTTCCCCCTGGGCATAGTGCACCGGCACCCCGTAGTTCACCCCTACGAAGCTCCCGTCCTCCATCCGGAAGTGCTTCTCTTCCTCCTCCCGGTTCTCCGTCACCTCTCCCTGCACACGGCTCCCCTCGCTTCTCCTGGGGCCACTTCCTCCGTGAGCGCTCCCCGAAACCTCCGCCGCCTGGCCTCCCACCGCCTCCTCCGCCCGTACCTGCACCGGCGTGACCTGCACCGTCATAAGCACTGCCAAGATCCACGCCAAAATCCGCAACCCCGTTTTCTTCATTTCTCTCTTCCCCTTTTCTTTCTTTTTCTTCCGATGATCCCAGCTTTCCTTTCCTGCCCCATATGTTTTTCCCTGAAACCATCTCTTCTCCTTGAACTCTACCACCTTTTCCATATATTGTCAACCTGACTTTTTGTATTCCTTCGCCAACTTGATTCCCGTAGCCCGGCGGTTAATTTTTTGAAATATTAAAAAACTCCCCAGTGGCCCAACTCATAATTGTAAGCGCTTAATAACAGCCCGCCTATCATCTCGCCCTCTCATATGAGATAATATCCCAAAACTTGAAAAACTCGAAGAACGGCGCAATCTGGCTATTTTGTAGGCGGTCCCGTTCAGAAGGAAACATGTTACATTTTTACCGGTTTTGCCTACCAGCCTGTCAGATGTCGCCGTTCCTCATCCGCCTCGCTCCGCTCGGCACCTTTCCCCCGGGGAAGGCAGGGGCGCTGCCGCGCCAGTGCGGAATTGAAAATTAGATAAAAAAAGATCCCAGCCGGCAAGTTTTCACTCACCGGATGGGATCTGAACTGTCTCGCAGTCATCTACATATTCCACTGGGCATCCCAGCTGGCGTCTTCCGTCTCTGCCCGCTTATCCCGGCACAGAAGCTGGTTCACTGTCCAGGCCACATCCGCCCCCTGGTGCAGGACCCGGTAGGCGGCGGCAGTGATGGGCAGGTCCGCTCCCAGGCGAGTGGCCAGCAGGTGGGCCGAGCGGGCGGCGTAATAGCCCTCTACCACAGCCCCCACCTGGGTCATGGCCTCCTCCGGCGTCTTGCCCTGGCCGATGAGGATGCCGCACCGGCGGTTCCGGGAGTGCATGGAGGTACAGGTGACGATCAGGTCCCCCACCCCTGCCAGGTCCGTGAAGGTCTCCCGTCGGGCACCCAGAGCAAGACCCAGACGGGCCGTTTCCGTGAGGCCCCGGGTCATGAGCATGGCCTTTGTGTTGTCCCCGAAGCCCAGGCCGTCGGAAATTCCGGCGCACAGGGCGATGACATTCTTCAATGCACCGCCCAGCTCCACCCCCACCACATCAGGGGTTGACATAAACACGAAACCGGTCGGACATAAAGGCATCCTGCACCAGCTCAGCCGCCGCCTTGTCTCCGCAGGCGGCCACACAGCCTGTGGGAATCCCCGGGCCACCTCCTCCAGCATGGCTGGGCCCGGACAGGACCGCCACGGTGTGGCCCGTGACCTCTCCGGCCACCTGAGACATGCGCAGAAGGGTCTCCGGCTCAATGCCCTTGGTCACCGATACCAGAAGGCTCTGCGGGTCCAGATGGGGTGCAATGGTCTGGCACACCCCCCGGAACGGAAAGGACGGAGAGGCCAGGACCACCATGTCCCGTCCCCGGACTGAAGCCGGGTCCCCAGCACACCAGCTCCGGGGGCAGAATGGCCCCAGGGAGCATGGGGTTGACCCGGGTGCTGGTCATAGACGCCGCTTTTTCCGGGTTGTGAGACCACAGGGGTAACCTCGTGGCCGTTTTGCACAGATGGATGGCCAGGGCCGTCCCCCAGCCGCCGCTTCCCACTACGGTAATCTTCATGTACGTTCCCCTTTCCGGCGGAAGGAGGCCTTCCGCTCCGTTCCGTGGCACAGCCGCTGCAGATTACCCGGTGCATAAAAATGGCCAGCACTGCAATCACCACTGCCGCTGCCACCACCCAAGGGCGGTCCCCATGGAGCACCCAGAAGCTGACGCCCAGAGCCACCGCCGCCAGGCAGGAGCCCAGGGACACATATCGGGTGAGGAGCACCGTAAGGCCAAAAACCCCAGCACCAGCAGGGGCAATCCGCCAGTCCGCCACAAAGGCCACCCCAGGCCACAGAGGATACCCTTTCCTCCCCGGAAGCCCAGGACCACCGGATAATCATGACCCACAGAGACCAGGACGCCAGCCAGCATAGCCCCCCTCCATGAAATAGCCATAGGGCTCCAGAAGGAGGGCCCCCAGGTAAGAGGCCAGCAGGGACTTCCCCAGGTCCATCAAAATCACCAGACCGGTCTTGGGAACGCCGTAGCTTCGCATATAATTGGTCATGCCGGCATTTCCGCTGCCGTGGGTGCGGACATCGTCCCGTCCAGGAGGCTGGACACGGTCACCGCGCCATTTAAGTTTCCCAAAAGATAGGCTGCCAACGCCGCCACCAGAATATGTGGAATCAATCCCTCCATGACCTATTCCTCCTTATCGCCCTTTTGCCGGATGGTCATACGGATGGGCGTCCCGGCCAGGCCAAATACACCCCGGATCTGATTTTCCAGATACCGCTGATAGGAAAAAGTGGAACAGGCGGGCGTCATTGCAGAAAAATGACAAAGTGGGGGGCTTCACCCCGGCCTGGGTCATATAATAGATCTTCAGGCGGCGACCCTTGTCCGTAGGCGGCTGCACCGGGCGGTGGCGTCGGCCAGGACGCTGTTAAAGTGCGCCGGTGGTGACCCGCATGGCATTGCTCCGGGCCACCTCGTTGATCATCTCATAGAGCTTGTCCACCCGCTGGCCTGTAAGAGCGGAAAGAAATACCACCGGGGCATAAGGCATAAAGCTTAAGTCCTGGCGGACCTGGGCCTCCATATCCCGCATGGTGTTGGTCTCCTTTTTCCACCAGGTCCCATTTGTTCACAGCAATGAGCACCGCCTTGCCCGCCTCGTGGACCAAGCCCGCAATCTTGGTGTCCTGCTCCGTGACGCCCTGGGTGGCGTCAATCATGACGATGCACACATCCGCCCGCTCAATGGCGCTTACAGAGCGCAGGTTGCTGTAGTGCTCGATGGCGTCCTCCACCTTGGACCTCCGGCGCATCCCTGCGGTGTCAATGAAGCAGTACTTTCCGAAGCTGTTCTCAAAGTAGCTGTCGATGGCATCCCGGGTGGTGCCGGCCATATCGAGACAATGACCCGCTCCTCCCCAGGATCTGATTCAGGAGGCTGGACTTGCCCACATTGGGCTTGCCCACAATGGCTACTCGGGTGAGGTCCTCATCCTCCTCTTGGACCGTCTCCTCCGGGAAATGGTCCACACACCAGTCCAGCAAGTCGCCGGTGCCGTGGCCGTGGACGGCGGAAACCTCAAAGGGGTCCCCCAGGCCCAGACTGTAGAACTCATAAATGTCCGGATTCACTCCGCCCACAGAGTCGCATTTGTTCACAGCCAGGGGCCACCGGCTTCCGAGGCCCGCTGCAAAATCGTGGCAACGGCACTGTCCGCAGCTGTGAGGCCCCACCTTTACGTCCGTCACCATGATGATGGCGTCCGCCAGCTCGATGCCAATCTCCGCCTGGCGGCGCATGAACTGGAGAATCTCACTGTCTGTCCCCGGCTCAATGCCGCCGGTATCCATCAGGTCAAGGTACGGCCCCGCCACTCGCAGGTGCCGTAAAATCCGGTCCCGGGTCACGCCTGGGGTGTCCTCCACAATGGCAGCCCGCTGACCGGTCAGTTTATTGAAGAGCATGGATTTGCCCACATTGGGGCGGCCAACAATGGCCACCAAAGGTCTTGGCATATGGAATCCCTCCTATACTCGTATCGTTTCACAAAATCTTTTGTTTTATTATCGCACATCTGTGGAAATTGGTCAAGCATCCTCCGGCAAAATGCAGGGTAGCAGCATTTACTTTTTTGTACTGGCGCAGCAGCGCCTTGGCTTCCCCGGGGGGCAGCCAGGGGGCGCTCCCCGCCAGCCAATGCCAAGATGACAGCATTTCCCGCTTTTGACAGCGTGCCCTTAATAAAATAAGAAAAAGAGGAAGGCGGAACTTTGCCTTCCTCTTGCTTTCTTCGCCTCTTACTTGGACTCCACAGCGATCACCTGACGGCCATTGTAGGTAGCCGCAGGCCTTACAAGCTCTGTGGGGCAGGCAGAACTCGCGCCGCACTTGGGCAAGCAACCACGCCGGGGGCGGCAGCTTCCAGTTGGAGCCGCGGCGCTTGTCGCGTCTTGCCTTGGAAACTTTACACTGGAACAGCCATGCGTGACACCTCCTTAGGTCGAACTGCTTTTCACAGCGTCAAAATTTACATATCTTTGAGAAGCTGCTTTTAAAGCAGCAAACGGGGGTCCAGTTCCGGCTCACAGCCACAGGGGCCGTCATTCAGGGTTCGCGCCACACCGGCAGCACAGGCCTTTGCAGTCCGGTTTGCACAGGAGCTTGGAATCCATATTCAGGACAAAACGCCGTGGTCACAATGTCATCCAGGTCCGCGCTGTCGCCTTCCAGCTGGAAGACCCACTCATCCTCTCCGTTCTCTTCATCGGCCAGCTCTGTCACCAGGACGGCGAGATGGGAATTCCACATCCGCGCTGAAACTCCCGGGCGCGGTCACACACCGCCGTGGGCCGCGTGGTGAGCTTCCCCTCAGGATCAGGACACCGGCAGTGATTGCGCACCGTGCCCGTAGCCAGGACCGGCTCTTGCACCGGATAAGAGGAGCCGAAACGAAGATCGCGAAAATCCAGACTGGTGGAAAAAACCGACGCGCCAGTCATGCAGGAGATATTATCAGGGAGATTTGGGGCATTTGTCAAATGTTATTTTGCCTATTTTCTGGCTTTCAAAGGCCTTTCCTCTCCCCCCAGGTCTCCCACTTATTGGCCCCGGGCCGCCTCGCACCTCCTTCAGGAAGCGAGAGATCATGTAGCACAGGGCCCAGCAGATTAATGTGCCACCGGGAAATTCAGGAAATAAAATCCTGATCCACTCCGGTCCAATCCCTCCCAATCGGGGAAACGCCGGAGCTGGGCAGTCGCTTCCTCCGCCGCCTGCCGCTGGCCCCTAGGTTCCAGGCCATGATTTGTGTCCTCTACCAAAAGGTACCCATAAGGCCAAAGGCCTTGCCTACATCGTTCCAGGACAGGCCCTGGGCAGGCCCTCTTCAAGGTAAGGCAGCCCCCACCGTCCGGACCGGGGAAGCCCGCTGCCGCCTGTCCCCGGACTCCGTGACGCCGTGGCGCAAGGTACAACGTTTCTCCAGCCGTGCGAGGCGGTTTCAGCGTCAGGCGCCGGTAATCCTGCTCACCGAATTTTGGGCCCAGGACCCGCACCGATCGGACCGCCGCCAGGTCCCCGCGCCGACAGCACCGGAAGCGCAGCACAGGCCGCGGAAAAAAGCCGCTGCCAGTTATTGGCCCGCCGGTGGCCGCCAGCATGGTTTGCTCAGCCAGCTCCCTCCACCGCAGGGCGGCGAGCTCCTCCGGTCCCAAGGGAGTCCCCCCCATAGCCTGCCGGACACCGTTTAAAGTAGGAAACAGAGCCGGACGTGCTGTTCAGAAAGGTAAAGATGTCCACCAGCCCACGGTGGCTGCCGCTGTTTTCCGGTCCACCAGCCCGGCTTCGGCGTCACGCAGACCTCGTACAGCAGGCTCCGGCAGGCAGGCCGGCCACAGTCTGGGCATCACTGTCGGGCAAAGCCTGGCGCAACGCATGGTCTCGGTCTTCTGCCAGCGGAGCTCCTGAACGCTGCTTGGCTCCGGCTCCTAGCGCAGGCGGGCAGGGCGGTCCCCCTGGAAGTGGGCACCGCCTGGGCATCAGGCCAGGGACTGTCGTTCCATCTTCTCTCCCAGGGATCAAGACGTCAGGTCCAGCAGCCGTAATCTCACAATGCTCCTCCATCTCCACCGTCAGCTGCTTGAGGCAGCGGCGTCCCCGAGGCTCCCATAAAGAAGCCCTCGTTGCATAGCCGGTCCATACCGCTCCCGGTGCAGGCACGAAATGCCCCCGCCAGCTGCCCCAGGCAGCTCCTCAGCCCAGCAAAAAGCCACGGCGGATGAGCAGACTGTTTTTCACCGGTCCATGCCACATTCATGGGTCAGGCAAATCAGACTCTGCCCATACCGATCCAGCAGCGTCCGCTGCCCGCTGCACCCGGCGCTCCCGAGCCCTAGCATCTGCTCCAGGGTCACTTCCTGCTCCATCTGCATCCGCTCCTCCATGGTTATCCTCCGTTTTCCTGAGATTTGCTTCCAAGATGGCATAACCGGGGTTGGGTAGGCGGCTGCCGGCCCCTTTGGCCTGCCGGTGAAGCAGCACGGGCAGACGCGCCTTCCCGCACCGCAGTCTCACGCAGCAGAGGGCTGCTTCGGATGGGCGCGCACAACTGTAGCTGGAGCCGTCCCGGATCAATTCCCAGCAAAGTAGAGAACCGGAATGATCACAGGAATGGCCTGAACCGCATACGCATCCAATGCGCATTCATCGGATATTTGAATGCTGATGCGGTTCAGCATCCCATAGCTGCACAGCTCATCCAGAATTTCCTGACCCAGCTTGTCGGAAAGCTCCAGCTTTTTGCAGATATAATCCCTGGTGAAATTCCGCCCGTATGGTAGGAAAAAACCCAGCAGGTATACAGCCAGGCAGGACTCCTTCCCCAGCATGGTAAAGAGAGTCTCATAATCCCGGAGCTCCTTGAGGGCCGACAGAAGTCCTTGGGCTAAACCCTGCATCATCAGAACGTATTTAAACTTGGACGCAACGGAGGCTGCATCAGGCCATCCTCAAAGTTGAAGTAACAGTTGGTAGGGTCCCGCCCGGAATTCAAGTCAGAGTTGAGGTCCGCATTCTCACAGGCTAGCCGCCGCCAGCAGGGCGCCGGGATTATCACTGGCTAAGGGCCCCTTGTCTTCATCATATGCCGCCAGCTGCACAGCGCGGGCAGTTCTTTGCTCCGACGGAGTGTTTTGAATCTCCTGGGCCAGGGTATTCTCCACATTTTTCGGAGGTATGGTGGACAGTCCATAGAGGTCGTCAGAGAACACCCCAGGCTGCTTGCAATTTGAGGCAGAAGCGCCGCATCCGGTACACCACCCGCTCCCAGCGGGACACCGCTTGAGCGGAAACATTCAAACATTTTTCCAAGCTCACTCTGAGACAGCCCCGCCTGTCTGCGGAACTTGCAATGTTCATGCCGAGATCGCTGCTTGTCATAGGTGCCGCCTCCTAAAGCAATCGTTGTAGCCGTAAATCGAAATGAATTAAAAAAACCGGCGTAAAGGCAAAAGCAGGTGTAAACATCCATACTATACCAGAAACTTCAATATTTTGCAACACTCCGGCACAAGCGAGCCGATTCTCCAGCCCCATTTTTTGTTTTTATTGAGGGTACTATGGGTTTTTGAGAGAACCATCAACCAGGACTGTGGCCAAGCGCGGCATGATTTCTTGCCTCTGCTTTAATTTGGTATATGATATAAGTGTCAGGATTTTCTTGGAAAGGAAATTCACAGTTGCGCCTGCGATGCCCGCGCAGGTGCGGCAAACCAAAACGTAAAGGAGAATGTTTATGAAAAGACCTGCATGTCCGCACGTATGGTATCTCTGATGCTGGTGCTTGCGCTTCTGGCCGGTTTCGCCCTCCCGTCCGGGCCGGACGGCAGAACAGGCAGCCAGGCAAAAGCCTTGTCCTTTGAGCAAACGGCAAGCAGCGCAGCCCCCAGCGCGCCTTCTGCCGGAAGCAACGAAGCCGAATCCCAGGCTCCGGATTATGCCAACACAGACCTGGTCGGGTATCCATCGTACTGGACCGGGCTTCCCACCATCGGGGCCGGCTACGCCACCTCCGGCATCGCGGCCAACGCCAGCGCCATGTCCTACCGGGATTCGCTGACAAAGAGCAGGAGCAGGCCGGTATGACCGCCAGCATCAGGCAGGCCACCGGCGCGGCGACTGGATGTGGTCTGGGAATCTGACCCTGGCAGCCAACCTCATCTCCGCCAACATCCCTACGGCCAGCTGTCTGCCACGTTCAGGCGCTGCCCGGCGTCCGGAGGTCATTCTGGAAAACCGGGTACGACCCGGCGGTATACTCCGTAGAACGAGCGGACTCCCCCCAATATGTCCACATCCTGCGACATGATCGGCTCGGCTGCTGCCTGGGCCTGCGGCTACACCGGCGCGGGCAGCCGGATTGCCGTGATCGACACCGGCATTGACACCAACCACCAGTCCTTCTCCGACGAGGCCTTTGCCTACTCCCTGTCCAAGAGGCAGAGCTGACGGGACAGGACGCAGACACTGCTATGTAGAGCCTCCATTTTGCTGGACGCAGAAGAAATCACCTCCCTGGCCGGGGAGCTGAACGTACCGGTCCAGTTCCAGCCGGAGGACCTCTATATCAACTCAAGATTCCTTTGGCTCTCTTCACATCGACCACCTTCTAGGTCACCCACGCCAATAAAGACAGTCAGGAGACCACGGTTTCCCATGTAGCCAGCATTGCAGCTGCCAATGCCTACATTCCCCAAGGGGACGGCAGCTTTTCCAGCGCCCTGGGTCCGTCCTGATGACAGGGTGTGGCGCCGGACGCTCAAGATTCTTCTCACCATGAGGTGTTCGGCGCCCGGGGCGGCGCCACGACTCCGACTTCTTATGGCGGCCATTAGAGAGACGCCATCGTCCTGGGCAAACCATGAATCTGTCTCTGGGCTCCGGCAATCCCGGATTCAGTCACAGCGATCTCTATGAAGAAATCCGTGGACCGTCGTGACTGCGGCACCGTGGTCACTGCTCCGCCGGCAATGCAGGGAGGCTGGGCCGATCAGGCAGTCAGTGGCGTTCCCTACACTCTACAGCGGGCGGGCCGCAGGACTTCCGTAGGCTCTCCCGGCAGCTACCAACAGCCTCAGCGTCGCACTCAGTGGATAACACCGGCTACACCGGCATGTACCTGACTGCCAGGGAGCACAACATCTTCTACAGTGAGGAGCACCGACTACGGCAACGACCCTGAAGGCTGGCTGGGGAGCATTCCTACATCCCTCATTAATGGCGCCAATACGTA
>VOFB01002036.1_pt1 | contig 30568 bp, 48 predicted proteins | sample 5384141 | NCBI WGS metagenome assembly VOFB01 (sample SAMN12384721, study PRJNA508395) | human gut metagenome | isolation source: healthy gut A | host: Homo sapiens | reverse complement strand
AATTGCCATTTATTTCATCTCGTTATGTTATGAATTTGTTAATGATTGCTTTTACGTAATAATCCAAAGTGGTGCAACGAAATATTACAAAATTATGAGGTTATTGAATTAATAAATCAAGGACTTCGAGACAATAGCATTGGCTCAGGACAACTTTTAATGCAATTAGAATATTTGGATCAAAAGCTTCCTGAACTAAAGCTAAAATCACAATGTATAACTACTACTAAAATTATTCCTGTAACAGGAAAGCGTCGGGACTTTATTCAAAAATCGGGTTTAAACCCATTTTATTTTTGCACATGGTTATAAAAGACAGCATTGATAAACTAAGTAAAAATTGATGAACATTACACTCTTCATCTATAATATTGGTTAATTGGTCAATATATGGATAGAGGGTGTGATTCTTTTTATCATTGAAAAGAATATGAGAATGCATTGTTTATCCATACTGTTGGCATAGGATTTAATTCGATGAAATAAATATCTTCCAATTCAAGTGGTGCTTTAAAATTTCCATTAGATGCTGCTCTGATTCACATTTTATACGTGCATCGATTCGACAAAAAAGTGTTGATTGATAAATTTTTGTAAGTGCTAAATAAGTCTTTTTCAATTTGTCACTAAGCGAAAAGATAGCTTCCCTTTTAAAACCACTTCTTGTTTCCTTTGAATTTTTCTCCCAAAAACCAATTTGAATCCGCTTCTGCTGGTATGTAGATTACCGTTGGCATAAAATCCATTTCATCTATATATGGATTATAAACTATTGGTGTTGTAATATCATAGCCTTGTATAAATTCTTGGTAAAGACCATCCTGGTTCATTACCCACTAAAGGTCCTTTTTTATTCCAATGCTGCTTCCAAGATTAAGTGGCCGAAAAAATACCATTTGTTTGATTTGGAAGTAAAGATTTTGGAACTTGTAAACCTGTAGCAATAGCTGCTAAGTTAGAAATTCTTTTTATTTTCTCCTGCTAAGATTGCTACAGCATCACAAGGTATACATGGAATATGAAAAACAACAAATAGAGGGAATAAGAGACATTGTTGAGAGTTCGCATCCTCCACAATTAAGATTCAATACAAAATCAAGAGTTGGAAGTGTTCCAGCTATTGATTTTTCTACAAATGTGCGGACATCTAAAATGTATGGTATGCATTTTATTTGCTGTATAGCCGTAATCCATTTGGATATTATGTCACTTTTTTCCAATAATGATAATGAGAAAAACCAGGTGCATCTTTCGCTCTTCGTATGAATAAACAACTCCAATAGTTTTTCCTTTAAGGGTATGTAGATCTCGCATAATAGACGTACCTCCTATTTTATTTAAACTTTTGTGACAACATAAAATAACTACAAAGAATAATATATGATTATCATTCACTTCCTCCAATTCTTCATTTTCCCTCAAATAGAAAATCCATTTCTCGGATGTTTTGTCGTTAGTATCATTTTTTGTTTGGCGAGTGTGACATGTGTATAAATCTGGGTCGTAGTAATAGAACTGTGTCCTAACATTTCCTGTATGTACCGGATATCGACATCTGCATCAAGCAGGGAGCTGGCAAAGGTATGACGGAACATATGAGGCGTAATGTGCTGATCAATACCGGCGAGAGAGGTATACTTTTGGATCATTCTTTGGACACTCTGATCGGATAAAGGTTTTCCAGACTGATTTGCAAAAAAATGACCACAGTTTTCTATTTCTTTGGAAAAAAGTGTTTTTGTATTCATTTAAAGTTTTAGCACGTTATCGTTTCCAATCTGCAGTTTACGTTCTTTAGAGCCTTTTCCATAAATCAGGACAAAATTGTCATTCAGGTTGACATCGCAGGATTTTAAACTGCACAGTTCGGAAATGCGGATTCCGGTGGCAAAGAGCAGTTCAATTACGGCAGCGTCACGCAGAGCATTTTTTGCTGGTAAGATGTGGTTGCAAGCTGCCGCTGGTTGTATATTGTGGAGAGAAAAAGTTCTAATGTCTGTAACGGAATGGTTTTGGGAGAATAACAGGTTCCCGGAAACGAATCTGGATTTTGTCAAAGGGATTCTTCTCAATAAATTCATAAAATTCACAATAGTGGAAAAAATGCTTTGAGCGATGCGATTTTCTTTTGGCAGTTTTAGGCTTATATATGGAGTGCAGGTGTGCGATATAGGATTCTATCTGCCGGGAAGCGATGTCGTATAAAGGAAGTCTCGGCAGGCATTGTGGAAGCAAAATGTGTGAGGTCGATTTTGTAGGCGCGGATTGTTTTTTCGTCTAAGCACTTTTGGTGTTTTGCAAAATGTAAGGTAGTTTGTGATCTGGGTATCGTGTAATTTCATGGTATGTGTTCCTCGCTTTTTATTTTTATATTAGCAGAGGAAAAGTGGTCTGCTGAAAAGAAGAAAAAGAAAATTTTTGAAAAAACAAATTTATATTCGGTTAAAAATCATTGACAATGTAGAATAAGTGTGTATAATAACCCATGCAGTCAAAAATGCAAACAATTTGCAAATGCATACAAAATGCAAAAACAAATTGATTGCAATTTGAAAAAATTAAGATTGAAACAACCAAATGCAGGAGGCGTTTGTTATGTTACACATTTTAGAACATACATTATCACACACGATCGAGGACAGCGTGAAGCTGCTTCCATTTCTGTTTTTCACTTATTTATTAATGGAATTGTTAGAGCACACGACAGGCGGAAAAGTGCAGAACAAAATCAAAAATGCAGGGAAAGTCGGACCGCTGTGGGGTGGACTTCTTGGAATTATGCCGCAATGTGGTTTTTCGGCGAAGCACGGCCAGCCTTTATGCCGGACGAGTCATTACGGTGGGAACGCTGCTTGCCGAATTTTTGTCCACGTCGGATGAGATGCTGCCGATTTTCATTTCAGAGTCAGTCGCACCGGCAACGATCATTAAAATTCTTGGTGCAAAAGTCTGCATTGCGATTATTTCAGGATTTCTTGCAGAGCTGGTTTATGTGAATGTTTTCAAAAAGAAAGAAAAAAAGACATGGACATCCATGTGGTATGCGAGGAAGAGCACTGCAGTTGTGAGGATGGCGTTTTAAAATCTGCGCTGAAACATACTTTGAAAATTTTTGTATACATTTTGCTTATCACATTTATATTGACATTGGTAATTGAGATGATCGGAGAAGATCATCTTGCGGTGGTATTTCAGGACATTCCGGTTGTGGGAGAGATGATCGCAGCACTTGTGGGACTGATTCCAAACTGCGCATCCTCCGTGGTAATCACGGAACTCTATTTAAGTGGAATTATCGGAGCAGGAGCGATGATGTCCTGGACTTTTGGTAAATGCCGGAGTTGGACTTTTGGTTTTGTTCCGTTTGAACCGCAATTGGAAGCAGAACGCTGGAATTATGGCAGCACTTTATGGATTCGGTGTTGTCTGGGGCGTGATCATTGAGTTACTTGGGATTGCATTTTAACAGATGTAGATGAATAATTGATACGCGGAAGTATGAAATTAAGAGGAAAGGGTTAAAAATTGTATCTGCTACAGTGAAAGCATATACAGAGAAAGAAAAGAGATGAAAAATGGCAGGAAATGGTTATGCAACGACCAGCAGAAAGAAAATTTTAGAATATCTCATGGCAAACAGCGACCGCACAGTGACGGTGACGGACATTGACCAGTATTTGAAAAAACACGATAACGAGGTGAACATCACAACGATTTACCGTTACCTGGATAAACTTGCCAAAGAGGGAACTGTCATGAAATATGTGGCAGAGAAGGGGAGCCAGGCGGTGTATCAGTACGTGGAGATGGGACATCACTGTGAGGAGCATCTCCATTTGAAATGTGTTTCCTGCGGATGCATCATACATCTGAATGTGCGTTTATGGATGAGATCGCTGAGCATGTTTTAAAAGATCATGGATTTACACTGCAATGCAAAAAATTCCATTATTTATGGTTTGTGCATGGAGTGCAGGAAAAAACAGGACAGGGAATAATGCTGTTATAGGATTTCCCTATAATCAGCTCATGGTTTTATGGATTAACACTTTTTCGATTGATTTGATATGATAATTCCAACAGCAGAACCTGAGAAAACAGACAGGCAAAAAGAATGAAAACATAGAAAAGGAGGGAAAAACACATGAGCACATTAAAGGACAGAAAGTTAAAATTTGAGACATTACAGCTTCACGTAGGACAGGAAAGTGCAGATCCTGTAACAGATGCGAGAGCAGTACCTATTTACCAGACCTCTTCTTTCGTATTCCACAATTCACAGCATGCAGCAGACCGTTTCGGTTTGCGTGACGCAGGAAATATTTACGGAAGACTGACCAATCCGACAGAGGATATTTTTTGAACAGCGTATTGCAAAGCATTAGAGGGCGGTGTGGCAGCGCTTGCCGTGGCTTCCGGTGCAGCAGCCGTTACATACACGATTGAAAACCTTGCACAGGCAGGTGATCATATCGTATCTGCAAAAAATATTTACGGCGGCACTTATAATCTGCTGGCACATACATTAGTAGATTTTGGCGTTACGACCACTTTTGTTAATCCTTTTAACTTAGAGGAAGTAGAAGGCGCTATCAAGGACAACACAAAAGCAGTTTACATTGAGACACTCGGCAATCCAAACTCTGAAGTAGTGGATATCGAAGCACTCGCAGAGATTGCACACAAACATAAAATTCCACTTGTCATCGACAATACATTCGGTACACCATACCTGATCCGTCCAATCGAGTACGGCGCAGATATCGTTGTTCATTCCGCAACAAAATTCATCGGTGGCCACGGAACTACTATCGGTGGTGTCATCATTGACGGTGGAAAATTTGACTGGGCTGCATCCGGAAAATTCCCACAGCTCACGGAACCAAACCCAAGCTATCATGGCGTAAGCTTCGCAGCGGCAGCAGGACCGGCAGCATTCGTGACAAGAATCCGTGCTATTTTATTAAGGGATACCGGGGGCAACACTTTCTCCAATCCATGCATTTATCTTTTTTACAGGGCTTAGAGACATTATCCTTAAGAGTCGAGCGTCATGTGGAAAATGCATTAAAGGTTGTGGAGTTTTTTAGAGAAACAGCCACTGGTTGAAAAAGTAAATCATCCATCCGTTTCCGAAGATCCGGAGCAGCAGAGATTATACAAAAATATTTCCCGAACGGCGGCGGTTCCATTTTCACATTTGAGATCAAAGGCGATGACAAAAAGCGCAGGAGTTTATCGATCATTTACAGTTATTCTCCTTACTTGCCAATGTAGCAGATGTAAAATCCCTTGTCATCCATCCGGCATCTACCACACATGCGGAATTAAATGAGGCGGAACAGGCAGAGCAGGGAATCAAGCCAAACACCATCCGCCTTTCCATCGGTACAGAAAAATATCGACGATATCCTCTATGATCTGCAGGAAGCGTTTGACGCAGTAAAATAATATAGGCCATTTTGATAATTTATCATTCAGAAAGGATTGCGCACAGAAATGTGTTGCAGTCCTTTTTATCTTTTCATAGAAAAAACATTGCAATATAGAAGCAATTCATATAGTATAAAAATATGAAAATTAAAATTTTAGTTTATAAAAAGATTTGGGAGGAAAAGAAAATGAATGCAAAAACAACTGACCGCAAAGAGAAACAATTGTGATGAAGTGTATCTGGGACGCAGACCATGAGATGTCACTGGCAGAAATCGTAAAGAATGCAAATGAGGATACGGAAAAGAGTGGAAACCACAGACCGTATCGACTTATCTGGCAAAACTCTGCCTGAAAAATTATATCCAGATGAAACGAGCCGGAAGAACGATCACCTATGAAATACTCATCACGGAAGAGGACTACAAGAGTGAGCAGGCGAGGGAGTTTGTCGCATTCTGGAATAATGGTTCGCTGAAGCAGTTTATCACCGCTTTTTATAAGGATGAACCGGCTTCCAAAGACGAGATTGAGGAACTTCGGAATGCTATTGAGGAACTGGAAGAATAGTTTTAGGGTGAAAGAGGTTTATTCTTTTTGGATAAAGAGCATATGACACATGAGGAAAGAGAAATATTTCTTGCGCTGATTCGGGAGAAAATGCCGTAAAAGTTCATGAGAAAGAAAGGAAAAACAATTGAAAAACATATATCGAACCAGAGCATTTGTGGAATTATTTTATAGAGTAAGGGATTTTCGCTACATGGCATTATACAGAGTTTTTGTCGTTGCCATACTATTTCTTTTTACATGTATGCTTCGAGTGAAATCCACTGAACTAATGATACAAAATATGTGTGTGGCTGTGGCAGCATTTATTGCGCCGACATGGTTGATTGTTCATAACTGCAGGATTGCGGCAATGCGTTTATGCAAAAAGTATAAGATGGAAAATGAATTTGGTAAAGTAAATTTTTTGCCTGATAGTGTAGAAATTAACGATTTTGATGTAGAAAGCAGGATTGTGGGGTATGAATCAATCAGTAACTATTACAAATTGAAACACTATTATTTTTTCCTGATAATTACAAACGAAGTGATTCCCATTTTTGTCGATAAAAATCATTAACGAATGAAGAAATGGAGAAATTAGAACTTCTGGTGCAACAGAAAATGCCACAGTTGAAGAATCAGACTGCAAAAACGATAAAACAGAGATTTGCTTTTTTATAATCTTCATTCTCAAGGAGACTTGTATGGTATGTGAAACGCTGATAAATAAAAAATTAATGTACAGATTGTATGCTGCCAGCCGTTTGACGAAAATATGCGTGCTCTTATTATTGATTTTGGTTAAACAGATGTTAGATATGGCATCTATAGAGTCAAATAAGAGTTCTTCATTCTTTCTCATAGGATTGAGCATTTGGGCAATCGTGGAGATTGTGGTGTATTTCGTTGACCAGAGGAGAGAAGCAGTCTGCATTTTGAAACAATATGATGTAAAGCAGTTTCGTCAGGTGGTATCTTTGAAAAAGAAGTGATCAGAGTGACAAACGTAATCAATGATACAAATTTTGAAATTCCTTATGGCGAGATCAAAAATTACGAAAGAAAAAGTATCTTCTTATTTTTCAGACAAAGGACCAACATATTATTATTCTTGACAAATTGCAAATGTCAATTGCGCAGCAGGATGAACTGCTTCGGATCATTCACAAAAAAAAATGCCGTGGCTGCGAGCCAGAGGATTAGCATAGTTTCAGGTTGGAAAAAGGAGTGAGGAATAAAATGGAGTTTGAATGCACAATTAATCGAAAAAAGCGCAAAGGAAATATATAAAAAGACCGGGAAGAACGTTGGTATAACAATTATAAAAAATCATTTTCTGTTTTCTGGCGATATGTCTGTTTCTTTTTTTGCTGATAAAAGATATTGCGATGATCTTACTGTTGGCAGGTTCCTTTGATAGCAACGGTGATATTTTTAATCATTTATTATCAAAGACAACTTAATATGATCTGTCCCAAAAAGAAAGACGGCAGTAGTGAATACCTCCAAAAAGTGGCATTTCTCGAAGATGAAATTGCGGTATCAGGAGATTTGAATAATATTGTTTGTAAGATTGCATACAAAAGAATCAAAAAATATTATTCCAGCCAGCATTATTATATTTTTAAAACCAGAGGCGGATTACTCTTTTGTGTAGAAAAAAGCAAAATTTCGCCAGCAGACAGAGAAAAACTTGCAGAACTTTTCAGAACAAAAATGCCACAGTTAAAAATACCGTGGGAGTTGCAGCAAAAGTATATATGGACGTTAGAAAATAAAAAATATTCTGAATTTACAGAAATAGTCTGAAGAGGTACTGATTGAAGTTGTCCGGGAAAAAATGTCACAGGTGAAGTTACCAAAATAACGGTCAGGATGTGTTGAAAATGGAATTAAAAAAGAAGCAATTCGTATAGTATAAAATATAAAATGAAAAATTAAATTTTGGGTTTATAAAACAAAGATTTAGGAGAAAATGAATGCAAACGAGGAATATGGAAAAGAGTGAAAACAATCATCAGTTTAAAATAATTTTTAATTACAATATATTTGATAAGTATTTTTCAAAAATATTTCCATGGTATAAGGCAGTGTATGGGGCAATAGTGTTTGGCGTAGGGATTTTGACCGTAATTTTTGAGAGATATGGTCAAAAAAGGACAGGCAATATTTATGCTTGAGGTGGAGTTTTTCTGCTCATTTTCTGGTATGCAGAAAAAAGAAAGTCTGCAAAATGACGATAGAACGGTTTCAAGATCAATATGGAATCAGAGAAATCCATGGAAGCTGCATCTTTATGAATGAATATTTGTTATATCAAAGAGATTTCAAGCAGGAAAAAGAAGATTTCATATGAGTCATTGCAAAAATTTTATGATTTGAAAGAGGTTTATCTTTTTAAGGACAAAACTATATATGTCCATAAGCAAAGCGCAGGAACAGGCGGATCATTTAGGGTTTATCTTCATTGATAAAGAGCATATGACACATGAGGAAAGAGAAATATTTCTTGCGCTGATTCGGGAGAAGATGCCACAGATAAGAAACGGTAATAGATAATATTTGTAACTATAAAATTAAATAAAGAAGAACAGCCAATTATCATTGTGATGTGCAATCCCTGCTGTAACCATTTTACATAGGTTCCTGTTTCTCCTTTTTTACTACCATAATTTTTCTCCTTTATGTGTGATATTTGATTTGCAAATCACTTATTAAGAAGCATATAGTTTGAGGAATAGAAAACAGAAAGGGAATTTTTTATTTGTAAGTATCAAGCTGTACCAATAATTGAAGATTCGCGTTTTCATATTCATTGAAAACAGAGGAATCAAAAAGTTTCCGAGTCGAATTCGGTAAATACCAGAGCTGGCTCAAAAAATAAGCATTTAAGTCCTGATTTTTAAAAATGTATCCGTGTCTGGCATAGATTTCATTTTTTGCCAGATGAATGATTAACGGAGGGACATTGCTAAAGTCGGAAGCCTGATAATATCTTGTATCTGTAGCATAAATCGGGTAAATATTCATGGAAATATCCCGGACTTCCATTACATTTTCCATATATCGGACATACTCCGGGTAAAAAGGAGCAGTAGTCGTGATAGGTGTTCCGTTTTTGGAGTTCTTCCAAAATCTGGCTTTCGTCCCAGTCATCGCTGTATTTCTGCAAAGATTGTTCCGGTAAATCGTTTTCTTCTGAAGAGGAGGCAGTTTCACTGGTTTCTGTTATCGCTTCATCCATTTGTTCTTCTGTTGATCCATAGTTGTTGTATTTTTCATAGTCAGATGTCTGGGTATCTGTCTCGGTGTCAGATGTTATATTTTCTGATAAAGATCGTTTTTCGTATCAGCCGTATGACCGCAGGCAGCAATCAATATGCAGCATGGTAATAAGATGCAAACTAAAAATTTTTTTTCTCATGGTTAATTTCTCCCTTAATTTAACGTATAGGTTGCTGTGCTTTATAGAAATTCTTTTTCATAAAGTTGTTAAAATACAGATGTTATCTTATCACATTTAGCTTTGGTCGTATATAGTTTTGAAAGAATAAAAAACTAAAAATATAGTTAATACTTTCTTGCATAAAAAATAAAATACTGTAAACTGAAAATATAGTTTACAGATTTAAACATTATACACATTATCTCTAGCATATAGGAATATCTGGTTAAGTGGAAGATTAGTATAGGGGGAAAGCAATATGAGCAGTAAAATCAAACAGTATTTTGCAAATAAAGAGAATCGTATCAAGTGCGGCATCACAGGCGGAACGATTGCATTGGCGGTCATTATTTTTGTAGGAATGGTGTTTATGGAGGAAAATGAAACTCCAAATAATCCCACTGAAACCGTTTCACAGACGGAAAGTGACACACAGACAGAAGAAGCGGCAGGATATTCTTTCAACGCGGGCGATCTTTACGATATGCGGCTGGATGCACAGACAATCGAAGATTATTATATGAAATCCTGTGGGGATCAGTTCAATCTGTACACGATCGATGAGGATGGTGTGCTCTGGGGAAGTGGGCATAATGAGTATGCGCAGATTGGACTTGGGTATGCGGACGAGGAATTTCATGAGAAAAAAAGTAAAATCGCGGAACACGTTGTGCATGTGGACTATTCCCAGAAAGATTTTGTTGTCTATCTGACGGAGGAAGGGAAACTTTATGGTCTTGGAAACGATTCTACCTATATGTTATTGCAGCATACAGAAATGCCAGTGGAAGATTTGGCATATCCGACAAAACGGTATGTCACCAGTCCGGCACTTTGCTGGAAGATGTCAGTTATGCGAGGCGCGGACGTGATGATGTAGTTGCATTGAAAAAGGATGGTACAGTCTGGACGTGGGGAATGATCTGGAATTATCAGAGTACGGGATATTGTATCACAATGCCACAGCAGATTCTGACAGATGTGAAGATGATCACAGGCGGATGGTTTAACCACGCCGCACTCAAGGAAGATGGAACACTCTGGACGTGGGGATACAACTTTAGTGGAAACTGCGGAACGGATAAAGCCACGATGATTGAAACACCGGTGCAGGTGGCAGAAGACGTGCAGCGCGTGTGGACAGGACTTTTGAATTATTCAGCCAAAGAGGATGATATTACCGATATGGAAGAATTCGGTAATGATTATGTGGATAATACGATCATTGAAAAACAGACGGCACATTCTATGCATGTGGAATGGGTGTCGGCGACAAAGTGTGGTATTGCCGCAATATTATGAAGTGTCGGAGCTTGACACAGTCTGCTCATCAGAGTTTCTTCCGCTGGACTGGGATGAAGAAATGTTGAACAGGAAACAAAGAGAATACATCGAGCGAAAGGAGAGCCAGAGCGAAGAGGCTGTTCTTGCAAGAAAAAATGAAGCTTTATTGGAAGAGATAGACAAAAACTTACGATATGGAGAAACTGAAACGTAAAGTCCCTCGTTTTTCGGAGGATGATAAGATCAATGAGGCATATTATAATGCAATCAAAACACTGGATACAACGGATTTCTGCCGGATGGGAGATACTGCTTCTGGTATTATGATGAACCGGAGAATTATTTGGAAACAAAGGAAAAATTAGGCGGATTTGGCATTGCAGTATGTGATGTTGACGTTGATGGAAAAAAGGAAATGTTGATCGGATTGAGAAAAGAGTTGAGTGAGCGTATGGTGTTTTGATTTACAGATATAACGAAGAACAAAAGAAAATTTGAGGTAGAGAATGGTTTTTCTTCCAGAATTAATTTTTATAATAATGGATATGTGGAAGAATATTGACAATGCCAAATTATGATCAGCCTGCTTTCACGATATATCAATACAATCCGGCATTAGATACTTTGAAAAAATGTTTTGGATTAATGGGATAGAGGACGTGGGAATTGATGATTACTTCCCAACAGAACAGGATCTAGATGGAAATGGAAAAGGGTATATTATGAGCGTTGATGGCAAAGAAACATATGTGGATGATGCTGCCTATCAGAAAATGATGGAACAGTATATTGATTTGAATAAACGAATTGATGTGGAATGGGTGGATTTAGTTTCAGATGGAGGACATGGTTAATTAATCATGTCCTCTGGGGGTAAAGAATATTTACATATCAATAATTTTCATGCGTTGAAAAAACAAGGCAGATTCTATTATGATGTGCAAAAATATATCAATCACTTTTAGAAAAAATGCAACTCAATTCTGAAAAGTATTTGTCCATCTAAAAAGATCTGTAAAGAAACGCCAGAACCGACATTTGCCGGAACTGGCACTTTTTTTTTATTTATGGACTTATTTTACAGTCCATTTATGAGACTTTTATACACATTTTGTTGTCTAATATATGTAAGATAAAAAAAGAAGAAAAGCGACTGTCTTACATTCACTGCGCGCGTGGAGAAAAGCATTATGAAAAAACAAACAGATGATCTTGTGAAAAGAGCGAAAAAAGGCATGAGTCGGAAGCTTTCACAGAATTAATGCAGCTTTATATGACGGATATGTATAAAGTTGCGTATGCAATTTTGATGAATGATGAAGATGTTGCCGATGCAATCGGAGATACGATTCTGATATGCTGGGAAAAAATGAATCAATTAGTGAAGATACAGTATTTTAAAACATGGATGACAAGAATCCTCATCAACAAATGCTATGATATCAGAAAGAAAAATCAGAATATCATTTGTTTGGATGAGTACGAGGAACCAGCAGCCTGCGATGAATATAATCTGGAATTAAAAGAGGCACTCGCAGCGTTAGATGAAAAATACCGGATTATTATGATTCTTTTTTACAGCGAGGGCTATCGTATCAGAGAAATTTCTGACATTTTAAAATTCCTGAAAGTACTGTGAAAACACGTTTACAACGTGGACGGGAAAAAGCTGGAAGTTTATTATAAGGAAAAATGAGGTGAGATTCATGTCAAAAAAAAGTGAGTGAAATTTTAAATAGTGATATTCAAGTGCCAGAAATCGTTCAGAAAAAAGCAGATGTCGCCTTTTCACAGATTCAATCGGAAAAGGGAAACTAATATGGGTAAGAAAAATTTAAAAGTAACAAAATTGTTTGCAGCAATGGCTGTCTGTGCATCGATTATTATTGTTGCATCCACAACAAACAACTATCTCAACAGACCGCAGGAAGAAAAAAACAACAGTGGCTGAACATACGACAACAGAAAAAAAGAGAATATGTTTACCATGAAAGTAATGGCGGCACAGGCAGAAGTGACGGCACAGAAGCCGGTAGCAATCGCACAAAATGACAGGTTTGGTTATGCGATTAATGGGGACAGCGATATGAATACAGCAAGTTATAAAATTGATATGCCACTTTACTGCGAAGGTGAGAATATAGAAAGTGTAACTTACAGTATCAACAAAGGATATTTTGAAATAAGTGAAAATATTACCGATGATTTTCAGAGTGCTGTCGAGAGCGGAAAGCCATTGGATGAAAATAGCAATGGGTATCTCAATCCAATTTTTGATGATAATGGAGAAATTGCCATGCAAAGCAGGAAGTAAACGATTTTGTTGAATACACAGTTTCCTATGAAAATCAGCAGAAAGAAGGAGTGTGGGTAACCTTTTGTAATGATGAAATTCCGTTTTCAGATTTTGACAGTATTGTAGAACAAAAGAAAAAAACACAGGAGGAAGTGGCAGCCGCATATCAAAAACTTGTAGATGGAGTGGTTATTACCTGTACTGCAAATTATAAAGACGGCACAAAAAAGGAGTAAAATTAATGTTGGAGCTGCAGCGCTGACTTATGAAGAAATCGGAATGAACGTGGACGGAATGACTTTACAAGTAGAAGGAGAAGATAAAGTAGAACTTCAGCCCACAGATAAAAGAGCAGTTTTACGTTTGAATTGCACCATGACAGATAAAATCAGTATTATTTTTTAACAGTGGAGCTGGTGTCTGGCGGACGTATTTGAGATTAAACAGTATTGAAAAAGATATATATTTATTTTATAATAAATAAAACTAAAAAAATAATTTCAATATTATAAATGAGGCATGAATATGAAAAAAAAATTATTAGAAGATATTTCATAATCTTGATTGTAATAATAGTATGTATTGTGACATTGGTGGACTGCACCAATACTCAGACGAGACGGGAAGAAAGAACATCTGCTAGTCATTTGATTATAAATTGGGAGAATGAAGTTCAGATTTTTGATGCAGATGCAATGGAAAATACTGGAATGGTTGAAAATATAGAGACGCTTGCCTGGATTGCACCACGAGGCGGAGCCGGGATTGACACAGTGGGTATTGAACAAATACAGTCACAGAATGAATACATTGTAGAAAGCAGTCAGTATCTGAATCAGGATAAAGAAATCATTAATACCGAAGGATTTGATACATGGGTAAGGGTTGTACAGGAGCAGGTGATGCCCGCAAAAGAAACATCAGAGACAGGACATGGAGACTATCTGATCTATAAACACGGAGATAATGGATATCTGGCAATACAGTCTGGCGAAGATCGCACAAAGTGGACAGTCTGGGAATTACCGGGTTATGGGGGAGTGGCTGGATAAGGAAGTAGCAATGTTTATAAGAATGGTAACTGGATTGTAAAAAATAAAAAAGAGTTTACAAAAATCAATAAATTTTCTTCTTAATTATTAGAATAATATTGGATAAGAAAGAAGTGTTCATAATTATCATTGACAACTTCCACGCAATCCCTTATACTTGAATCACATCAAGGTCGCAGACAGATAAAGCGTCTTACATTTTCTTGTCTGCAAATCCAAAACCTATTTGAGGTGGCAGGATATAATCTCAACGTTCACAGCCGGTTCGGCACGAGATTCCATTTTGATGAAGAACAGCAATGCATATAGATTCTGAGTTTCTTGTTATATTTTTTAACATAGAAAATGCTTCTTATGCGTTGAAAATCACAGCAGATTCTATTATGATAAAGGGGAACATGATTGAATACAGAAGGAGAAAAAATCCAATGGCATCCTGCGTTTGATGCGGCATTGCAGATTGAACTGGGAGAAGAGGCAAAGTACCTGACCTTTTGAGCCGGAACATTTGCTTTCGAAGAAACCAATGCAGATCGATGTGTTGGTCAAAAACGAGAAGAAGGTAAAAATCAGGAAAAATATTGGAAGGATTTTCCGGCAAAGATAACATTATCGAGTATAAGTCACCGGAAGATCATCTGAACATTGATGATTTTTATAAAGTCTATGGCTATACCTGTATTTACAAAACGGAAGTCGAGAAAGTGAACCAGATTCCAGCAGAAGAACTGACGATTACGTTTGTGTGTTATCATTATCCGCGGCAAATGTTACGAAATCTTCAGAATGAGAGAAATATAAATGTGAAAATATCGAAAATGGTATCTATTATCTCTATGGAGATGCAATTCCAATACAGCTTATTATCGTACCGGAATTGTCAATCGAAAATAATTACTGGCTGAATAAACTTCGCAACAATTTGAAGTCCGGTGGAGAAATTAAATTATTTATGGAACAATATGAGAAAAACAGGGATTCAAAATTGTTCCAGGCACTGGCAGATACCGTCATGCGCGCAAACTGGAAAGAAGTGGAGGAAGAAGGAAACATGAGTGATGTAATAAAAGAAATTTTCGCAGACCAATTTCATAAATGCGAAGCGGAAGCGAGGGCACAGGGCGAAGCAGAAGGAAGAGCAGAAGGCGCAAGCATCTAAAATGATCGAGCAGATCATGAAAAAGTACAAAAAAGGATGTTCTGTGGCTGAAACAGCAGATATGCTGGAAGAAAATCCGTCAGTCATTGAGCAGATTTATGATATACTTCGGCAGAACGCACCGGATTATGATGTGCAGAAAATATATCAATCACTTTTGAAAAAAAACACACAGGACAGCTTAACATAGGAGCTGTCCTGTGTGTTTTTTCAGATCTTAGATGAAAAACCTAAGAATATTAATACTTTTTTAATATTTCTATGAAATCATCCAAGAAGAGAGTGAAACAGTTTTTCTCTCCACATTGCGGTGATTTTATGTCTGTGCCGGAGGAGTCTTTCTTTATCTGAGCGGTATCAGGTAAAGAACTGTTGCCGGATACATTGGCAGATCCGGCTGTAGAAGCAGTTTCGGAAACCGGATCTGCCACAGTATCTGTAGATGAACCATCAGTGTTTGTATTACCTGATGCCGGTGGCACAGGTGCGGATGCCGGTGGTACCGGAGCTGGTGGCGCCGGGGCAGGATCTGAAATTACAGAAAAACCAGCCGTTGCCGTTCCGGTTGTTGATACAATGGCAATGTTGTGAGCTCCTTCGGAAAGACCGGCAAGGAAGGATGGAAGTAAAGTTATGATAGTACTTCCGGAGTGGGCGGTATAGTCTTTATCTTTCACTAATACATTTTCATCTACCTTAACTTCGATTAAGTTAGCGAGCGGTGCACTGGAACGAAATACTGCACCGGAGTTATTGTCCGGATTTTTACTCACTTCTGTTTTGTTTCCTTCCAGCATGACCGGTGGCTTATTATCAGGAGATACAGGCGGTATTTCCGGTTCCGGTTTTCCATCAGGTGGAGTGACTGGTAATTTATCAATGACCTCACCAGCTTCTACTATGGCGTTACAATCTGTACATACCAGATCACCGGTATATCCATTTTCCTCCTGTGTCGGCTCTTTAAAGCCCTGTCGCTGGAGATTCAAATGGCATCTTGGATCTATTTCTCCGTATTCCTTCCCACATTCTTCACAGACGGCTTTTTTCGTACAGGTCGCCTGTCCACCGGAATGGACATGTTTTCTACTTTCGCCATCAATTTTAAAAAGTAAGGATATCCCCTTCTATAGCAGTGACAGTCACTTTGAGTTTGTCTGTAACCTGAAGCGAATCATTTAAGCCAAGGGCTGCATCAGATTTAGTGGATTGTGTACCGCCCATAACTTCCAGTGCCCAATTTCCCGGTTTTCCATTTAGATTGCTTGGAAAGCGGATGTCAGATTGCGCAAGATAACAGACTAAACCGGATTTTATGTTCGATGTTTCTGAATTGGTCAGCTGCTTCTCTGACTTATCATATTTGCTGCCATCTGTTGAGAAGTTTCTGTATTCCCGATACAGTGTCCTGTTCAGTTCCGAATGCCTGCTTTATATCCGATACAGTCGTCAGTACCGGTGGCTGTGCCGCTGAGCTTTACTTTGTATTCACGCGGTTCTGTGATCGTCTTTAGAGTACTGTCGTCTGTCCATCCCAGAGCCTCTTTTTCTTTGATCGAAAGTCCCTGTGGAACAGGTGAGATGGCATTTGCCATGGCAGACATGTAAATAAACCGGTGTTTGACCTGACGAATTGTATAAATCCAGCAGACCAAATATATGCCCCATTTCATGGATTGGAGACTTTCAAGGAAACGATCGGTTTTTGATCTTCATTTGCCATATACAGAGTCGAGTAGTTATTTGTCACCTGGACATAAAATCTGCTTTGAAGCATTCTGCCATCGCCAAGATTGATCTCCACATAGTCTGCATAATCCTTTATAGTTCCAAAGCGGATCAGAGCGGTTTATCACAATATTTTGTGTCGTGTTTTTATAGATAACAGTAATGGAATCAATCTTTCCATCCCGGTTTTGTCAAGATCCTCATAACTGAATATGTCTTGGCTGCCATTGTAATTTGTAATGGGGTTTCCATTCTGGATCGCTTTGTTTATGGCATCAGACCAATCGGTGCGCAGTTCGTACATGCGGTAGGCTTTTTCACCACTTGTTTTATAACCGATTGGATTATCTGCACTGTAACCGGCATAGTAACCGCGTTCATGTTTTAATTGCAGGGAACCGCCGTTATCAAACAGATAAAGACTATTCATGCGCAATTTGTCTGAGGACGCATTCCGGTAGTAATCGCCCACGGAATAATAGGCAGTATTATACGAATTGTCTGTGATCTCCCGCACAGAGACACCTTGATAAATATCATTCACAAATTCATTCTCATCTGCAAATCTGGCAAATACGATTAAATTTGTAAAGTTTGGATCAGAAGTCTGTTCTGTATTCCCGACAGCTGCGCCCTTTACGGACAGAGAGCCAAAACCGACATTCAGCAGCAGACACATGGATATCAGCAATCCGAAAAATGTACATATTTTTTCATACATATTCTCCTGTTTGTCGTTGAATGTTGCATAGGTTTTTATAGTTTCTGGAAAAAAGGCGTAGAGCCGTTTTTTATTTCTTAAAATTCGCTCTTTTTCTTAAAGTCGGATCCAAAATTCTCTTACGGATACGAAGGGATTTCGAGTAACCTCCAATAATTCATCGACATCGATGAAGTCAAGCGCCTGCTCTAAGCTTAAAATCTTAGGCGGAACTAAAGTCAATGCTTCGTCAGCGGAAGAGGAACGTGTATTGGTAAGGTGTTTCTTCTTACAAACGTTCAATTCGATATCCTCGTTTCTGAGCAGGAACCGATGACCATACCCGCATATACTTTTTCACCAGGTCCGATAAAGAAAGTACCACGGTCCTGTGCGGAGAACAGACCGTAAGTGACAGATTCGCCGGATTCGAATGCAATCAGCGAACCAAGCTGACGGTAAGCAATATCTCCGCGGTAAGTATCATAGCCATTGAAAATGGTGTTGATGATACCGTTACCCTTGGTATCCGTCATAAATTCACCGCGGTAACCGATCAGACCGCGGGACGGGATATTGAACTCAAGTCTTGTATATCCGCCGGTCAGAGGTTTCATATTGATCATTTCACCTTTGCGCTGGCTTAACTTGTCGATAACAGCACCGGTATACTCATCCGGAACATCGACATAGGCAAGTTCCATAGGCTCTAATTTTTGCCGTTTTCGTCCGTGTGATATAATACTTCAGCCTTACTTACGGCAAACTCATATCCCTCACGACGCATATTTTCAATCAATACAGATAAATGTAATTCGCCGCGGCCCGATACTTTGTAGCTGTCCGGGGAATCGGTCTCCTCTACACGAAGGGAAACGTCTGTATTTAACTCGCGGAATAAACGGTCTCTTAAGTGGCGGGAAGTAATAAACTTTCCTTCCTGACCTGCCAATGGACTGTCATTTACGATGAAGTTCATGGAAAGAGTCGGCTCAGAGATCTTCTGGAACGGAATCGCCTCTGGATTTTCCGGAGAACAGATCGTATCACCAATGTGGATATCAGCAATACCGGAAATAGCAACGATGGAACCAATATTTGCTTCTTCGACATCTACCTTATTTAATCCGTCAAATTCATATAATTTGCTGATGCGGACTTTTTTCTTCTTGTCAGGATCGTGATGGTTGACTACGACCGCTTCCTGATTTACTTTCAGGGAACCATTGTCGATCTTACCGATACCGATACGTCCAACGTATTCATTGTAATCAATGGTACTGATCAGTACCTGTGTCGGTGCTTCAGGATCACCTTCCGGAGCAGGAATGTAATCTAAAATGGTTTCAAATAATGGTGTCATATCTTTTTTGTTGTTTACAAGGTCGTGGATTTCACGAACGGCATAACCGTCTCTTGCGGAAGCAAAAAGGAATGGGCAGTCTAACTGCTCGTCAGAGGCATCCAGATCCATAAATAACTCTAATACTTCGTCCACAACTTCGTTTGGACGGGCTTCCGGGCGGTCTACTTTATTGACACAGACGATAACCGGGAGTTTTAAATCCAGAGCTTTCATCAAAACGAACTTGGTCTGAGGCATAACACCTTCGAATGCGTCAACAACAAGAATAACGCCGTTAACCATCTTAAGTACTCGCTCAACCTCGCCACCGAAATCAGCATGGCCAGGAGTATCAATAATGTTTATCTTTGTTCCTTTGTAAGTGATCGCTGTATTTTTGGAGAGGATTGTGATACCACGTTCCTTCTCAATATCGTTGGAGTCCATGACACGTTCAGCAACTTCCTGATTCTCACGGAATACACCACTCTGTTTTAAAAGTTCATCGACCAGTGTTGTTTTGCCATGGTCAACGTGGGCGATGATTGCTATGTTACGTACGTCTTCACGTTTCTGTTTCATAAAAAATCTCTCTTTCTTCTGTGCGGAAAAGAAATTATCTAGAAATAAATCCTGTCTTTTCCTATTAATATAGCTTATAAATTAACTCGAACCCATATATTCTATCACAATTTTATGAGAACGCAAGTAGGCAAATAATAATTTTTTCAAAACAATATAAAAACTTATCGACAAGTTACACGAAATTTTTTCTGGAAGGAAATGGTAAAACAATAGTTGTCAGGCAAATCACCGGTCGATTCCGGTGATAAGAGGAAGGGAGAAAAAATTCATGGCAGATAAAATTTTTGAAAATAACCAGTGTCAATTGTGGGAGAGATTGTTTCTGATTTCAGATTCAGCCACGAAGTGTATGGAGAGGGCTTTTATGTGGTAGATGTCGCAGTCAACCGGCTGAGCAATTTTATGGATTACATACCACTGATGATCTCAGAACGGCTCATTGACGTGAATGAGGACTATATTGGTCAGACCATATATGTTATGGGACAGTTCCGGTCATTCAACCGGCACGAGGACAAAAAGAACCGTCTTGTTTTATCCGTTTTTGTAAGGGAACTGGAATTGTTAGATGAGATCGATGAGGATATCAAGACCAACCAGATTTTCCTGGAAGGATACATCTGCAAAGATCCGATTTACCGGAAAACACCTCTGGGAAGAGAGATCGCCGACCTTCTGATCGCGGTCAACCGTCCGTATGGAAAATCAGATTACATTCCGTGCATCTGCTGGGGAAGAAATGCAAGTTTTGCATCCGGATTTGATGTAGGCGGTCATGTGCAGGTATGGGGACGTATCCAGAGCCGCGAATATGTCAAGAAACTTAGCGAGACAGAGACAGAAAAGCGCGTGGCATATGAGGTTTCTGTGAGCAAAGTGGAATTTATCGAAGACGAAGAGTAGATGTTAACAGGGAAATCATTCCTGAGAGTAGATATTGACAGGGAAATCGTGCATTGACAATGGAATAAGATGGTGTTATGATTTACGCAATGAAAATATTGCTTGGTAGAGGTCGCGTGCTTTATGAGTCGCTTTTGGATGTATCAGGAACAGTTGATAAGAAGCAAAAGGAAAGTACGCCGAAAGGGTATGCAGCCTGAAGGCATATTACTTGGGCATAAAGTGAAGAACTTTATGACTGTCATCTGAATGGAGATCATTTGAGATGGGGAGCTATCAGATTCTAGGCAGATCTGCAAAGGTGCAGGACGCGTATGATGTTAGAATTTTGAGACCGGCTCGTCAGCCGGTCTTTTTTACTTTATGTAGCAACATTTTTAACAAAAAAAATGCAGTGCGTATAATGACGATAGGAGGAGAATGCAATGTCTATTTTTAAAGGAGCAGGTGTAGCGATCGTCACACCGATGAAAGAAAACGAAGAAGTCAATTACGAAAAATTACAGGAACTGATCGATTGGCAGATCGATCAGGGAACAGATGCGATCATCATTGCCGGAACGACAGGAGAGAGTTCCACACTGACCATGGAAGAGCACAGTAAAGTGATCAAAGCAGCAGTAGAATTTGCAAAACACCGTGTACCGGTTGTGGCTGGTTCCGGTTCGAACTGCACAAGAGAAGCTATTTTTCTGACACAGGAAGCAGAGGAAGCAGGAGCGGACGGAATCCTTGCAGTGACACCTTATTATAATAAATGTACACAGGGCGGTCTGGTACGTTATTATTCTGAAATTGCAGAGTGTACAAAGTTACCGATCATCATGTATAATGTACCTGGAAGAACCGGATGCAATATTCTTCCGGAGACAGCAAAGAAAGATTTTTAAGGAAGTTGAAAATGTAGTAGCAATCAAAGAGGCGACAGGAAGTGTTGCACAGGCATCACAGTTAATGTATCTGACCGATGGCAGGATCGACCTTTATTCCGGCGAGGATGGAATTGTAGTTCCGCTTATGGCGATCGGTGCGATCGGAGTGATCTCTGTATGGTCGAATGTTGCACCTGCCAAAGTACATGGCATGTGCCAGAGTTTCTTTGACGGAGACTTACAGACTGCAATGAAGATACAGAGAGAGGCACAGCCGCTTGTCAGTGCATTATTCTCAGAGGTCAACCCGATTCCGGTGAAGAAAGCTTTAAACCTCATGGGAAGAGAAGTTGGAACACTTCGTTCTCCTTTGACGGAGATGACCGATGCAAATGCAGCTGTTTTGGCAGATGCAATGAAAGCATATGGCATTTTAGATTAAAAGGAAGAGACTGTCGTATCCGGGTGCGGCAGTCTTTTTGGATTTTTTGATAAATCATATCCAAAGATAAAATTCGAAAGGTGGATTTTTAAGTATGACAAAAGTAATTATGCATGGATGCAATGGAAAAAATGGGACAGACGATCACGGAGATGTGCAAGGATGATCCGGAAATTGAGATCGTGGCAGGTATTGATCTGTATGACGGGATCAAAAATGATTATCCGGTATTTCCGAATATCTCCGTCTGCGACGTGAAGGCAGATGCAGTGATTGATTTCTCAAATGCAAAGGCAGTGGACGATCTGCTCATCTACTGTGAGGAAAAACAGGTGCCGGTTGTATTGTGCACGACCGGTTTGTCCGAGGAACAGCTCGCAAAAGTAAAACAGGTCAGCGGACATGTGGCAGTCTTAAAATCAGCTAATATGTCACTCGGCATCAATATGCTGATGGAACTTTTGAAAAAGGCGGCTTTAACGCTCGCACCGGCAGGTTTCGATATGGAGATCGTGGAGAAACACCACAATCAGAAATTGGATGCACCGAGCGGAACGGCTCTCGCTCTGGCAGACTCCATGAATGAGGCTCTGAATGAGAAATATGCCTATGTTTATGACAGAAGCCGGGAGAGAAAGAAGCGAGAAAAATATGAGATCGGAATTTCCGCAGTGCGCGGTGGAAATATCGTGGAGAGCATGAAGTGATCTTTTGCAGGACAGGACGAAGTGATCGAATTTAAGCACACGGCATATTCCAAGGCAGTTTTTGCCAAGGGAGCGGTGCAGGCGGCAAAATTTCTTGCAGGAAAGCCGGCAGGATTTTATGATATGAGCGATGTCATTCAGGCGCAATGATGAATGAAGTATAAATCAGTACACAGAATAAAAAAAAACAGGATGGTGACGGATGGAACAGACCGATTTACGTTATTTAAAAGTCTTGCAAAGCAGTATCCGACCGTGGCGGCGGCCGCCACAGAGATTATCAATTTACAGGCGATCTTAAGCCTGCCGAAGGGAACGGAACATTTTATCACGGATATCCATGGCGAATATGACCAGTTTCAGCATGTGTTAAAGAATGGTTCCGGGGCGATCAAGAGAAAGATTGAGGATGAGTTCGGGAATGCCATCAGTCAGGCAGAAAAGAAATCGATCGCCACACTGATCTATTACCCGGAACAGAAGATGGAGCAGGTGATAAAGACCGAGGAGAACATGGAGGACTGGTACAAGGTCACATTGTACCGCCTGATAAGGATCTGCAAAGGAGCGTCTTCAAAATACACACGTTCCAAAGTGCGAAAGGCATTGCCGAAAGATTTTGCCTATGTGATCGAGGAACTTGACCGGAAGACCGGATGTATCCGATCAGGAGGCATATTATAATGAAATCATCCATTCGGTGATCCGGACAGGCAGGGCAAAGCAGAACTTGTGGTGGCATTCTGTAACCTTATCCGCAGACTTGTAGTGGATCATCTGCATGTTGTCGGCGATATTTTTGACAGAGGACCGTATCCAAACCTTATTATGGATACGTTAATGTCACATCATTCCGTGGATATCCAGTGGGGAAACCATGATATCTCGTGGATGGGGCAGCAGCGGGCAATCAGGCGCTGATCTGCAACGTGATCCGCATCTCCGCAAAATACGGCAATCTGAATCTGCTGGAGGATGGATATGGATCAATCTGGTGCCGCTTGCGAGACTGGCAATGAACCGTTATGACAAAAGATCCATGCAGCTGTTTTAAGCTGGATTACCGGGAAGAGGAATACGATGTCCGGGATGCAATGCTCGATGAGAAAATGCACAAGGCGATCGCCATCATGCAGTTTAAGCTGGAAGGACAGATGATCGTGGGACACCCGGAATTTGGAATGGAGAATCGTTTGCTGCTCGATAAGATAGACCCCGCAGCCGGTACAGTCCTGATCGAAGGGAAGAAATATCCGCTCCGGGATCTGAATTTTCCAACCATTGACTGGGAACATCCGTATGAGCTTTCGGCGGATGAGGCAGATGTGGTGGAACGTCTGACTGCCGCATTTTTAAATTGTGAGAAATTACAGAGACAGGTGCGTTTTCTTTTTACCAAGGGAAGCCTGTATCATGTATACAATGGAAATCTTCTGTATCACGGCTGTGTGCCGCTGAATGAGGATGGCTCTTTTACCAAAGTCAATATTTACGGCACGGAATATGCCGGAAAAGCGTTGTACGATGTGTTAGAAAGCTACGCCAGAAAAGGTTATTACGCCATTGACCCGGAAGAGAAGAAAAAGGGATCAGACATTCTCTGGTTTATCTGGGAAAATAAAAATTCACCGGTGTTTGGCAAAAGATAAGATGACAACGTTCGAGCGGTATTTTGTGGCAGAGAAAGCGACACATGTGGAACCGAAAAATCCGTATTACCGGCTGCTGGAAAAAGAAGAGGTCGTAAATGCGATCCTCGCAGAGTTCGGACTGTCCGGCCAGAGGCGCATATTGTCAATGGACATATCCCGATCGAGGCAAAAAAGGAGAGTCCCCGGTGAAGTGCGGGGGGCAAGCTTCTCATCATAGATGGCGGCTTTTCCAAGGCTTATCAGCCAAAGACCGGAATTGCCGGGTACACATTGATCTACAATTCATATGGACTTGTGCTGGCGGCGCATGAGCCTTTTGAATCCGTGGAAAAGGCAGTTTCGGATGGAAATGATATTGTATCACATACGATTCTTATTATTAAATTCCAACCCGGATTTCAGGCGGCGTTTAGATATGATGTACAGAAGTTGTTCAATCATTTTATCTTCCATTTATGAGGGAAGATCAGGCTGCGCTAATTTCAATGTTTACAATTTACAGACAATACCCGATCTTCAGGCAGCATTCGGCAATGACTTGCATCCTACTGTGCCCATTATGCGGCAAACGGTGCAGCAGAGGGAAGAAATGCAACGACACTGATCTCGGCTGGAGAGGGACACAGCAGTGATTGTCCGTGGTCTTGCACAACAAAGTTTGATCCGAGAGCTTCCAGAGCAACCAACATTGCAGTGGCAGCTTCCAGAATCAACGGTGTAGCTATTCAGCCGGGGAAGAGTTTTCCTTTAACAGAACGATCCCGCCAAGAACGGCAGCAAACGGTTATGTGGAAGCGCCAATTTATGGGAGTGGTAAACATTCCACAGAACGCGGAGGTATTCGTCAGGTATCTTCTACCTTTCATGCATTCTGCAATGTTAAACGAGGAATCCCGGCGACTGAGCGTCACCATTCATTCTCCCCGGTTCCATATCTTCCAGGGCAGAGATGCGACAATTGCAGTGTAATTATTACGACTTAAGATTTGTGAATATTTATAATATGCCATTGCAGATTTCAGCAGTAGTAGATTTGAACCGTGGCAAGCAGTCAGTGGGAGCACATTGATCCAGCAGTAATTTATAAGAAAATTGTTAGTACAAAATACGAAACTTAAGTTCATTAGGTTTTGCATTTTGTTTTAAGAGGAATGGGGATTACGATGAACGGAGAAAACAGTTACGTTAACAATTCAGAGGAGAAAAAGAGTATCCGGCAGGAAATAAGTTTTTACGGATTGCATATATGGATTACAGCGATGCTTATCGTGGATGATATTGTTTTGCATTGTACAACAAGCGGGTCAGTGGAGTTAAATATGTGCAGATGAGACGAACCGTGGTAGAATTTCTCAGCAACTGCAGACAAGATAGAAAAAGGCGACTGCAGAGCGTGATACTTTTAATGCAGAAAGCAGTTTACAATCTCTGGGGAAAGAGAATATATCGGTGCGTGTAAAATACCATCGGACAGGGAAATTAATGAACTGTGGGCGGAGAATGACAAGGAGGAAGCTGTGAAAGCATCGTGAACAGAAATCAATAAATTAAAGAATGATGTATCGACATGCAGTTTCCGATATTGAGATCCACAAGGAGAGTATCAATACGATGACGCCGCATAATTGCTCTATGACCTTGAATGACAGACAAGGAAAACTGTTCCGTTACCGGAGAAGTTCCAGGTCAATATTTATGAACTGATCATTACATGGATTACTTTACGGATTTATGGTGCCATCGACCGATATCTGCGCTTCATTATGACGTGATCCCTTTGCTATGATGGATTTATGCCTGTGCTCTTGACATAAAAATACGAGAGAGGTCGCAACTGCCTGTTTGTTCCAGAAAAACTATTCCATTAATGCTAAAGACATCCAGAGATTGGGGACTGCCGTCTGTTACGCCGGATCGTGAGAGATGCCAGAACCCGTGGAACGACGGCACAGGAGACGATTGCGATGTGGGAATCTGTGCGCAAGGGCGAAGAAAAAATATTTTCCCGTTTCAGGACAGTGCGGATGTCATGTTTAATTCCGCTTTACTGTATGAGGTTGCGGTGCTTAAAGTATATGCTGAACCGCTTCTGTTTCAGATTCCGCGTGACAGTGCAGAATATCTGGAAGCGAAGCGTCTGCTTAAGTTTTTGGACTATTTTCTGCCGCTTCCGACGGAAGGAATTGCACAGAGTTCTCTGGTGCGGGAATTTGTCGGAGGAAGTTGTTTTAATGTATAAAAACACGGTAAACTTTACGGCTTGAACCTTACTGGAAACTGTGTTATAGTGGAAAAGCATCTTAAGATGGAGGACAGGTGATCGCGGCTGCAGGTGTCGAAAGACCGCAGGTGAGGAAAGTCCGGGCTTCACAGGGCAGGATGCCGGTTAACGGCCGGTGGAGGCAACTCTAAGGAAAGTGCAACAGAAATATACCGCTAAAGAGATGCATCACAGATGCACCTCTATAGTAAGGGTGGAATGGCAGTGTAAGAGACTACCGCCTCGCTGGTAACAGAAAAACTTCCGGGATCCGCAATCCGTGACTGGTTAAATGATGCGCTGACAGAGACACAGAAAGCGGCATACACAGAAAACGGAGAACTCACGTTTACCGTTACGAAAGACGGACTGTTTCGTATGAGAGTACAGGCATATCGCCAGAGTACCGGAGATGCGGCGTGCCTTCATCTTCTTCCACTCTGCCCGCCGACGACAGAAGAGCTTCTGATCCCGGAAAAGATTCGTGAACTGTTACAACAAAAACGGGGACTGTTTCTGATCGCAGGTGCATCCGGTGCCGGAAAGACGACGACGATGGCAGCTCTTACCGGGGCACTTTTAAAAGATCCGGAAAGAAGATCACAGTTTTAGAGGAAAACACAGAATATCTGTATCATACAGAGGAGGAAAATACTTCTCTTCTGGTGCAGAGAGAAACGGCAAGTCATACCAAAACGATGGCAAACGGTATTAAAAACAGCACTGTTGCAGGATTCGGATGTGATCACGGTGTCCGGGCTGGATGGAGCAGAGAGCTTAGAGGCAGCAGTCAGGGCAGTTGAGATGGGACGCCTTGTGCTTGCAATCGTGGATGCCGAGGATAGTTTTCTTGCAATCGAGACACTATTGTCTTATGTAGATGAGCGGAATGTGGCAAAAATGCAGCAGAGACTTGCAAATGCATTGATCGGAGGTATGTCACAGCAGCTTTTGCCAAGGGAAAACGGCACAGGCAGAGTGGCAGCGTATGCCTATTATATGAATACGGATGGCGTGAAAAATCTGCTCCGCGAGGAAAGATGGGAGCGTTGGCTTCCATGTTACAGAGCGGCGAGCGTGTCGAGGAATGAGCATGGAGGATGCGGTGTATGAGCTTTATATGCAGAGTGTGATCTCCTCCGAGATGGCGGTTTATTACGCGCCGGATCCGAAAGAGATGCAGCGGAAAGTCCGTTTGTTCTGATAAATATAACCAAAATCTAAAATGTTTCTTAAAAGACAATAGGTTGGTTGACGTTCCATTTTTAGGGCTTACCATTAGTGTAAATACGAAAGGATGGGATGGCATGAAAGAAAAATTTCAGCGTTTTATGATAGGAAGATACGGAGCAGATCAGCTTTCAAGAGCTTATCTGATTACGGCACTGGTTCTTTGCATCGTATCGATGTTTGGTAGGACCGGCATTTTATACTGGGCTGGGATCGCCCTTTTGATCTACGCATACTGGAGGATGATGTCCAAAACATTTCCAAACGTTATGAGGAGAATCAGAAATACCTGAACACGAGATATCAGGCAGCCGTCAAATGGAATAAGACAAAGACCCGTTTTGCGGAGAGAAAAAGTTATCGTTTTTACAAATGCCCGCAGTGCAGCCAGAGGGTGCGTGTTCCAAAGGGAAAGGAAAGATCTGCATTACCTGCCCGAAATGCAGAACGGAATTTGTAAAAAAGAGCTGATAAAGGAGATTTTTTGTGTTTGGTTATATTAATATCAATCAAAAGAAGCTAAAAAACAAACTGTGGTGCAAAAGGGCAGATGCTTCTGGACTATGATATGACATTCCTGATCGTTCTTCTGACCTGGTCTTTATAAGGAGTTGGAAAAATGAATCATCTGAGATGGTCTGTGCACTTCATCCGACCAAAAAAGCGAACCATCTGGACGAATGAGGCCACCGATTATGCGGCGGATATGAACCCGATCTTAGCATATTATAATCTGATCGATGACTGGAAGGATGACAAGTCCTATCCGAAGAAGGCATTTGCCAAAAATGCTGAAAAGATTATAAACGTGTCCTGATAAATATCCCAGACAGGTAAAAGCGATTGAAAGCTACATGGAGAAAACACAGGGAAGCGGAGAAACGCGAGAGCAATCTGGATCTTGTGGCAGGACTGACCGGTGAGAGGTTGGGTGAGGTGTTCTGCTGGAGAGGATGAATGGGCAGGAGAACTTCTGACACTTGATTTTATGGGCAAGTCTTCATTTTATCTGATGGATGCCTACGAAGATTATGAGAGTGATGTGGAAAAGAACGCGTACAACCATTGGCCTTTAGGATCAGGAAGAGACACAGATCTGGATACCTGGTGCAGGCTGATCTTAACCAGTATGATGTCAGAGGTGCAAAGTCTTTGAGAGACTGCCGATCCTGCTCCATGCGGATATCCTGCGCAATGTACTTTATTCCGAGTCTGGACGAAGTTCGAATATCTGACAGCTTAAAAGAAAAAGACGAAAGAAAAAAGCAAAAAAGAAGAAATCACGAAAATAACGAGGTTTGAGATATGACAAGATCCTTATCCCCGAGGTGCTTGGTGTGCCGAAATGCCTCGATGACGAGATAAAAAGGCTTACAGAGCATTAAAATATCATCCGGATGCGAATGTAAATAATCCAAACAAGGAACAGGCAGAAGAAAAATTCAAACAGGTGCAGCAGGCGTACGACCAGATCATGAAAAGAAAAGCAGCAGGAGGCGGCTATGGAGGCGGTTACAGCCAGAATGGAGGCTACAGTTACGGAAGTAACCGGAGCTATCAGAGAGCCGGGGACTCCGTGCAGATGCAGGCGGCGGCAAATTATATCGTAAATCACTGCTATGCAGAGGCACTCAATGTCTTAAATGGCATTCCGTTTGCAGAGCGCAGCGCGGGATAGTACCCACTACAGTGCGATGGCAAAAACCAGGGCGCGGGGAAATAATATCGTGGCAAAGAGGGCATGCGACAAGAGCTGTTGAGGATGGAACCGAGCAATCTGGTATCGTCAGTTCAAACAGCATCTGGATAATGGAGGTGCATAAGGTACAGCAGTATGGGAAGCAGCTATGAACGTCCATATGCAAGTGCAGGTAACTGGTGTCTTAACATGCTGTTATTGAATATGATCTGTAACTGCTGTTGTAACAATTTTTTAGCCATTTTATCTGCAGTTTGACTGGTATATTTCAGTATCGGTGCTGGTAAACTTCTTTATTGAGAAGGAAGATCCCGTCGAGTTCCCGCCATATCGGGTTTTGCAGATGACATTCTTACCTGTTTTGGCATGTGAAGTTCTTTTCTCTGGCATGATCTTTGAACTTTATGACATTGACTGACAGGTCAATAAATCTGAGAAATATTCAAGTCTAATGCCTCAACCGCATTCACTTTAAATGTCCTTTTACCCATCTTATTGCTTTTTGCATTTTGTAATGATGGCAACGGTAGTCTAACTGGTCTAATTTCAGATCATGATAAATCTGAAGGCCCATTCCGGATATGAATTCAAGACGAAACCTTCCCATCACCAATATCAATACGCGCATCTCATCCGTGACGGACGTCACGAAAACTTAATATCTAAATCCATAAAACTGATCAGAGTCTGCATCAGTGGACTTAAAGCTTCGGCAGCATCGACTTCAAGCAATGTCAGGATCAAAGTGCTATCCCATAGACGTCAGCCTCATTTAAAGAAAAATGTCCGCCTCTGGCTTAAAGACCAATTATGCTAAAGCCACTCTTCAAATGGAATATTGTTGGCTCTTCAATACATCTTCGCTGCGGATATAGCTTGAATCTTAACTTTCCGTGAGACATGAGTACGAACTGATCCCCGGGTAACGATGAGAGTACTGATTAAAGAACATTGTCCAATTTTAAGCCAGAGACCACCGTCATAAGCTGGATAGCCCGCTTTTAAAGACCGGGATCGCCACAAGTCCGTCATCGTCCGTAGGTTGATGTGCCGACCACCACGGCATTAATTCATTGAATTGGACGTGCACCTCGATTTGTTATGTTGACATCTGCGTAAATAGGGTGTTAACCGACCGTATTGTAGAAACATTTCAACCTCTTGATTACGCGTAAAGAACAACCTTATCGGAAAACCTAAAACAGAAACCACCAGATTTATAAC
>VOFB01002145.1_pt1 | contig 30587 bp, 33 predicted proteins | sample 5384141 | NCBI WGS metagenome assembly VOFB01 (sample SAMN12384721, study PRJNA508395) | human gut metagenome | isolation source: healthy gut A | host: Homo sapiens | reverse complement strand
GCGCATAGCATCCCCTGGAATGCCATAGAACCCGCAATGGAGAAGGCCATTTCAGAGGAGTCGACCTCATGATAAGAACCATCCCACAGGGTGACCTTGACGTCAACGACAGGATAGCCTGCCAGAACGCCGGACTTCATAGCACCCTGGATACCGTTGTCGATAGCCGGGATGTACTCCTTCCGGGATTGCGCCGCCAACGATGGCGTTGACGAACTCGTAACCCTTACCGGGCTCGTTGGGCTCGATCTTGATCTTGACGTGACCGTACTGGCCCTTACCACCGGACTGACGTGCGTACTTGGTCTCCTGGTTGGCCTCTTTGCGGATGGTCTCACGGTAAGCAACCTGGGGTGCACCACGTTTGCTTCAACCTTGAACTCACGCAGCAGACGGTCAACGATGATCTCCAGGTGCAGCTCGCCCATACCAGCAATGATGGTCTGGCCGGTCTCTTCATCGGTGTAGGTCTTAAAGGTGGGGTCCTCTTCGGCCAGCTTTGCCAGCGCGATGCCCATCTTCTCGTTGCCGGCCTTTGGTCTTAGGCTCAATGGCAACGCGGATAACGGGCTCAGGAACTTCATGGACTCCAGAATGATGGGATGATTCTCATCGCACAGAGTATCACCAGTGGTGGTGTTCTTCAGACCAACAACGGCAGCGATATCACCTGCATAGCAGCAGTCGATATCCTTGCGGTGATTGGAGTGCATCTGCAGGATGCGGCCCATACGCTCACGGCTGTCTTTCACGGAGTTGTAGACAGTAGTACCTGCCTCGACCTTGCCGGAATAGACGCGGAAGTAAGCCAGCTTACCAACGAACGGGTCGGTAGCGATCTTAAAGGCCAGAGCAGCAAACGGAGCGTCGTCGGAAGACGGACGAGTCTCCTGCTCTTCGGTCTCGGGGTTCACACCCTTGATGTCCTCGACATCGGTGGGGCGGGCATGTAGTCCACGATTGCATCCAACAGTTTCTGAACGCCACGGTTTCTTGTAGAGCCGCAGACAACAGGAACGATCTCGTTGGAAATAGTAGCCTCGCAGAGCAGCCTTGATTTCTCCACTTGGTCAGCTCTTCGCCTTCCAGGTCCACTTCATCATCAGCTCTTCGTCGGTCTCAGCAACAGCTTCCGATCAGCTTGTCATGATATTCCTGAGCCTGTTCTTTCAGGTCTTCAGGAATTTCCTCAACGCGCACATCATTGCCCATATCATCATCATAGTAGATATCGGCTTTCATGTCGATCAGATCGATGATGCCGCGGAAAGTGTCTTCCTGGCCGACAGGCAGCTGGATAGGCACACCGTTGGCATGCAGACGATCATGCATCATCTGTACGCAGCGGAAGAAGTCAGCACCCATGGTATCCATCTTGTTGACGTAAACCATGCGGGGAACCTTGTACTCGTCAGCCTGGCGCCAAACGGTTTCAGACTGAGGCTCAACGCCACCCTTTGCGGCCAGAACGGTAACAGAACCGTCCAGAACACGCAGAGAACGCTGAACTTCAACAGTAAAGTCAACGTGGCCCGGGGTGTCGATGATGTTGATACGATGACGGTTCTTTTTGAACAGAGCCGGATCGTGCTGGGTCTCGGTGTGGCTCCAGTAGCAGGTGGTTGCAGCGGAAGTGATGGTAATACCACGTTCCTGTTCCTGCTCCATCCAGTCCATCGTAGCAGCGCCGTCATGAACTTCGCCGATCTTATGGTTAATACCGGTGTAGTACAGAATGCGCTCGGTGGTGGTGGTCTTGCCTGCGTCGATGTGGGCCATGATACCGATATTTCGGGTCATTTGCAGGGATACGTCTCTCGGCGTTGCCATGGCTTAAACCTCCTCAGTAAGCAGATCAATAACGGTAATGCGCGAAAGCCTTGTTGGCTTCTGCCATCTTGTGGGTATCTTCGCGCTTCTTGACAGCGCCGCCAACGTTGTTGGTAGCGTCGATGATCTCGGCGGCCAGGCGAGCGGACATGGTCTTTTCACCACGGCTGCGGCTGTACAGAGTCAGCCAGCGCAGGCCGAGGGTCTCGCGGCGGGCGGGGCTGACCTCCAGGGGACCTGGTAGGTGGAGCCGCCGACACGGCGGGCCTTAACTTCGAGGCTGGGCATGATGTTTTCCATGGCCTTCTCGAACATTTCGAGAGGATCGTTGCCGGCCTTCTCTTTGACAGTCTCAAAAGCTTCGTAAACGATCTTCTGAGCGACGCCCTTCTTGCCATCCAGCATGATGCTGTTGACCAGACGGGTGACGAGCTTGGAATTGTAAATAGGATCAGCCAGAACTTCGCGCTTTGCGATTTTACCTCTTCTGGGCATCTTTCTTCCCTCCTTCACATTAATGATATCATCGGTACTCGAAAGTTAAAGAAAACTCCCGTTATGCCACAAAAGGGTCAGCTGACCATTTTATGGCGAAAAGATGTTTCCTTACTTCTTGGCACCGGCCTTGGGACGCTTTGCGCCGTATTTGCTGCGAGCCTGGTTACGGTTTGCAACACCCTGAGTATCCAGAGTACCACGGATGATGTGGTAACGGACACCGGGCAGGTCCTTAACACGGCCGCCACGGATCAGAACGACGCTGTGCTCCTGCAGGTTATGGCCGATACCAGGAATGTAGGAGGTGACCTCGATACCATTCGTCAGGCGGACACGGGCAACTTTACGCAGAGCAGAGTTGGGCTTTTTGGGGGTCATGGTACGAACAGCGGTGCAAACACCACGCTTCTGGGGGCTGTTCATGGTGGTGTACTGCTTCTTCTGGGAGTTGTAGCTCTTCTGAAGGGCAGGAGCAGTGCTCTTGGTTACCAGGACCTCACGGCCTTTGCGTACGAGCTGGTTAAAAGTAGGCATTTCTTTTCTCCTTTCTTAATTATTCCGCGCAGTTTTTTGCGGGGGTTGTGCTTCCATTTTGGCCGCACTTGACCCCCTTAACTCACGCATTTATAATAATAGCGGATAAACCACGCTCTGTCAAGAGTATTCACAAAAAATATTTCAAATAATCGTGCAAGATGCTGATTTTCTGCACTGGGGGTTCTAAGGCAATACCGCACAATTCCCGCCTAACGGCTCAAGCACCGCTCCGGCGGCTGCGGCACGGCATCTGCGTTGCCAAAATGCTCGATAATGTCGGGTTGCGGTACCCGCATCGTGCTTCGGGGGAAAGCCCCTCGCACTCTGCGACCGCTGCCCCTGCTTCAGTTCGCTGTTTCCGCCACTGGCGGCGCTCACCTTTGCAGCATCCAGTATTATCTGCGCTTTTGGCTAGCAGCTGCCGCACCTCGCTCGCCGTATCGGCACTTAGAATTATGCGGTATTGCCCTAATTTTGCACTTAAGGTGTATCTGAAAACAAAGAGAACGATGGATATTTCGCAAACGCAAGCAGAATGTAAGGCAAAGAGCCATAGGAATTCTTTGCGGATTCCAAGGCTTTTTAACGCAAAATCCAGCTGTGTTTGCAGAAACAGACTAAATTTTCGGATTTTTCAGATACACCCTAGACTTTCCCTGCTTATTTTGCAGCTTCCAGCTGTGCCACGCAGGCTTCGGCTTCGTCCAGAATGCGGCCGAACTTATCCAGGGCAGCATCCACCGGGGCGGGGGTGGTCAGGTCCACACCGGCATGGCGCAGCTCATCCAGCGGGTAAGCGCTGCCGCCCATGTGCAGGAACTCCAGGTACTTCTTAACAGCCGGTTCGCCGTTCTTCAGGATGCCCTCGGACAATGCCACGGCAGTGGAATAGCCGGTTGCATACTTATAAACATAGAACGGGCGGTAGAAGTGCGGGATGCGTGCCCACTCGTACTGTACTTCGTCATCCACAACCAGCTCCGGTCCAAAGTAGTCCACAATGAGCTTCTTGTACAGATTGTTCAGGGCGGCGGGATTCAGGGCTTCGCCGCGCTCGGCCATGGCGTGGGCATCGCGCTCAAACTCGGCAAACATCGTCTGGCGGTAGACGGTTCCCTTGAAATTTTCGAGGTACTGATTCAGCAGGGCCAGGCGGGTTGCGGGATCCTGGTTCTTTTTCTGCCAGCAGGTGCTCAATGAGCAGGTTCTCGTTGACGGTGGAAGCGACCTCTGCGACAAACAGGGTATAGTCGGCATACTGGGCAGGCTGGGTATGGCGGCTGAACCAACTGTGCATGCTGTGGCCCATCTCATGCGCAATGGTGGAAACGCTGTCCAGCGTACCGGTAAAGTTGCACATGATATAGGGGTTGGAATCATAGCTGCCGCCGGAGTAAGCGCCGCCGCTCTTGCCCTTGTTGGGGAACACATCGATCCAGCGCTCGGCAAAGCCCCTGCGAACGATGGTGCCGTACTCTTCGCCCAGCGGTGCAACGGCATCCAGAACCATCTGCTTGGCCTGGTCATAGGTGTAATGGGCGCTGACGCCCTTGGTCAGCGGGGCGTACACATCATAGTAGTGCAGCTCGTCCACACCCAGGATGCGCTTGCGCAGAGCAACATAGCGATACATATCCGGCAGGTGCTTGCGCACAGTAGCCACCAGGTTATCATAGACCTGGCCGGGCACATTCTCCCCCCTGCCATGGACATGGCGCGGGAAGATTCATAATGACGGACGGAGGCTTCGGCGGTAGCGGTCTTGACAGCGCCGGAGTAAGAGGCAGCCAGCGTGTTGATGTGCTGGCGGAAGCTCTTGTAGTAGCTTTCAAAGGCATTCTTGCGCAGCACGCGGTCATTGGAGGTTTGCAGCAGGATGTAGTTGGAAGCGGTCAGCTCCACATCGTTGCCCTCGCCATCCTTGACGGAATCGAACACCATGTCGGCGTCTTCCAGGTTATCGGCAACATTTTTCGGGGTGCCGAATGCTTCACCGAAAGCAGCCAGCAGCTTTTCTTCCGGGGCGGTCAGGGTGTGAGGCTTTGCACGCAGCAGGTCTTCCAGAGCAAAACGATAGGGGGCAACCTGCTCGTCAGCCATGATGGCATCCAGGGTTTCCTGCGGCAGTGCCAGGATTTCCGGCTGAGCATAGGCGATGGTACCGACAGCCTTTACATATTTGGTAGTAGCGCGGGCATCCATGCTCTGGGCGTCATCAGCACGGGTATCCTCGCTCAGACGCAGGCTGGTGTAGACAGCCAGGTTTTCCAGTTCACGGAACACGCCGATTTCTGCATCATAAAATTCACGAATGCTGGCAGCGTTGTTCAGCTTGCCCTCCCAGGCAGCCAAAGCTTCAATTTTGGGGTCAATGGCGGCAAAAGCCTTTTCCCATTCCGCATCGCTGGCGTACATTTTGGTCAGGTCCCACTGGTACTGCGGGTCCATCTCTTTGCGTTCTTTCAATGCTTCCGACATGGCGGATTCTCCTTTTCTGTATGGTGTCTTTCTGAGCCAGTCAGGGAAGCGTTCTCCCCGCCCTCCATGCAGGCACCATTCATCCTGCACAGACAAACCCAGTATAAAAGTATTATACACCAAATGTTAGAAAAAACAAATCCGTTTTTATTTAAGGCAATACCGCACAATTCCCGCCTTACGGCTTAAGCACCGCTCCGACGGCTGCGGCACGGCATCTGCGTTGCCAAAATGCTCGATAAGACATCCAGTATTATCTGCGCTTTTGGCTTAGCAGCTGCCGCACCTCGCTCGCCGTATCGGCACTTAGAATTATGCGGTATTGCCTTAACAAAGCCTGCGCAGAAACAGTGTTTATGCACGGTTCCTGCACAGGCTCATTTCTCTAACTTTCTTTATTTGTCATTTGCCCGGCTTTCCAGCAGGCTTCTTACTTCTCCTGCCAACGCTTCACTTTCATTTGTCGTAAAGATACAATCAGACTCATCTTTCCTGATTCTGAAAAACACCTGATAGTCTTTATTTCCGCAGAACGTCAGCACATCCAGCATGGGCTCGCTCTCCCCTGCCTGATAAGTAACCCAGAAGCGCAGCCGCAGTGGATTGGGGGTGATTTTTCCCGCCTGTTCATTGGTCACGCCCTTGCGGCAGACAAGATATGCGGTTGTATTCCCCTGGTCGTAAGGCAGGTCCACCCGCTGCATATAAACACCATTTCCCATTGTTTCGCAGTGCTGCATCCATGCGGCAACCTCGGGGAAGCTCTGCCATTCCTCCTGCGGCATACTCCAGATGGCCTTGCTTTGGTAGTTTGCTGATGCCACAAAAGCAACGCTCCATAGAACGAGTGCCAGCAGCATTGCCGCTATCAGATACAACATTCTTTTGCCTGTTGATTTTGCAGCCGCCGCAATACCGCTTTTCCCTGTCGTTATCAAAAAGAGCACAATCATTAGAATCAGCAAGAGCAGCAGAAGCCCCACTGCCGCGCCAAGCCCAACAAATTGCAGAGCAAACCACAGCAGAATTGCCCCTGCCGCAAGCAGCATCCACTTCTGCTTTGCTGTCAGGCTTTCTGCTTTTTCTGTGTTTGCTAATGTTCCCGATTTTTCCGTTCCCGTTGTCCCTTCTAAATCAGTCGCTTCCATATCCGTTGCTTCCAACGGAATTCCCAGCAGCTGCCGCAGCATAAACAGGTTGGCTGTGCCGGCAGAGCTTTCCCTGTTTCCCACCTTGCCACACCCTGCCGTGTTACGCCCAATTTTTCTGCCAGCATTTCCTGGGTCATGCCTTTTTCTTTCCGGGCGGATGCAATTTTCTCTCCCAATGTCATGGTGCTATCCCCCTTTCTTTGGGGCCAGCATAGCACAGCTGTACTACTATTTTCAAGCAACTTTGTATCACTTTTCTGCCACTTTTCCGCAATAAGCAGTTTCATTCCCCGCAAAGCAGCATAAAAAATCCCCACAGTACCCTTTCCGTTCGCAGTTGCCCGTGCGGAGAATGCTGTGGGGGATGTTATGTTTTATTGTCAGGCTAAGCTTATCAGATAAGAAAAGTCTTACTTTTCAGCGTGGTCGTAAGCGCTGCCTTCGGCATCGCGGATTTCCTCGGCGCGAGCCAGCTCTTCTTCAACCTCCGGCAAACCGGTTCCGGCGGGGATCAGCTTACCGATGATGACGTTTTCCTTCAGACCGGCCAGCGGGTCAACCTTGCCCCTTGATGGCGGCTTCGGTCAGAACGCGGGTGGTTTCCTGGAAGGATGCAGCGGAGAGGAAGCTGTCGGTTGCCAGGCTGGACTTGGTGATGCCAAGCAGGATCTGACTGGCCTGGACCAGCTTCAGGTCGGTTTCGCCTGCATCAATGCGTTCCTGAATCTTCTCGTTCTCAATCATCACATCGCGGCGGTTGACAACGCTGCCCATGATGAACTCGCTGGAACCTGCATCGTCAATGCGAACCTTACGCATCATCTGGCGGACGATAACTTCGATATGCTTATCGTTGATTTCAACGCCCTGCAGACGGTAAACCTTCTGGACTTCGCTGATCAGGTAGTTCTGGGTGGCAATGCGGCCCTTGACAGCCAGGATATCCTGCGGATAAGCATGGCCTTCGGTCAACAGTGCGCCCTGACGAGCACATCGCCCTCCATCACCTTCAGGCGGTGGCCGAACGGGATCAGGTAGCTCTTGGTAACCGGTGCGCCGTTATCGTCAACACCGGTCACTTCAACGTGGCGGCTCTTCTTGGTATCGTCAATATGGACGGTACCGGCGATCTCGGACATGATAGCCATTGCCTTCGGGCGGCGGCTCTCGAACAGTTCTTCAACACGCGGAAGACCCTGAGTAATATCTTCAGCAGATGCGATACCGCCAGTATGGAAGGTACGCATGGTCAGCTGAGTACCGGGTTCGCCGAAGGACTGCGCCGCAATGATACCGACGGATTCACCGACCTTAACGCACTGGCCGTTGGACATGTTGGAGCCGTAGCAGCGGGCACAGACGCCAACGTGAGCACGGCAGGTCATCACGCTGCGGATCTCCAGCTCGGTAATACCGGCAGCTTTGATCTTTTCAGCGTCGAACATATCCATCATCTTGTCCTTGGACACAATGAGTTCGCCGGTCTTGGGATCCATCACGTCATGCAGAGCATAACGGCCAATCAGACGCTCGGAGAAGCTTTCGATGGTAGCGTTGCCTTCGCTGATCTCGCTGACGAGGATACCCTCGGTAGCGTGGCAGTCTTCCTCGCGGATGATGACTTCCTGAGAAACATCAAGCAGACGGCGGGTCAGGTAGCCAGAGTCAGCAGTACGCAGTGCGGTATCGGTCAAACCTTTACGAGCGCCTCGAGAAGAGATGAAGTACTCCAAGATGTTCAGGCCTTCGCGGTAGTTTGCACGGATAGGCATTTCAGGGTTTTACCTGCGGTGTTAGCCAGCAGGCCGCGCATGCCGGCCAGCTGCTTGATCTGGTCCATAGAACCACGAGCACCAGAGTCAGACATCATATAGATGGGGTTGCGCTGGTGGTGGGTCTTCAGGTTGGTAGACAGAGCGTTGGAAACTTCCTCGGTAGCTGCCTGCCAGATCTCAACGGTGTTCTTATAGCGCTCTTCATCAGAGATAAGACCACGGTTGAAGTTCTTCATGACCTTTTCAACCTTCTTGTCAGCCGCAGCCAGGATCGCCGGCTTCTCTTTCGGGGATGATAGCGTCAGGCACGGCAACGGTGATGGCGGAAAGGGTGGAATACTTATAACCCTGTGCCTTGATGTGGTCCAGCATGATAGCGCAGCGCTTGGTGCCATGCTTTGTCAGGCAGCGGCTGATGATGTCGGGCAGCTTCTTCTTGGTGACCTGGAAATCGACTTCGTAATCGAACTTATGTTCGGGGTCGGTGCGATCCACATAGCCCAGATCCTGCGGGATGGGGGGGTGTTGAAGATGATCTTGCCGACAGTGGTGGTGACAAGGGCGGTTTCGGGGCCGTTGCCAAAGTCCATGGTGCGGCGCACCTTAACGGGAGCCTGCAGGGTGACGATATGCTCGGCGTAAGCCATCAGGGCTTCGTCCTCATCGCGGAACACCTTGTCGTGGCCGGGGTCTTCGGGGTTGACCATGGTCAGGTAGTAAGAGCCCAGGATCATATCCTGCGTGGGCACGGTGACGGGTTCGCCGTCAGACGGCTTCAGCAGGTTGCCGGAAGCCAGCATCAGCATCTTGGCTTCGCGCTGTGCTTCGGTGGACAGCGGCAGATGGACAGCCATCTGGTCGCCGTCGAAGTCAGCGTTGAAGGGGGTGCAGACCAGCGGGTGCAGCTTGATGGCGTGGCCTTCGACCAGAACGGGCTCAAATGCCTGAATGCCCAGGCGGTGCAAGGTAGGTGCACGGTTCAGCAGAACGGGATGGCCCTTGATGACGGTTTCGAGAGAGTCCCACACCTCGGTGGAAGCACGCTCGACCTTTTTGCGGGCAGCCTTGATGTTGGAGGCAATGCCCTTCTGGACCAGGTCCTTCATAACGAAGGGCTTGAACAGCTCCAGAGCCATCTCTTTGGGCAGACCGCACTGGTACATCTTCAGCTCAGGGCCGACAACGATAACGGAACGGCCAGAGTAGTCAACACGTTTGCCCAGCAGGTTCTGGCGGAAGCGGCCCTGCTTGCCCTTCAGCATATCGGAAAGGCTCTTGAGGGCGCGGTTGTTGGGGCCAGTGACCGGGCGGCCGCGGCGGCCGTTATCGATCAGGGCGTCAACTGCTTCCTGCAGCATGCGCTTTTCGTTGCGCACGATGATGTCGGGAGCGCCCAGCTCCAGCAGGCGCTTCAGACGGTTGTTGCGGTTGATCACGCGACGGTACAGATCGTTCAGGTCGGAAGTCGCAAAGCGACCGCCATCCAGCTGGACCATGGGGCGGATATCCGGCGGAATGACCGGAACAACGTTCAGGATCATCCACTCCGGGCGCTGGCCGGACAGGCGGAATGCATCGACGCACTCCAGGCGTTTCAACAGGCGGACGCGCTTCTGGCCGGTAGCCTTTTCCAGTTCCTCATGCAGCTCTGCGGACAGAGCTTCCAGGTCGATCTCAGCCAGCAGCTTCTGGACGGCTTCGGCGCCCATGCCGGCTTCAAAGGTATCCTCGTACTTTTCCCGCATCTCCTTGTACTCGCGTTCGGTCAGGAGCTGCTTTTTCTCCAGCGGAGTAAAGCCGGGATCGGTAACGATATAGTTTGCAAAGTAGAGCACCTTGTCCAGCTGGCGGGGGCCGATGTCCAGCATCAGGCCAATGCGGCTGGGAATGCCCTTGAAATACCAGATGTGCGAAACGGGTGCAGCCAGCTCAATGTGGCCCATGCGCTCGCGGCGGACCTTAGCGCGGGTAACTTCGACACCGCACTTATCGCAGATCTTGCCCTTATAGCGGATACGCTTATACTTGCCGCAGTGGCATTCCCAGTCCTTGGTAGGTCCAAAAATGCGCTCGCAGAACAGGCCGTCGCGCTCCGGCTTCAGGGTGCGGTAGTTGATGGTTTCAGGTTTCTTGACCTCGCCATAGCTCCAGGCACGGATCTGGTCGGGAGAAGCAAGGCCGATCTTGATAGAATCGAACTCTTTATTTTCCATTCAGCGAACCCTCTCATTTAATCGTGACGTAAACAGCATTCCGATCATTCACCGTCGAACAGGTCGTTGCCATTGTCGGCTTCGATCTGTGCCAGAGAAGCTTCATCCGGCTCCTCATCGCCCAGGTCGTCGTCAAAGCCTTCATCGGCATCCTTGACACTGTAATCATCCTGCAGCTCGCTTTCCAGCAGAACGTTATCACCGATATCGCTGTTGTCAAAGTTGGCATCGTCATCGTCATATTCTGACGCATATCAACAGCGTTGCCTTCCTTATCCTGAACAACAATATCCAGGCCAAGGCTCTGCAGTTCTTTCAGCATAACGCGGAAGCTTTCGGGGATGCCCGGATTCGGCACATCTTCGCCCTTGACGATTGCTTCGTAGGTCTTGACACGGCCCACAACGTCGTCAGACTTGACAGTCAGGATCTCCTGCAGGGTGTAAGCCGCACCATAAGCTTCCAGAGCCCAAACTTCCATTTCGCCGAAACGCTGGCCGCCGAACTGGGCCTTGCCGCCCAAAGGCTGCTGGGTAACCAGAGAGTACGGGCCGGTGGAACGGGCATGGATCTTATCATCAACCAGGTGATGCAGCTTGAGGTAGTACATATAACCGACAGTAACCTTGGAGGGGAACTTTTCGCCGGTACGGCCATCGTAAACGGTGGTCTTGCCGTCATCGGTCAGGTCAATCTTGCTGAAATCAATGATGTGGCCCTTATCGCCCATCAGGCGGGGCAGCTTGGTGGGATATTCCGGTGCATGGTCGCCATGCCACTTATCGCGGGCTTCGGCCAGGCAGTCACGGATATCGGATTCGTGCGCGCCATCGAACACGGGGGTCTGCACATGCCAGCCAAGGGCCTTGGCAACATAGCCAAGGTTGACTTCCAGCACCTGACCGATGTTCATACGGGAAGGAACGCCCAGGGGGTTCAGCACGATATCCAGCGGGGTACCGTCAGGCAGGAACGGCATGTCCTCCTGCGGCAGAATGCGGGAAACAACGCCCTTGTTGCCGTGACGGCCTGCCATCTTATCGCCAACGCTGATCTTACGCTTCTGGGCGATATAGACGCGCACGCAGGTGCGCACGCCGGGCTGCAGCTCGTCAGAGTTTTCGGGGGTAAAGACCTTAACATCCACAACAATGCCGTAAGCACCGTGGGGAACGCGCAGGGAGGTATCACGTACTTCCCGTGCCTTTTCGCCAAAGATGGCGCGCAGCAGGCGCTCTTCGGCGGTCAGTTCGGTTTCACCCTTCGGGGTAACCTTACCAACCAGAATATCGCCGGTCTTGACTTCGGCACCGATGCGGATAATGCCGCGGTCGTCCAGATCCTTCAGGGAATCATCGCCGACGTTGGGGATATCACGGGTCACCTCTTCAGGTCCCAGCTTGGTATCGCGGGCTTCGCTCTCGTACTCCTCAATGTGGATAGAGGTGTAGATATCCTCGCGGACCAGCTTTTCGTTCAGCAGAACAGCGTCCTCATAGTTGTAGCCTTCCCAGGTCATGAAGCCGATCAGAGCGTTCTTGCCCAGAGAGATCTCGCCGTCCTTGGTGGCGGGGCCGTCAGCCAGAACGTCGCCCTTCTTGACAACATCGCCCACATAAACGGCGGGGCGCTGGTTGACGCAGGTTCCCTGGTTGGAGCGCATAAACTTAATCAGTTCATAGGTATCGGCGGAGCCATCTTCCAGACGGACAACGACCTTATCTGCGTCAACGCTTTCAACGGTGCCGTCATGGGCAGCCAGCACGCAGACACCGGAGTCGGTAGCAGCCTTATATTCCATGCCGGTAGCAACCAGAGAGCGCTGGGTAACCATCAGAGGCACAGCCTGACGCTGCATGTTGGAGCCCATCAGAGCACGGTTACAGTCATCGTTTTCCAGGAAGGGAATGCAGGCGGTAGCCACAGAAACCATCATTCGCGGAGAGACATCCATGAAATCGACCTGTTCACGGGCAAATTCCTGAATGTCGTTGCGATGACGGCCGGAAACGCGGGAACGGACAAAGCGGTTGTTCTCGTCCAGCGGTTCGTTGGCCTGTGCCACGATGTATTCATCTTCAACGTCGGCGGGCATATAAACAACTTCATCGGTAACAACGCCGGTTTCTTTATCCACGCGGCGGTAAGGTGCCTCAATGAAGCCGTACTTGTTGATCTTGGCGAAAGATGCCAGATAGGAGATCAGACCGATGTTGGAACCTTCGGGCGTCTCAATCGGGCACAGACGGCCATAGTGGGTATAATGAACGTCGCGGACTTCGAAGCCTGCGCGGTCACGGGACAGACCGCCGGGGCCCAAAGCGGACAGACGGCGCTTATGGGTCAGCTCAGACAGCGGGTTGTTCTGGTCCATGAACTGAGACAGTGGGCTGGAACCGATGAACTCACGGATGGCAGCCACGACCGGGCGGATGTTGACCAGGCTCTGCGGGGTGATCTCGCCGGATTCCTGGTTCTGCAGGGTCATGCGCTCGCGCACAACGCGCTCCATACGGGCAAAGCCGATGCGGAACTGGTTCTGCAGTAATTCGCCAACGCTGCGCACGCGGCGGTTGCCCAAGTGGTCGATTTCATCGGTCACGCCGATGCCATGGTCAAGGCCCAGCAGGTAGTTGACGGAAGCAAAGATATCGTCAACGGTAACGGTGCGGCTGATGAGCTTATCATGATTCTTGGTCAGCAGTTCTTTCTGCTCTTCCGGATCGGAGGTAGCATCCAGAATCTTACGGATTTCGGCGAAGGAAGCGCGCTCGTTGATGCCGCATTCCTTCACGTCAAAGCTGAAGAAACTCTGGGCATCGACACAGCCGTTGGAGAACACGATCACATTGACCGGATCCTGGCCCTTGCGCTCCACGATAACAGTAACGCGGGAAACACCGGCGTTATCAATTTCAACAGCCTTTTCGTGGCTGATGCGCTCGCCCTTGGCGGCCAGCAGTTCGCCGGTCAGCGGGGCAATGATGTCCTCGGCAGTCTTATAGCCCGCAATACGGCTGAACAGGCACAGCTTGTTGTTCATCTTGAAGCGGCCAAAACGAGCCAGGTCGTAACGGCGCGGATCAAAGAACAGCAGGTTGATGTGGCTGCGGGAGCTTTCCACCGTCGGCGGCTCGCCGGGGCGCAGCTTGCGGTAGCACTCCAGCAGGGCTTCCTCTGTGGAATGGGTGATATCCTTTTCCAGGGTGGCGTTGATTTTGGGTTCAGAATCGCCGAAGTACTGGCGGATCTGCTCATCGGTGCCAAGACCCAGTGCGCGTAGGAAGGTAGTAACCGGCAGCTTGCGGTTTTTATCAATGCGCACATAATATACATCGGAAGAATCGGTTTCGTATTCCAGCCATGCGCCGCGGTTGGGGTTCATGGTTGCGGTGAAAAGGTCCTTGCCGGTACGGTCCTTGCTGGAAGCATAGAACACGCCGGGCGAACGAACCAGCTGGCTGACGATAACACGTTCTGCACCGTTGGAGATGAAAGTGCCGGAATCCGTCATGAGCGGGAAATCGCCCATGAAAATTTCCTGTTCCTTCACTTCGCCGGTGCTTTTGTTCAACAGGCGCGCAGTGACATAAAGCGGCGCAGCATACGTTGCGTCACGCTCTTTACATTCTTTAATGGTATATTTGGGGTGCTTGTCCAGACGGTAATCGACAAATTCCAGCGAGAGATTCCCGGTGTAATCCTCGATCGCGTCAATGTCGTGGAACACTTCGCGCAGGCCCTCGTCCAGGAACCAGTTATAAGAGTTTTTCTGGATCTCGATGAGGTTGGGCATGCCAATCACTTCGTTGATGCGGGAAAAGCTCATTCTGGAGGTTCGACCGTTTTGTACGGGCTTGACCTTTACCATAAAATGCGACCACTCCTATTCCGTTCAGATTTGTTTTTGGCAAAAGCGCTCCGCCGAAGCAATGATTTTCTTGGAACATTCGTCGTTTTTAACAAAGTTTGAAAAAACGCAGAAAAATCAAAATTCCTTTAGGGCACTCTATTCCATTTTGTGATACTATGCCAGTATACCAGCCAAAAAGCTGATTGTCAAGGGCTCTTTTGGCATTTTGCGTGTTTTTTATCAGCCAATTGAACGCCCGGATGCGTGTCACATTTCTTTTGTCAAAGTGCTATTTTTGCATTTCTTTTGCCACTTGACAAATCCTTGAAATGCCGCTAATTGGCACAATGCCCAATTACCTTGTGTGTTTTTTGTATGGGTTGCAGCCTGCGTTTTTTCTGCATTTTCCCGTTTTTTACGCTTTGCAAACAAAAAGTCGTTCAAATGCCGGGTTCCATGTTTTTATCGCAGAACGGCAGCGCGCCCTGACGCCTCGCAGCAGGCCTTTTCGTGGCCCTCGTAATCATATTCCCACGGCACGCTGTACAGTCCGCAATGCGGTACAGAACGGCACGCGCACTTCCAGCCCGCTGTACATACTCATTCGGTCCTTGCGGTCCAAAAGGGTCTGCATAAACCAGTTAAAGTTCAGGGCAAACATCTGGCGCATCCGTTGTTCTGCGGGATCCAGGCCGGGGCGGACGGAGGTCTGTGCTCCAGCGTGGCGCGGTAGCCTTCATCAATATACGCCGCCGGGTCAATGCCGCCGAGCACACCGGGCTTAATGAACGACGCTCGGTAAGCCGTGCTCTGCGCCCAAGGGAAGCCGTACCGCTCGCGCACGGTCTTATCCCTGTACCAGGGGTAGCCGCCGAAAATTTCGTCCGCGCACTCGCCCGGAAAGTGCCACGGTGGCTGGGGCTTGATATCACGGCAGAACAGCAGCAGCGAGGAGTCCACATCCGCCATACCGGGCAGGTCGCGGGCGTCCACTGCTTCCAGCAGAGCGGCGGCCAGTGCTTCGCTGTCCAGCGTTACCCAGGTATGCTGCGCGTTCAAGAACTGGTTCATGGTGCGGATGTAGGGTGCATCCGGGCCGGGCTGAAATTGGTCGCGTGGAAGTACTTTTTGTTGTCCCGGTAGCCCACCGAGAACGTTTGCAGCTGGTTGCCCTGCGCCGTAAAATGCGCATCCGCGATGGCCGAAATCAGGCTGGAATCCAACCCGCCGGAAAGGAAGGTTGCCACCGGCACATCCGATACCAGCTGCCGCGTGACGGCATCCATCACCAGGTCCCGCACTTTGGCTGCGGTGTGGGTAAAATCATCGGGGTGTTCGTGGTCGGTCAGCTGCCAGTAGCGGCGCACGGTGAGGCGCGGCGCACCAACCTGTGGCACAGTGTATTCTGCGCAGCAGCCGGGCTTCAATTCCTGCACATTGCGGAACACCCCGCACCCCGGCGTGCGGCCGGGGCCGAGCAGCAGCACATCGGCCAGCCCATGGGCATCCACCTGCGGCGGGATCTCCGGGTGGCAGAGCAGCGTTTTCAGCTCGGAAGCAAAGATCAGGCTGTCCCCGCGCAGGGCATAGAACAGCGGCTTGACCCCGACGCGGTCCCGCGCCAGAAAGAGCTTTTGCGCCCGCTGCTGCCACACAGCAAATGCAAAAATACCGTTCAGCTTTTCCAGACAGTCCGGCCCCCACTGGGCAAAAGCATGTAACAAAACCTCAGTATCGGAATGGCTTACAAAGCATGGCCCAGAGCCGCAAGCTGGGCGTGCAGCTCCGGCGTGTTGTACAGCTCGCCGTTGTACACCAGAATGTATTTCTCCCCGCCCTGATCCAGCACCATGGGCTGGCAGCCGTTTTCCAGATCCACCACAGCCAGCCGCGCATGGATCAGCGCCGCATGGCCGTGCAGGTACATTCCCCGCTGGTCCGGCCCGCGGCGTGCAAGGCTTTTCTGCATTCGGCAGTAAGCTGGGTAGTTGGCTGCAACCTTATTTGGGTCCGCGCTGATCTGTCCGGCAATTCCACACATCGTTATCCCCTCCCCTATATCATCAGGGTAATCGTATGCTGTGGCTTTGTCATTTATGCCTGCTGCACACAAAAATACACCCGCACCGCCGGGCAAACAGCAGTACGGGTGCAGATGATTTTAATTTGCTATTTCTATAAGAATCACGGCATAAGAATCACGGCATCAATCCAGGAAGTCGCGCAGCTTTTGCTGCGGCTGGGGTGGCGCAGCTTGCGCAGGGCTTTTGCTTCGATCTGGCGGATACGTTCACGGGTGACATTGAACTCCTTGCCTACCTCTTCCAGCGTGCGGGGGCGGCCATCTTCCAGGCCAAAGCGCAGGCGCAGGACCTTTTCTTCACGCGGGGTCAGGGTTTTCAGCACATCGGCCAGCTGCTCTTTCAACAGGGTCTGGCTGGCGGCTTCGGCGGGAACGGGGGCTTCCTCATCGGGGATAAAGTCGCCCAAGTGGCTATCTTCCTCCTCACCGATGGGGGTTTCGAGGCTGACGGGTTCCTGTGCCACGCGCATAATCTCGCGCACTTTGTCCACCGGCATATCCAGGCGCTCGGCAATTTCTTCGGCGCTGGGCTCATGGCCGTTTTCGTGCAGCAGTTGGCTGGAAACCTTTTTGACCTTGTTGATGGTTTCCACCATATGCACAGGGATACGGATGGTGCGGGCCTGATCCGCAATGGCGCGGGTGATGGCCTGGCGGATCCACCACGTTGCATAGGTGGAGAACTTGAAGCCCTTGGTATGGTCAAACTTTTCAACCGCTTTGATCAGACCCAGGTTACCTTCCTGGATCAGGTCCAGGAACTGCATGCCGCGGCCCACATAGCGCTTTGCAATGGAAACTACCAGACGCAGGTTGGCTTCGCTCAGGCGCTGCTTGGCGCGTTCGCCGTCCTTGCCGCCTTTCTGGATATCCAGGGCCAGCTGCACTTCCTCATCGGGGGTCAGCAGGGGCACGCGGCCGATCTCTTTCAGGTAAACCTTAACGGGGTCATCGATGGTAATGCCGTCCGAGGTAACGGTATCCTCAAAGTCATCCATCCCCTCCTCGCCCATATCGGCCACAGCGGACATATCAGTGGCGTCATCATCCACCACTTCAATGCCGTTGCCTTCCAGCTCTTCATACAGCTTTTCCATCTGCTCCGCGTCAATAACACGGCTGCTTTCTTCCATAGCGTCACTGATTTCGGTGCTGGTCAATTTGCCTGCACGGCGGCCCTGTTCAATCAGGTTGCGAATCGAATCTTTCTTTTCTGCCATAAGTAGTTTCTCCTTTTGTTTTTATTCTGCCCATCTTACTGGAACGGGATAAAACAACATGGTTTTGGCCGGGTGGAAATTATTCTTCCGGCGGGCGTTCGCCCACTTTTTTGCGGGCAAGGGCGGCAAATTTCTGCCGGAATTCATCGTCTGTGGTGCCTGCCACCTGGGCGCTTTCGGGGTTTGCGGTCTGCAAACGATCCAGCAGCATATCAATATCCCGGCGGGTCAGGCGGGTATCGGCGTTTTGGGCCTGGGCCAGCATCACCTGGCTGTAGGCTTTTTCCTCCAACAAGGGGGAAAGGGTCGTGGCGTTGGCGGGCTGGCCGCGGGCGGCGCAGTCGTAAATCGCCTTGATTGCCTGCTGCATTTCCGGCAGCACCACCATGCCAAGGTTCAGCCGCTCCCGGATGTAGGGGATGGCGCCGGCATCCTGCAGCATAGCCGCCACAAGCTGGCGGGCGGCGCTTGCGGCCCCCAGGGCAGCTTCGCCCCCGCGGTCATAGGGCACGCGGATATCCGCCGCAATCCCCTGGCGGGAAAGTTCGTTCTGCTCTTTGCGGCGCGCCCTGCGCCCGGCCCCGCGCACAGCGCTTTCCAGCTGGACCAACACAGCCTTTTTATCAATGCCGGTCTGCTCCGCAATGCGCCCGGCATACACATCCCGCGCCGTGGGGCTGACCGCGCTGCCTGCCAGAATGACGATGGCTTCATCCACATATTGCAGGCGCTGGGCATCGTTGCGCAGGTCATATTTTTTCACTGCCTTAGCCAGCTTGAACTCCAGCGGGGTTGCGGTGCCTTCCAGCACGGCTTCAAACCGGTCGCGGCCATAGGTGCGGATAAATTCATCCGGATCCTTGGCACCGGGGATGTTCAGCACCCGCACCTGCAAATTGGTACCGGAAAACAGCGCCAAACTGCGCTCCGTTGCCTTCTGGCCTGCTTCGTCCGAGTCATAGCTCAGCACCACTTCGTCGGCGTATTCCGTCAGCAGCTTGACCTGCTCCGGCGTCAAAGCCGTGCCGCAGGCACAGACAGCGGTATCAAACCCGGCTTCGTGCATCGAGATGACGTCCATATACCCTTCGCAGAGGATATACCGCTTGGACGTTGATTTTTTTGCCACATTCAGCGCAAACAGCGTGCGGGATTTGTGGTAGACCATCGTTTCGGGCGAGTTGATGTATTTCGGCTTGGAATCATCCATCACGCGCCCGCCGAACGCAATGATATTGCCCCGCACATCAATGATGGGCACCATCACGCGGTGGCGGAAGATATCATACAGATTGCCCTTGGCGCTACGCTTGACAAGGCCGGAGGATTCCAATTCCGGCTCGGTAAAGCCGCGGCGGCGCAGGTAGTGCAGAAGGCCGACAAAATCTTCCGGTGCATAGCCCAGGCCAAACCGGCGGATGGCCGCATCCGAAAGGCCGCGTTTTTCGCGCCAGTAGCGGCGGGCCATGGCGGCTTCCGGCGTTGGGGCGTTGAGCTGGTCATAAAAATAGCGCGCGGCGTTGCGGTTGATCTCCAACAGGCGGGAGCGGGAACGGCTTTCCTGGTCGTCCTCCTCCGGCATGGGCATCCCGGCGCGGCCCGCCAGCTGTTTAACAGCTTCCACATAGCCCAGGTTGGAAATTTTGCGCACAAAGTTAATCACATCCCCCGCCGCACCGCAGCCAAAGCAGTAAAAACTTTGGGTATCCGGGTAGACGGTAAACGAAGGGGTTTTCTCGTTATGGAAAGGGCACAGCCCGGTATAGGTCCGCCCGCGATGACGCAGCTGCACATATTGGCCGATTACTTCGGTAATATCATTGCGTGCAACCACTTCCTGTATGTATTCCTGTGGGATCAATGGGGCTCCGGGCCTCCTTTCGCGTATATATCGTAATAATTTATAGGGCAATACCGCATAATTCTAAGTGCCGATACGGCGAGCGAGGTGCGGCAGATGCTAAGCCAAAAGCGCAGATAATACTGGATGCTGCAAAGGTGAGCGCCGCCAGTGGCGGAAACAGCGAACCGAAGCAGGGGCAGCGGTCGCAGAGTGCGAGGGGCTTTTTGCCCCCGAAGCACGATGCGGGTACCGCAACCCGACATTATCGAGCATTTTGGTAACGCAGATGCCGTGCCGCAGCTGCCGGAGCGGTGCTTGCCGCAAGGCGGGAATTGTGCGGTGTTGCCATAGGTTAGCGGGCGCACAATGTGCGCCCCTTCGGGGCGGGCGGCAGTGCTCTAACATACTGCCAATTTTATAGCACCTGCCACTTTTGCGGCACAAACAGCTCCTCAAACAGGCGGGTAGCAAATTCATCGCTCATGCCGGAAATATAATCCGCCACGGCACGGTCCATTCCCTGGTGATATGCCACCTGCATATAAAAATTAGGCATCAGCGTGGGGTCCGCGCAAAGGCGCTCATACAGCGCTTCGATCATCTTGTCCACTTTTTTCTCTTCGCGCTTGGCATCCTTGTCCACATACACCGTGCTGTACATAAAGTCTTTCAGCACACCGTATGCCTCCTCCACTTCGGGGGAAAACTGCATTTTCCCATTTTTGCAGTTTGCGCTGTTTGCCACAAGGTCGGTGATCATTGTGGTGATGCGCCGGGATTTGGTATCGCCCAGCACCTGCACAGCATCCCGCGGCAGGGCGGTGGGGTTCAGCACACCGGCGGCCACGGCATCCTCAATATCATGGTTCAAAAGGCAATGTGGTCCGCATAGCGCACGGTACAGCCTTCCATCGTGCGGGCCCAGGCACCTTTGGTGTGGGTAATAATCCCGTTGCGCACCTCCCAGCAAAGGTTCAGGCCCTTGCCGTCCTTTTCCAGGTAGTCCACCACCCGCAGGCTTTGGCGGTAGTGGGTAAACCCGCCGGGGCACAGCCGGTTCAGTGCGCGCTCCCCCGCGTGGCCGTATGGGGTGTGGCCAAGATCATGCCCCAGGGCAATGGCTTCGGTCAGGTCCTCATTCAGCCGCAGGGCGCGGGCAATGGTTCGGGCAATCTGGCTGACTTCCAGCGTGTGGGTCAGCCGGGTGCGGTAGTGGTCGCCCTCCGGCGAAAGAAACACCTGTGTTTTCTGCTTCAACCGCCGGAAACTTTTACAGTGCAAAATTCTGTCCCTGTCACGCTGGTAGCAGGTCCGCAGGTCATCTTCCGGTTCCGGGGTGCGGCGGCCAAAGCTCTGCTCACTTAAAGCGGCATAGGGGCTCAAGGTCAGGCGTTCAATTGTCTGGGTCTCTTCCCGCACAGTCACGGCGCAGCCTCCTTTCCCCATCCGGTTCCCCGTTGGGCATATCATGCCCAAAAACAACTCTCTATATTATAAATACGATAAAAAGCCGCCAAACACTTGTATGAAATGTAAAAATTTCATGGGAAATTCTGCTTTCTTGCCAGAAATGACTGCGCAGCATCAAAAAGCTGCGTAAAGCGGTTTGCTGATCGTCACTTCGGCACTGCCGCGGGTCAGCTCGCTCAGGTCATGGCACAGGGCTTCTTCGGTTCCGGCAGGCATGCGCCAGCGCAGGGTCACAGCGTCGGCATACTCCGGTTCCTGCAGTTTGGCCCCGGCGGCTGCGATCATCCGCTGGGCCTGTTCAAACTTGGGGTATGGCACGGTCACGGCGCAATCCGTCACCAGCCGCATGCTGACAATCTCCGCCTGCTGCAAGGCTCCGGATGCCGCCGCGGTGTAGGCCCGCACCAGCCCGCCGGTACCCAGCAGAACTCCGCCAAAGTACCGCGTAACCACCACGATCACATCCGAAAGCCCCGCATGGCCGATGGCTTCCAGCACGGGGGTACCGGCGGTTTTGGCGGGTTCGCCGTCATCACTGTAGCGGGTGCGGCCGCCCTCGCGCAGAACATAGGCATACACATTATGCCGCGCGGTGCGGTTGGCCGCTTTGATGCGGTTCAGGTGGGCAAGGGCAGCTTCCTCGGTATCGGCAAACGCAGCGGAAGCAATAAAACGGGAGCGCTTTTTCTTCATATTCAAAGGTGGAAATACCGCGGATCGTTTGATAGTCCGGCATAGGGGTTCTCCTTTGAGATGCAAGATGATGTATTTGAAAAAAATACCGCAGATGTTGCCATCTGCGGTATACAAAACCTTAATGCAATTACTTGCCAGCCTTGTTGGCGTAGCGGCGCTTAAAGCGCTCAACGCGTCCGCCGGTGTCAACCAGCTTCTGCTTGCCGGTGTAGAAGGGATGGCACTTGCTGCAAACTTCAACGCGGATCTCCGGCTTGGTATCGCGGGTATGGATCACGTTGCCGCATGCGCAGGTAATGGTGCAATCCACATAGTTGGGATGAATACCCTGCTTCATTTTCATTTCACCTCTTTCTCGATCATGACTAAAGGGAGCCATACTTGATATATGTGCTCATCACAATCTTCGAATTTCGGCTACCAGCAGACGCCATCCTGTGCGTCAACCGTCGCGCCGCTTTCCAGCGTGTAAATCAAGACGTTGGCGGCGGGCAGGCCGGTCTCCTCGGGCTTCTTGTAGTCCACGACCTTGACGACCTTGTCACCGGCAAAGTCCTTCGGCGGGTTGACGCGCAGGTTCTGCATGATATCGGCCATCTTATCCATGCCGGACAGGCCCGGGAACTCAAAGCTGTCCACCTTGTTCAGGTAGCGGCCATATTCGGTGTAAATGCGCTCCAGCTCTTCCTTGATGGAGGAGCCCTTGGCGCGGTAATAGGCGGCCATCTCGCAGATCAGCATCGAGCCGATGATAGCGTCCTTGTCGCGGACGTAGGGACCGGCCAGATAGCCGTAGCTTTCCTCAAAGCCGAAGATAAAGCGGTCCACCTCGCCGTCGGCCTCCAGCTTGGCGATCTGGTCGCCGATCCACTTGAAGCCGGTCAGCACGTTGCGGCACTCGACACCGTAATGCTCGGCCACCTTGTCCGCCAGCGGGGTGGAGACGATGGACTTGCACATGACGGGGTCTTTGGGCATGGTCCCCTGCTCAATGCGGCCCGCGCAGATGTAATCCAGCAGCAGAACGCCGACCTCGTTGCCGGAGAGCAGCTCATAGCTGCCGTCCTTGCACTTGACGGCGATGCCGACGCGGTCCGCGTCGGGGTCGGTGGCCAACATCAGGTCAGCGCCGGACTTCTCGGCCAGCTCCAGACCCAGGCGCAGCGCCTCGAAGATCTCGGGGTTGGGATACGGGCAGGTCGGGAAGTTGCCGTCCGGGTCCTTCTGCTCGGGCACAATGGTGATGTCGGTGATGCCGATGTCGCCCAGAACATGGGTGACGGGCACAAGGCCGGAGCCGTTCAGCGGGCTGTAGACGAGCTTCAGACCGGCGGTCTTGCAGATGCCCGGGCGGATGGAGCGTGCCTCAATGGCGGCATACAGCGCGTTGATGCAGTCGTCACCGACGTACTCGATCAGGCCCTGGGCCATGCCGTCCTCAAAGGAGATCAGCTTGGCGCCGGTCAGGATATCGGTTTTCTGAATTTCGGCGTAGACGATGTCGTTCCGCAGCCCGCACCACAGCGTCAGCTCGACAGCCATTGTGGGCGGCGGGTCTGTCCCCCGCCCCGGCGAGGTCAGTCTGGCGCACAACGGCGTGCTGTTTCTGGACGAGCTGCCCGAGTTTGCCCGCGATACGCTCGAGGTGCTGCGCCAGCCGCTGGAGGACGGCAGGGTCACCGTCAGCCGCGTACACGGCACTGCGTCCTATCCGTGCAGGTTCATGCTGGTGGCCGCCATGAATCCCTGCAAGTGCGGCTATTTAGGCCATCCCACGCGGGAGTGTACCTGCACGCCGAGCGCGGTGGATGCCTACCGGCGGCGCATCTCCGGCCCGCTGCTGGACCGCATTGACTTACACGTCGAGGCCCTGCCCGTGGAGTACGACGACCTTGCGTCCGAGCAGGGGGCATCGGGCAGGGTTTCCAGCGCGGCAAGGTCCAGCGTTCCCGCTGCAACCGCCTGAGCGGCAGCCAGAACATACGGGGCGCGGTAGCCCAGCGCGCAGTCCCGCAATGCCTGCTCCCCTGCCGCGGCGAGCGCCTGCGCCGTTGGGAACGCATACAGCACATTCCCGCCCGGCTGCAGCAGCGGCGCACCGTACCGGGCTACACAGCGTTTCCACGCAAGCCTGAATGGCCGGGATATTTTTGCGCTGGCTGATGATAAAGGTAACCAGCATCTCCCAGGCGTCCTGGCGCAGAATGCGGATGCCCGCCCCGGCCCGGGCCGCTGCGCAAAGGTAGGCATCCTGTTTGGGCACCGCGGCGCGGATGGCCGCATAATTGCGGTTCAAATCAAAATAGCGGTACCAGAAGCCCTGCCATTCTTCCGGGGTACAGCTGGCTGTATACGTATCACCGCTGCCGGGCTGCAGGTACAAAAGCTTATCCCCGGCCAAAAACCGCCAGCCCTGCGGCGTTTGCGCAATGCGGAACGCCTGGCCGCTGGCGGCTATTTTTTGCAGATCGAAATCACCCGGTATCGTTACGGTCATGGCTCGCGCAGCACCTCCAGCATGCGGCGGGCGCTGCCTTCCCACGAGTATTTTTGCAGTACGGCGGCGGCATCCCGGCCGGGGGTTACATGGTCCACACTGCCGTGGTTGGTGGAAAGGTCAATGTAATCAGCGTGGGAGCCGTAAATTTCCCGCATGCAGGGGGTATTGCTCACCATCACGCGTGGAGCACCGCAGGCAATGGCTTCCAGCGGGGGGATGCCGAACCCCTCATACAGCGTGGGGAACAAAAACGCCTTGCAGTTTTCCATCAGGCTTTTGGCTTCGCCGTCCGTCACATAGCCAAGGTACATCACGTTGTTCAGGTGGTCCAAACCCCAGGGCAGCGGCCTTTGGCAAGGCTGCCGCCGCCCGCAATGGCAAACACGGCGTCGGGCTTGGCCCCGGCCGCGCGCAGCACCCACGGGAAGTTCTTGTTTTTGAGTAGGTTGGACATTGAGAAATAATACTCGCCCTTTTTCAGCTGCGGCCACTTGCTGTACTCACCAAACAGCATGGGGTCAGGGCGCACGCGCTGCATATGCTGCCAGGCGTTATACACCACGGTGATCTTTTCGGGGTTCACATGGTAATATTTCACGATCTCGCTTTTGGAAAATTCCGAGACCGTCACGATTTTTCTGGCCTTTTTGGCAATGGCCGCATACTGCATGCAGTGCCAGACAGCGCTGGTGCGGCCGCGCAGGTCGGTATAAAAATCCGGGCGTGCTTTATAGCACACATCATGCACCACGGCAATGCCCTCGTTCCCACGGTGGAACATGGGAATAACGTTGCACATGCCCAGCCAGCAGCGCCCGCTTTGTGCCAGATATCGGCCATACACCCGCTGCCAGCCCAAAATGCCGCTGGACTGCGGCAGGGTGACCACCTTGATATTGCGGTATTCGGGAACGATACAATCCGGCGGAACCGCCACTTCCAGCTCGGCGGGTTCCAGCATGGGGTCCATGGCTGCGAGTATTTCCCGCGCATAACGCTGGATGCCGGAAAGCTGCTGCACAAAAACGAACCGTCTACTGTATACTTGGGCATTTTCATTCTCCTTATAAACGGCACCGCGTTACTGCGTCAGGATGCCGTATTGGTATTTGCACTGCAAAATGCGCTGCACGCTTTCGTCCAGTCTCTGCTGGGGGATGGTACCATCCTGCACAGCTTCCAGCACGGCGGTATAGGCATCGGCAAGGCCGTTGGGCATCAGCAGCAGGTCTGCACCGGCCTGCAGCGCCTTGACCGCCGCCTGACCGGGGGTATACACATCGGTGATGGCCTGCATCGCCAGCGAATCCGTCACGATCAAGCCCCTGATAGCCCAACTCCCCGCGCAAAAGATCCGTCAGCATGACGCTGGAAAGGGAGGCCGGGGTATCGTCCCCTGTTACCTGCGGCACGGTAATGTGGGCCGCCATAATCAACGGAGCATTGTTCACATTTTGGGCAAAGGGCACCAGCTCACAGCTGCGCAGGTCATCCAGCGTTTTGTTCAGCGTTACGGTGCCAACGTGGGTATCCTCGCTGGTATCGCCATGGCCGGGGAAATGCTTGAGGGTGCAGGCAATGCCCGCATCGGCAAACCCGGCGCACGCCCCACCCACAAGGTCGGCGGCGGTCTGCGGTTCACTGCTGAACGCGCGGGTACCGATGACCGGGTTATCGGGGTTGGTGTTCACATCGGCCACAGGGGCAAAATCCAGGTTAAAGCCGTATTCTTTTAAGTAGCCGCCAATGGTGCGGCCCATGGCGCGGGCATCTTCCGGGTTACCGGATGTTCCCACCGCCGCAGCGCTTTCGTATTGGGGCAGGTCAAACGCGGCATTGTTGGCAAGGCGCGCCACCAGGCCGCCCTCCTCATCAATGGCAGTAAAGAGCGGCGTATCGCTCGCCTGCTGCAAATCGTCCAGGAATTGGGTGATCTGCTGCGGGCTTTCCAGATTTTTGCCAAAGATCACCACGCCGCCCACCGGGTACTCCGCCAAAGTCTGGCGCATGGCATCCGTCAGTTCGGTCACGCCGTCCGCCTTGGCATCGTTGATCTGGTCCTGCGTTTGGCTCAAGTCCAGGGAATCGGGTCGAACCAGAAAGAGCTGCCCCACCTTTTGTTCCAGCGTCATCTCCTCCAGCAGCTGCTGCACGAGGTCCGGCTCCGGGGTGGGCTGTTCCGTGGGTGCTGCCTGCGTGGTTTGGGCTTGCTGTGTTGGTGCTTCGGTCGGCTGGGCCGCCTTATTGGGAAGTACATCTTTTGGGGCAGCAGAACAGGCGCACAAGACTGCCGCCAAAACGGTTGACACAAATGCCGCGAATCTTTTTTTCATGCTTACCGCCCCTGCTGTTTGTCTAAGGCAACACCGCACAATTCCCGCCTGACGGCTTAAGCACCGCTCCGGCTGCGGCACGGCATCTGCGTTGCCAAAATGCTCGATAATGTCGGGTTGCGGTACCCGCATCGTGCTTCGGGGGCAAAAGCCCCTCGCACTCTGCGACCGCTGCCCCTGCTTCGGTTCGCTGTTTCCCCACTGGCGGCGCTCACCTTCGCAGCATCCAGTATTATCTGCGCTTCTGGCTTAGCATCTGCCGCACCTCGCTCGCCGTATCGGCACTTAGAATTATGCGGTATTGCCCTAGGGTGTATCCTCTAATAAGATAAACGAAGAAGTCATCCAAATTGTTACATAAAAGGCATTTTTCCTATCCATATTTTCACAGGGAAATATCTTTGCCTTAAGTTGGCGGGCGCACAATGTGCGCCCCCTGCGGTCACTATAGAAAATGCCATTTTCCCCGCACAACGCGCCCTGCTGCATATGCTGGCCTTGCGGCGTGTTTTATTGTATTTTGATTATACCATGCCTCGCGGCAGAATGGAATGGAATTTACAGGAATCAAGTGGTAAAATCCCGCATTACTCTGCAAAAAGCCCTCGGCACAGTGGTTTGGCACCGTGCCGGGGGCTTTGCATTGGTTCAGGCTTTGCTGCCGGACCGATTATTCATCATCAACGGTATTGTCATTGCCAACCGGGTCTTCGGCGGCAACATCGGCGGTTTCGGGGGTGGCTTTCTCCTCGGCTTTCAGCGCTGCCTTGTCATAGGCAAAGGCGTTCAGGGCGTCAGTGCTCACTTCATACACAACGCCTGCTGCACCGGAGCTGCGCAGGTAGCACAGGGTATCGTCCTCGGCGTCGTTGCCGCCAAAGCTGCACTGGATGCTGGTGCCGTCCGATGCGATCAGGGTAACGATGGCATTGGGGGTATCCAGACCATACACGGCATCGGCCTGCGGTTTGGTCACGCTCCACTTGGTTTTCAGATCGCAGATGGTGCTCGCCATCTTTTTGACGATATCCTGATTCAGGTTATACTCCGCATCATCCGTCAGCGTCCAAGTGCTGTCATTCTGGGCAAAGCTCAGGGTTCCGCCGTTGGCGGTCTGCACCACCATCTTGGTCACATCGTCCACATCTATGTCCGTAATGTTCTGGGCGGCATACAGCTGCTTTGCGGTTTTGCAGATGCCGCTCGGGCCGAACTGTCCAGCGTATACACCGGGCCGTCTGCGCTCAGGCGGGCATACCAGTTGTTTGTGATGGAGTTCTTGCTACCAACGGTCAGCGTCCATTCGGTATCTGCTGTTTTCAGGCTCAGCTCATAAGTCGGGGTATCAAAGCCCATGCTGGCAACGTCGGCGTCATCGCTCAGTTCGCGCAGCGCGGTCAGAGCGGTCATGCTGTCGGCAACGCCTTGGGCCTTACTCTGGTCAAGGGGCAGCGCGGGGTCAGAATCCAGTGTCCAGGTATCATCCGTTTTGGTCAGGGCGGATTCCAACGTTGCGTCATCGCTGGCGTCTTTGTAGGCAATCGCGATCACACTGTCAGCATCCAGGCTGCACTAATGGTCGGTGTCGGTCTCGATCAGCAGGCCGGGCTGGCGGGCCATGCCGCAGTCGGCCAGCACACTGTCAAGATTCGGCGTCCCGGTGGTGAAGTCGGTGGTCACAAACAGCTTGCCGCCGTTCGCCACGTAGTCCTTCAAAATCGTCGTCTCGGCATCGGTCAGGTCTGCGCCCGGCGCGTTGATAAGCACGGCACTCACGTCCGCCGGGATGCTGCCGGCGGTGGTCAGGTTCAGCGAGGTCACGGTCACACCGGCGTTGGACAGCGTGTCGGTAAAGTCGTCGGACAGCGCGGTCTCGCCGTGGCCGGTCAGCTCGTACAGCTGGTAGGCCGCCGTGCGGGTGACCTTGGCGATGCCGGAGGTCAGGGCGTTCTCGGCCTGGAAGCTGTAGTTGGCCGTGCCGGTGGTGTAGTAGCTCTCCAGGTCCATCTCGTACATATCGTTGTAGGAGAGCACGTCGCTGTTGTCGCCGCAGACCAGCACAACGCTGCCCGCCGACGCGCCGTCATACTGCTGGGCGAACGTCGGGTAGAGCACGGGGTCGCGCTGCTGCCAGCTGAAATGGCTGCTCTCGCCCGCGTAGCGGTCCAGCAGGCGGGTAATGTTCGCGTCCTCCTGCCCGCTCTCGGCCAGATAGTAGGCCGTCACATCGGCGTTCAGCTCATGGAGCAGGTTCTCGGTGGTGTCACTTAACGTGAAAAGCGACGTCGTGGAAATATCGTACTCGGTGTATTTGGTGGGCAGTGCGCGGATGACGAGGTTGACCAGAATGATCACCGCCAGCACCACCACCGCCAGCGCACTGGCGTACATACCGCTGTGCAGGGCACGCTTGCTGCCGCCCTGCGGGAGCTTTACATTCAACTTTTTCATGGCGTATCCCTCCTCAATTCCAACGGCGGCGTTCCAACGCCTGCCCGGTCAGGAAGAGGAACAGCCCGATGACCGACAGATAGTACACGATGGCCGGGATGCTGAACATACCGCCCACAATGTCCTGGAACGGTTCAAACAGCGCCAGTGCGGACAGCACTGCGTTGAAGGCCGTCAGCAGCCACGCCGGGCGCAGCCGGAACAGAATAAACAGCACGACAGCCCCCACGCAGAACACCGTGACGCCCGCGGTCAGCCGCTTGCAGATAACGCCGACGAGAATCGACGCGATGAGCACGACGACCATAAAAGCAATGAATGCCAGCAGATTGCCGGTGGTGAACATGGTCTGGATGCCGTCCATAATGTAGGCAACGAGCAGTGCGCCGAAGGTGGCGAGGTAGGCTAAGATCTGGTTCTCGGTCAGGGCCGAGATCCAGGTGCCGACGGCCAGGCAGGCGCTGCCCAGCAGCAGGTAGCCAAGCACGGCACTGTACGCCGCAACGAGCGAGACCGTGCCGAACGCCTTTAAAATCAGCGGCATGAGCACGGCGGCGGCCAGCGGAAGGGCAAAGACCGCGACCTCGGCCAGAAATTTACCGGCCACGATGGCCGGGATGCTGACCGGACTGGTCAGCAGCAGCTGGTCGGTGCGGTTCTTGCGCTCCTCCGCAAAGCTGCGCATACTGATGGCCGGCAGCAGGAAAAGCAAAATCATCGTCATGGTGTAGAGCACCGACGCAAAGTCCGACGAGGCGTAGAGCAGGTTGCGGTTGGTGTAGTACAGCCCCAGGAAGAAAAGGCTTACGGCAGCAACGACCCAGCCGATCATGCCGGTAAAGTAGCTTTTGACCTCGCGTTTAAAGATTGCTTTCATCGCTGTCCGCCTCCTTTTCGTTTTCTTCTTCTGCGGCGGCTTCCGCAGGGGGATTTTCAGCGGGGGCAGCGGCGCTTTCCGGCTTGCCGCTCTCGGGTGTCTCGGTCAATTGCAGGAATACATCCTCCAGGCTCATCGTCTCGGCGCTCAGGCTCAGCACCGGGCAGCCCGCCTGGGCCAGCGCCAGCGAGAGCGCACCGCGCAGGTCAGTACCCGCCGTGCTGACGGCGGTGAAGCTGACCTCGCCGCCCTTCTCGTCGGTGACACGCAGGTCGGTCAGGCCGGGCACCTTGCCTGCAGCGGCCACAACGGCCTCGCGGCTGCCCTGTGCCGTGGCGGTGATCGTGCCCTTGGCGGTCAGCTGGGCGGCCAGCTCCTCCGGTGTGCCCTGGGCCACGAGCCTGCCGTGGGCAATGATGAGCACCCGGTCACAGACGGTCTGGACCTCGCTCAAAATATGGCTGGACAGGATGACCGTGTGGGTCTTGCCCAGGTCGCGGATGAGGGAGCGGATCTCGATCATCTGCGCCGGGTCCAGGCCGACGGTGGGCTCATCCAGAATGATGATCTTCGGCGTGCCGAGCAGCGCAGCGGCAATACCCACACGCTGACGATAGCCCTTGGACAGGTTGCGGATCAGGCGCTGCTCCATGCCCTGCAGGCCCACGCGGGCCGCGGCGTGCTCCACTGCGGCGGCACGATCCGCCTTTTTGCGGGTGCCCTTCAGCTCGGCAACGAACAACAGATACTCCTGCACGGTCATCTCCTGATACAGCGGC